>Ga0137412_10000231_pt1 | contig 37002 bp, 27 predicted proteins | sample CZODoug2_1_16fun_FD_122160 | JGI IMG/M metagenome (GOLD analysis project Ga0137412, IMG submission 122160) | Vadose zone soil fungal communities from Angelo Coast Range Reserve, California, USA - CZODoug2_1_16fungal (Hybrid Assembly) | ecosystem: Environmental > Terrestrial > Soil > Vadose zone...
CGAAGGCGCGACGGCGACGGATCTCGTTTTGACCGTTACGGAAATGCTGCGCAAGAAAGGCGTCGTTGGAAAGTTCGTGGAGTTCTACGGTTCTGGTCTGTCCACACTGAGCGTTCCGGACCGCGCCACCATTGCCAACATGGCCCCTGAATATGGGGCGACCATGGGCTTCTTCCCCGTTGATGCGGAAACACTCGCTTATCTGCAATTCACCGCGCGTTCGGCGGAACAGATCGCTCTCGTCGAAGCCTACTGCAAAGAGCAAATGCTCTTTCGAACAGATAAGACGTCCCCTCCGCTCTTCAACGACACGCTGGAGTTGGATCTGGGAACCGTTGAGGCCACGGTCGCTGGTCCCAAGCGTCCGCAGGATCGCGTCGCGCTGCGCCAGGCCAAGGCGTCTTTCACGAAAGTTGTGGAAGGAACGCCGGCAAAGAAGATTGCCGTCCGAAACAACGGCGACTCCTTTGACCTTTCGAGCGGCGCGGTGGTCATCGCCGCCATCACTAGCTGCACCAACACTTCAAATCCCTCACTCATGCTGGGGGCGGGCCTGCTTGCGAAGAAAGCTGTCGAGCGCGGTTTGCACGTCAAGCCCTGGGTCAAGACCAGCCTGGCGCCTGGTTCGAAAGTCGTGACCGATTACCTGCTAGCCGCGGGGTTGACACCGTATCTCGAGAAACTGAACTTTCACCTGGTCGGCTATGGGTGCACCACGTGCATTGGCAACAGCGGTCCGTTGCCGGAGGCCATCGGCGCCGCTATCAAGGATAACAATCTGATCGCCGTTGCCGTGCTCAGCGGAAATCGCAACTTTGAGGGCCGCATTCATCCGCTGGTTCGCGCGAATTATCTGGCCTCGCCGCCGCTGGTCGTCGCGTACGCTCTTGCTGGGCGCATGGACCTTGACCTCACCACCGAACCGCTCGGCACCGACCCTGCGGGCAAACCGGTCTATCTGAAAGACATCTGGCCGACGCCGCAAGAAATCGAATCAACCGTTCGTTCTTCCGTTACTACGGCGCAATACAGCAAGCAATACAGCGAAGTATTCGAAGGCGATGCGCACTGGAAGTCCATGCCCATTCCCAAAGGTGATATCTACAAGTGGGATCCGAAATCGACGTACATCAAGCTGCCGCCGTTTTTCGAAAACATGCCGAAGGCGCCTCCGGCGCTTGCGGATATTCACGGCGCCAAGGTGCTGGCCATTCTTGGCGACAGCGTCACCACCGACCACATTTCGCCGGCCGGCTCGATTCCCGTGGAATCGCCCGCTGGTAAATACCTCATCGCCAACGGTGTGAAGCCGCATGAATTCAATTCCTACGGCGCGCGCCGCGGCAACCACGAGGTCATGATGCGCGGCACGTTTGGAAATATTCGTCTGCGCAATCAGCTCGCTCCAGGCACCGAAGGTGGGTGGACGCTTTTTCTTCCGGACGACGAAAAGATGTCGATTTACGATGCTGCGGTGAAATATCGCGAGGCCGGTGTGCCCCTGATGGTCATCGCCGGAAAAGAATATGGCTCCGGCTCTTCGCGCGATTGGGCGGCAAAAGGCACGCGGCTGCTCGGCGTGCGCGCGGTCATCGCCGAAAGCTACGAACGCATCCACCGCAGCAACCTCGTCGGCATGGGGGTGCTCCCGCTCGAATTCAAGCCGGGAGAAAACCGCGAATCACTTGGCTTAACGGGCCACGAAATATTCGAGATCGAGGGTGTCGCGTCACTTGCGCCGAAAAAACCAATCACCGTGCATGCTAAATCGGGAGGCGGAAAGTTAAAAACCTTCTCGGCGATCGCGCGCGCGGATACGCCGGAGGAAGTTTCTTACTATCATCACGGCGGCATTCTGCAATACGTCTTGCGGCAGATGCTCTAGCGCTCGCCAAATCTCCTGGCCCACAAGTCCCTGGATGTCCCCGTCCGGGACGTCTTTTTTTGCACATGTGCGTCAGGCTGCTCAAAATTGAAGTAAGCCCTGCTGCGGAGTATGATGCGCAGGCACAATCTGCATAAAACTCTTGGCGTCAGCACTGCTTCCCGCATCCGCGAAAGGACATCTGTGCTCAAGCAACTCGCCTCGGCCGCCTTACTGCTGATTGCTTCTGCGGCAGTTTCACCGGCCCAGCAAACACCCTCCTCTCCGCAATTTACCGTAATTCGCGCGGGAAAGCTCGTGGACGTAGACGCAGGCCGGATGCTGATGAATCAGACGCTCGTGGTGCGCGGCGGCAAAATTGAAGCAACGGGCGAGAATTTGTCCGTTCCCGCAGGCGCAACGGTGATCGATCTGTCAAAAATGACTGTTCTACCGGGACTGATCGATTGCCACACGCACCTTGCCGACCTGGGCGACGCCGAACCGCTCCTTGTGCTGCAAAAATCCGCGTCCGAAAGTGCCTACGCCGCCATTCCCAACGCGCGCGTCACACTTCTTGCCGGTTTCACGACCGTGCGCGACGTCGGCGTCTATCGCGCTTTCAACGATGTTGCCTTGCGCGACGCGATCACCAAGGGTATCGTGGTCGGCCCACGCATGTTCGTGGCCGGCGCTTACATCACGATCAGCGAGGGTGCGGGCGCCATGACCGGTCTCGCGCCGGACATTCAGCTCCCTTGGGATCTTCACTTCGGCGAAGCCAACAGTCCCTGGGAAGTCCGTCAGAAAGTCCGCCAGCTTGCCCACCGTGGCGCCGATCACATCAAGATTCTTTCCACAGGCGCGGTGCTCACCCATGGAAGCAATCCGAAATCGATCGAGTTCACGCTCGAAGAGCTGCGGGCCGCAGTGGACGAAGCGCGCAACTTTGGTCTGCGCGTCGAAGCCCACGCGCACGCGCCAGAGGGGATCAAGAACGCCATCCGCGCGGGAGTTGCTTCCATCGAGCACGCCACTCTAATCGACGACGAAGGCATCGCCCTCGCCAAGGAGCACGGCACCTACCTCGACATGGATATCTACGATGAGGAATGCATTCAGGACGCGGCCAAAGAAAACAAGATGCCTGCGGATTTTCTGGAGCGCGACCGCGACCTGGGTGAGATTCAGCGCCGCAACTTCACGAAGGCTGTCCGCGCAGGTGTGAAAATGTCGTTCGGCACGGATGCGGGCGTCTGCCCGCATGGCATCAACGCGCGCCAGTTTGCGTTCATGGTGAAGTACGGCATGACACCGATGCAGGCCATCCAGTCCGCCACGAGCAACGCCGCCGATCTCCTCGGCAAGTCGAAACTCCTCGGCTCCCTCCAGCCTGGGAAGTATGCCGACATCATCGCGGTTTCGGGTAATCCGCTCGAAGACATCCGCATTCTGGAAAACGTGAAGTTTGTCATGAAGGAAGGAAAGATCTACAAGCAGGAGCCTTAGGCGGGCGCTCGACTATCTGGAAATATAGAATCCATGACTAGCAATAATCGCGCCAAGGAATCCTGGAAAAAAATGGCAGGCCGGATCTCGAGAGCCGGCCTCTCTCTATTGTTGGAATGAATCTTCCAGCTAGAACCGGAACTTCAGCCCGAACTGGATGTTCCGCGGTCCGCCCGTTCCAATCACCGGGTTCGCCGCCGCCACGTCCGGCGTATTGAAAATGAAACCAAAGGAAGTCGGATCAGAAGGATCCACTAGTCCTTGTGTATTCGGGTTCGCAAAGTGTGGGTGGTTGAGGAAGTTGAAGAACTCCGCGCGCAATTGGACACTCACACGCTCGCTCAGGTTGGTCGTCTTGACGACGGAGAAGTCTAAATTGTCCAGCCGCGGGCCGCGGAAGGGATTCCGGCCGATGTTCCCAAATGTGCCAAAGGCGGGCGGCGTGAGGACCGAAGATCCCGCCACATAACATCCCAAGCTGGCAAGCTGGTCCTTCGCCCCCTGGCTCCCAGCGACCGAAAAGCAAGTATTCGACGCGGCATTCGTCCCCCCAGTAACATGTCCATTGACGTCGAGGGTGAATAAACTAGGATCTAAGAACGGAATTCCGGAAGTCGAAGGTTTGAAATTCGCCGGACTTCCGGTGATGTTCCAGCGGTCGGCAAATTCCCCCGTCCCGCTGATATCGCTGCCGCTGATGTTCCCGTCGATGAGGTTCCACGGCAAACCACCCTGAATGGTCACGATGGAGTTGAGCTGCCAGCCTTCGAGCAAGTGCCCATAGCCCTTTCTCGAAGGTACTTCGTAGGTCAGCGCCAGCGTTAAGCGATGCCGGAGGTCGCTGTCCGAGCTAGCGCGTTCCAAACCAGGACGCGTGCTATCCTGCGGCTGTTGGGCACGATTAAGTGATACATCATCAATTGAGTGTGCCCAGGTGTACCCTGCAACGAAGTTCAGGCCCTTCCATGCGCGCTGCATCAGCGTCACCTGCAGCCCGTGATAGATGGACGTGTACCCATTGTCGAGGAAGTTGACGAACTCCAGATATGGGAACTGCAAGTTCAGTGGCCTGCCAGCTTGCTCGCAATTACCGCATGCGATTAGAACACCACTTGAATTGAAGACGTTTACGGCGTTACCTTGCGCATCATAGCTGTTCTCTGCCGGCGAGTTTGGATCCACTTGGTTGATATCCCGGACACCATAGAGCTTGACGCCGCGGTTGCCCACATAACCCACCTGCAATGATGTCGTCGGCGTCAGCTGTTGTTGGATGTTCAAGTTCCACGTCATCACATAGGGTGTGCGTAGGTTCCGCGCAACACCGAGGATGTCGCACGGAGTGCCCCCGGTCACAGGATTGCAGTTGATCGTGGGCTGGAAGACGGGCCCAGCGACGGACCAGTTCAATAAGCTGCCACTCAGGTTAACGGCGGAAGCCGCGATTGTTCCGTTGGCACCGGGAATTCCCGTGGAGGCCGCCGTCGGAATCACATTCAGCCCTGCCGTCGAAGCGTTTTCCACTCCGTTCTGTCCCAGGAACAGCGAAAGGTGCGGAATCTCATAAGTCACACCGCCACCGGCGCGGACCACCGTCTTGCCGTGCCCCCACGGATCCCAGGAGATTCCCAAACGCGGCGCGAAGTTGTTGTGGTCACCTTTGTACGGCGCACTGATCCCATGACCCACTTGCTGGATACCGGTTGCGGGGTCAAAATTGGCCAACCGGTCTTGGCTCTCCTTGATTACCGTGTTCAGGTCATAGCGGAGGCCCGCATTGACGGTCAGCCGCGGAGTCACGCGCCAGTCATCTTGAAAGAATCCGCCGAACGAGTTAATCGAGACATGGCGCCCTGAATTGCCGATAAAAATGCGGCCGCCGGTCTTTCCCGTTTCCGTTCCGCGCGGCAGACCCGCGATAAAGTCTTCCAACGAGGTGCTCTGAATCGGATTTCCGCTTGCGTCCACCCCGAGACAACTGCCGCACGCCATTGTTAGCTCGCCACCGGCAAACCGGACACGACCTTTTCCGTAGCGGTCACGGGTATTGTCAGTACTCCCGCGGCGGAATTCTCCGCCAAACCGGAAAGTGTGCTTTCCGCGCGTGTAGGAAATATTGTCCACTCCCTGGTAGGTCTGGTTGGGAGTGGTCAGCAAGGGCCAGCCGTGATTGCCGCCAAGTGGATTGAAGCCGTCTACATCAATTTCCGGCATTCCAAAATTGACAGGGTCGGTTACACCCGTATTGATTTTATACACGGTCGCAGGATTCGCGGCGTGATCCACCGTTAGGATAGCCTGCCAGAATCGGTCGTAACCGAACCGTGCTTCGTTCACCCAGGTGGAATTCGGCACCCAGGTGTAATTCAAGCCGAAGACCTGGGCGCGGAGCTGCGAAGAAGACTGCCACTCCGCCCGCAACACGGGGATGTCACGCTCGATCTGCAGACTGTCGCCGAAGAAATAGCGCGCGGACAAGCTGTGGCGTTCGTTAATGTGGTGGTCGCCCTTGATAATGAAGTTGTCGTTCCGGTTGTGATTGGGGAATCCCACGTTCAATTGGTTCGTGCCACTTGTGTTAGCCGGATAGAGGGCTGCTACTGTCGTGCTCAGCGCGTTCACGCCGCAGGTACCGGGGATCGATGCACAGGCGGCCTGCACACTCGCGACTGCATCGGGGATACTCACGGTCGAATCCCCCCCGGCGGTGACTGTGGAAGGGCTGTTCAGCGTCTCCGAATTCGCCACGAGCGCACGAATCCCTTCGTACGCGCCAAAAATAAAAGTCTTGTTCTTGATAATCGGTCCGCCAATGCTCCCGCCAAACTGATGTTGGCGCAAGGCACGCATTGGATCAGGCGCGGGGTTAAAGTAATTGCGCGCGTCGAAGGCGTTGTTGCGTTCAAACGCGTAGGCCGTTCCGTGAACATCATTCGTGCCTGACTTGATGCCTAGATTAACGATTGCCCCTGGCTTCCAGCCGTACTCTGCCGGCGGGTTTTCCTGCGCGTTGAATTCTTGAATCGCGTCGATGGGAAGAATGCTGCCCGGAGTTCCTTGCACTCCCTCCGCGTTGATCACGGTCGTGGCGTAATAGGGATCGTTGTTATCCGTGCCGTCGACGATAAAATTGTTGTCTTCTGGGCGGTTGCCGTTCGAGCTGATGGACAGAAACCCGCCGCCGCTGCTCCGCTGTACGCCCGGTCTCAATACCACCAGATTCTGGAAATCGCGGCCGTTTAGGGGGAGATCATTGATGGACTTGTTGGCAAACGTTCCGCCAAGCGTGTCGTTGGTGGTCTCGACCAGCGGCACCTGCTCCGTTACGGTGACGGTTTCCGTTACGCTGCCGGGCTGCATCGTCAGATCCAGGCGAATATCTTTCGCCACTTCGAGCCGGATGCCATCGCGCTCTACTTTCTTGAATCCCGTCGCTTCAACGACCAATTTGTACGGGCCCGGCGGCAGGCTGGGTGCAACGAAATCGCCCGCGTCATTGGTCTCAAGCGTTCGCGCCACTCCCGTATCCACATTGGTGATGGTCACGCGCGCGCCCTTGACGAGGCCGCCGCTTTGGTCTGTCACCGTGCCCAGTATGCGGCCTTCCTGTGATTGGCCATATACAACGCCCACCGCAGCAAATGCGAATAGAAAAATGGCTATGCTTCGAAGAAATGTCATGGATCCCCCGTTCCCCTGTTGAGGCACAAGGACTGTGCCTGCGAATAAACGCCGAGCCCCTGAACGCGGCGTTGGCCTTGATATTGTTTCTACATGGACAGACAGTATCCGTCAAGGAGTGTAAGCGCTTAAAGTGAAGAAAATTAGAAACAATTGAGAATGATTCTAGGCGGGAATGCCTGAAGCGTCCCGAAGGAAGGTCTCATAGTAACGGCCTGATTGGTCACACATCCGCAATGGAGGCTCGAAGAATTCCCTCCGCTAGCCAGCACGCTATGTGATGCGATCTCCTTCCTTTCGGGTGCGCAAACGGCTTCTGATACTCCAAAGCAGGATGGCACCGACGACGATCGACACCAGACTAGCCGCCTGCGCATTTGAAAGACCGAAAAACGATCGCGGGTTGATGCGGATGAATTCAATCAAGAATCGGGCCACACCCGTCAGAATGAGGTAGCCGCAGAAGATTTCTCCCCGGGGCCGTGCGCCACTTATTGATTTCTGCCCCATGTGCCACAGGAACGCCGCGATCGCCAGCCAGATAAAAAACTCATAGAGCGGCGTCGGATGCACGCGCTCCGTCGTGGGCACGACGCCGTTAGGAAAACTCATGCCCCAGGGCAGCGTCGTCGGAACGCCGTAATCGCCGTCGCCAGACAACAAGCAGCCAATGCGCCCGATGGCGTATCCAACCGCTGCTGCCGGCGAGCATAGATCCATGAATTCAAGCACCGGATTCCCGTAATGCCGCGCCAGAAACACTAGCGCAACAAAACCGCCAAGGAACCCGCCGAACCAGGCGAACCCAAACCGGCTGATCAGTACCGACGGATTGGCTATCAACTCTCGGGGGCTCTCCAAAACGTGATACAGACGTGCTCCCACCAGGCCGGCGAGGCCGGCGACGCCAATAATAAGAAACCCTTCGTCGTGATGGCTCGGCTTGCCGTCGCTCTTTAGGTAGCCGCTCACGAATTGCGCGCGGCGGCGGTCAAAATCTGCTTGCAAGAGATACGCGGCGGCCAACAGTCCGGTGGCAACCATGAGGCCGAAGGTCGGAATTGTGAGCGGCCCAAGATGGAGAAAAGGAATCATCAATGGAAAGGGTAAGGCTCCCTCGTGAGTATACATTACGGCAGAGCGGCGCTCGCGGGCCGCTGATATCACACTCCTATTGGTGGGAAGATCGCGGCGTGCCTTCGTCCCCGGGGTAGATGGAGGATGGATTTCATCAAATGGTCTGGTCCGGCGCGAATGCCCCAGCTGACCCGGTCTTCAGGACCGGATCGCCTGACGAAAGACTCAGGCATCTCTTGCTGTGCGGTATGCTTTTCTGCCGGCTTCAACCGCCCCGGCTATCTTTACCTTTACGTCGTCCACCGTCTCCTGCGCACGGCGAGTCCAGCGCTTTCCTGTCGATGCCGCACCATCTAAACCTTGTTTCAAAGGGCCGGTGAGATATTCACACGTTTCCTCTCCCGAAGCCGGTGAAAAAAGAATTGCAAGAAGCGCGCCTGCCCCAACCCCCACGGCAAATGCAGTGAACTTGCTTGTCCATTTATTCTGACTCATCGTGTCCGTCCTCCATAGCTGGTTTCTTAACCGCTGCCTCCTCGATAGGTTTCTAAATGCTGCTTCGGCATGCCCTATCAACCACCAACCGCCGCCCATCCCGCTGCTTGGGAAATAGTCTATTTCCCGAGGACTTTCTGCACCTGGCCGATTTTCTTCTGGACCTTCCCCTCTATCTTTTCGCCAGTGCCTTCGCCTTCCAAGTCGGCATCGTTCGTCAGTTGGCCCACCTTTTCCTCAATCGCGCCCTTCACTTCGTGAACCTTGCCTGCGATTTCATTCTCAGTACTTAGCTCATCTTGTTGCCTCTTCTGACGAAATTTGAATCTCGGTACCCGTAGCCCGCCCAGTCCCCCGCAGGCACCATGTTAAGAAAGCGGAAGGCGGATATCTGTTCACATCGAGACACATTTGGGGGTTGTAGGCTTTTTCGTTGGGGCAAGAGTTGTTCCGAGCGGGGATGCAAACCGCTCCCGCGCATTCGAATCGTAAGAGGCCAGGCAGGAGCTCGATTCTACACCTGAGCGAGGCGGGGGCGACAATGGAGTATGGTGCCGAGAGCAAGCCAGATGCCCAGGGCAATCCATTCGGCGGGCGAAAAATGGCCAGGAATTACAGGTAAGACCTTCATCAGGAAAAGTAACAGCGATACGACGATCCCAAGTCCCGTCACGGCGCGCAGAGAAATCCTCCTTTCTACCAGCCAAAACGACCAGCAAGCTGCCAGCCAGCCGAGGGCGGACGCCATGGAACCAACTTCCGTGACAGGAACCAGGAGCGCGTCGCCGAGCAGCAGCCCAGCGAGTGTTCCAGCCGTAATTCCGAGAATGGCGACCGAAGGCGTCAGAAATTTTTGGTGAACTTCGGCGAAGCGCGGAGGAATGGTCCCGCGGCGGCCGTAGGCGAACAGCAAACGGCTCGCGGCTACGAAGTTGCCGTTGAAACATTGAAACAGCCCGAAGAGGGCCATGATCAGAATCAATCGGACGGGCCACCGGGCCCCCAGAGCCTGTTCGAACGCGATCGCGGTTGCGAATCGTTTTCCAATCAGACCTTGCCAGGGCGCAACGTAGGCCACCGCGGCAACGGCAAGAACGTAAAAACCAACGCCCAAGAGAAGCGCCATCATAATCGCCCGAAAAAATCCTATCGAACGAAACCCCGGATGGGCTTCCTCCGCCACTTTGGGCACTGATTCGAATCCGGTCATGAAATACGGCACGATCTGGAGCGTAAGCAAGATCGATACGAAGGGAGTCGTGCGGAACGCCGGATGAAAATTGGCAGGAGCGCCCCGATCGGCACTGATGCCCAAGAGGAGGACGAAGAGAAGGAGCACTATCGCTGTCGTCCAGTTCTGAAAACTGGCGCTCCAGCGGATGCCCCGGTAGTTCAGCACGGCAAGAAAAACCGTGAGGCCGACGCCCAACGCAAGACGCGGCAGGAATACGGGCTGTCCCGCCACTCGGTACAATTCGAACGAATTCAGCGATGGAAAGATGTACGCCGCAAGCTTGCCGACAGCGACCGCTTCCCACGGACACACGATGAAGTACGCCAGCAGCATCATCCAGCCGGTGAAATAACTGACGATCGGCGGAAAAACCTCAGCCGTGTAAGCGGCTTCGCCAGCGGCGTCCGGAAGTCGCTGCACCCATTGGCCATAAACGTAGCCAACGGGCAGCAGCAGAACACCGCCGAGAGCAAAACCCAGAATCGCGCCGAGCGGCCCGCTGCGTCCGAGCCAGTCGTCCATTAGGACTAGCCATCCAGCCCCGACCATCGTGCCAAATGCGAGCGCGAAATAATCGGCCAGGCGGAGTTTGCGCGCGAGTGTGGTCATACTATAGCTCCGGGTGCGTCCCGATTCTATACAGCTTCTCCGTTTGCGCCATCAGTTTTGACGAGCCGTTAACCTGCCGCTAGCAAGACCCGCTTAGAACTTCATGCGCAGGAAAAACTGACCGCGACGCCTTCAAGTCCGCACCTTCCCGTGAGTGCGTTCGCCCCTGTGTTTCCATTGGTTCAAGACTGTGAATTCCAAGGAGAGATTTCCCATGCATCGTCGCCTCACTAGCGCTATGGCCTTTGTGGCGGCTTCGGTGAATGCGGAGCGGTCCAGGGCTCTCCCTTCTCTGGAGTTTTCGCCCCAGATCATTTTTCGAGGCAGACAACCCTGCAGAGCCATGTGTCATCCGTTCACTCATCCTCCTCGGTGCAAGGAGAGATGCTGGTGCGCTGGCTCATCGCTGTGATTTATTCTGGGTCAATTCTGACCGCTGCAACACCTGCATGGCCGCAGGCCTGCGCCGTAGCCTGCGAACCTCGCGGCAATTTCCAGAAGACGGCCGAAGCTCCGATCCTTGACGCAGTGTGCTTCACGGGACTGCGACGCATCGCGCCAGCCGCAGTTGGCGCCCAGTTGAGATCCCGCGAGGGCGAGCCATTCGACGCCGCGAGAATTGACAAAGATCTTCGCGCCCTCGCGCGGCTAGGGTGGTTCGAATCCATTCAGGTGGAAGAAGTGTCTTCAACTCTCCCGCTTCGTCCAGCATCCGAAAACCAGAAACATATAGCTCTTATCTTTCATCTGGAGGAGCGGCCGTTTCTTTCCAAGGTGGAGTATTCCGGCTCCCGGCTGCTCTCGCAGAAACAGATCGAAAAAATGCTGGAAGACAAGAAACTCTCTCCCCGGCTCGGAAAACCAGCCGATCCGGCGGCGCTTCAACTGATCGCCCTCGCGATTCGCACCGGACTGAATGAGCAGGGCCATCCGGGGGCGAGCGTTCGAATCGCGCGTGAGCAAGCGAGAAACGCTACGCTCTCCGTTCGATTCGAAATCAACGATGGTCCCTTGCTGCGAGTGCGCCAGGTGAGTTTCGATGGCCATCCTCAAGTCTCCACAAAATTATTGCGCGGGCAGATGCGCAGCATCGCGCCGTGGAAACCACTCGCCTCGTGGCGCGGCAAAAATGCATATACCCGCGAAGCGTTTGAAGAAGACCGTCAACGCATCCTCACCTATTACCAAAACCATGGCTTTCCCGAAGCGCGAATCGGCACTGCGCGAGTTGCCAGGTCCAACGAACCGTCACGTCGATGGCTGCCCTGGCCGCATGAGTCGGAGCTGTCGGGGCTGTCTGTCTCCATTCCTGTGGAAGCGGGCCCTTTTTACCGTTTCGAATCCATCGCAGCGACCGACGCTCTTCAGCAAGCCGCGAAAGAGCGCGGCCGAAATCCCAGGCTTTCCTCCGAACAAGAGCGAGGCGGCCCCTTTTCCCAGCAGGAGATAGACAAGCTACGGCGATTGTGGATAGCGCGCGTTCAATCAAGAACTTCTGAAATCGATTCCGCCATCTCCCATTCCGTGGAGGTGATGCGAACTTTCAACCCGGAGAATCACACCGCGCGCGTTGCATTCGATTTGAGCGACTCACCGCCGTATATCGTGCAGCGCATCGAATTGTTTGGTCTGCACAAGTTCAGCGACCGCTACGTGCGCCGCAGAATTCTCTTGCGCGAAGGCCGCCCTATTAATGAGCGCGCGGTCGAAGCCGGTCTCTTACGGCTGGCGCGGACGAATTATTTCAAGCCGATTCGCAATGAAGATGTTCGCGTCCAGCTCGATGATGCCAACCACACCGCCAACGTCTCCATCCACCTCGAAGAGATTGGCCAACAGCGCGCCTCTCTGGCGGGAGGCACCGGTCAATTCGGCAGCACGCTAGGCGTCGTCTACGCCGTCTTCGACCTGCTGAATCGCGAGGAGCTTCTTTCGGCCCAACTTGACGGCGGCCCGGAGAGCCTTCAGATCCTGCTCGGCTTGGCAAAGGAAGGAATCTTCGGCACGCGAGCCTCGCTGGCTTTCTGGGTGTTTAATAATGTTATCCGTCCTCGGTTCGCGCGCAGCGCTCAAGGGCCGTTTTTCTCCTCCCACAGCGAAGGGATCAATATCCCTTGGACTTATCCCTTGACCAACACCGATTCGCTAGGTTTCAACTTCACCCTCTCGCGGACAGCAACCGAATATTTGCTCGCCTCTCCCTCGGACGTACCCGGCGTGACGCTCGGCGACGTTCAATCGAAGACTTCCAGCCGCTCACTGGGGCTCGGCTGGGTCCGCGACACGGGCAGTGAGCGCGTTTTGTTTGCGAATTCCGCTTCCGGAGGATGGCTCGGCGGTGGCGAGAACATGGTCCGCTCCTCCGCCGAATACGGCCGCATTTTCCGCGACCAAGTTTTCGCCCCGGCGGGTGCATGGGCATTTCGCACAACATTCAGCGGCGCAGGCAGCTATCGCGGCGACATGCCATTTTATGCGCGGCTCTTTTCAGGCGATGAATTGGTGCGCGGTCTTCGTCCCGGGGAACTCGGCCCGTACGCGGTAACAGCCAGGATCGCAGCGAACGGCGCGACGACCTATTCCGCTTCACCTTCGGGAGCAAATCTCCTTGGCGCGGGCAGTGCCGAATACCGCTTTCCTCTCGCTGGCGGGATGGAAGCTGCCGCCTTCTTCGATCTCGGCTCCGGCTTGCTGCTCCCACGCTGGCTGGGCCCCACCAAGCCAATCCTGCTGGGCGCGACGAACGGCGTGCTTCACGGCTCCGCGGGAATCGAGCTCCGCTGGAACGTGCCCGGCGTCCAGGTCCCCGTGCGAGCCTATTACGCTGTGAATGTTCTGCGTACGAGCCAATTCTTTTCCCTCTCCGACAATTCTCTCTTCCATGCCCACAACCGCTTCTCCGCCTTCGGATGGGGACTCGGCACGCTGTTCTGAGCGCCACGTCTGTACTACACTGCCGAAGCCATGAATCACGACAAGCTCATCAAAGAGGCCTCGTGCCTGGCAGAGCCCTTTTGTATTACTAAGGGCGAGAAGTTTCGACTGAAGGATTGGGACCCCGCTGCCACGACCGGCGTCAAAAACAAACAACACGCGCAAAATATTCTCGATGCCCGCGAAGGCGTGCTCAGCCGCCTGCAGGAAAAACTTTACGCGCAAGACCGCTGGGCGGTGCTGGTCGTTCTCCAAGCTCTGGACGCCGCCGGCAAGGATGGCGTGATCAAGCACGTCATGTCCGGCGTGAATCCGCAGGGATGTGACGTTCACGCCTTCAAGTCACCGAGCAATGAAGAGTTAAACCACGATTACCTCTGGCGAACGCAAAAGTGCATTCCTGAACGCGGCAAGATCGGCATTTTCAACCGCTCCTACTACGAAGAAGTACTGGTCGTGCGCGTCCACCCCACCCTGCTAAGAGCGGAGAGGTTGCCCGACGAACTGATCACGAAGCACATCTGGGACCAACGCTACGAGGACATCAACGCGTATGAAGAGTACTTGACGCGAAATGGAGTGATAATTCGAAAATTCTTCCTGCACGTTTCAAAGGAAGAGCAGAAGAAGCGGTTCCTCGAGCGGCTCGAGGATCCGAAGAAGAACTGGAAGTTCGCCATGGCCGACGTCAGCGAACGAGGCTTCTGGAAGGATTACCAGGAAGCTTACGAGGAGATGATCCAGAATACGGCGGCGAAGCATGCGCCCTGGTTCGTTGTTCCTGCGGACAACAAATGGTTTACGCGACTGATCGTGGCTTCCGCGATTATCCAGGCGCTCGACGAACTCCATCTCTCATTCCCAGAGACGGACAAAGCAAGAAAGAAGGAGCTGGAAGCCGTGCGCGCTTCCCTGCTCGCACAGAAGGATTAGGCGCCAAGAAACCGGCAGTGCCATGCCAACGATAGGTTTGGAGCGGGCTACCCACCCTCTCCCGAGGCCAGGCGTCCCGCTCCACCACAGAACGAAGGAATTGCCGCAAAGCGAGTGCCACATCCTTTTCTTCTGTGCAAAATCTCAAATCATTGCAGCGAAACCGATTACAAGTTCACCGAAGGCCGCTTGCGATCCCAGCCATCTTAACTATCGAAAACTATGAAGTCTTCATATGGAAATTCAGGGGCACTAATTGCGTTTCACATTACGCTTCAAAATCGACCTCGATCGGATCAATAAGTGGCAATAGCCATTGCAGCAACTTTTGATGAACGGGATGCGCTCCATAAGCGTCTAACGCGGACCGGTCGGTGAACTTCATCGCTCCGCCGAGCGCATATCCCAGCGAGCGCGGTGACACATTGACACCAACCCAGGTCTCCAGCAGTCCTGGAATCTGCCCTTGTAGCCCGCGAATTTCTGCGAGCGCGCGTAACTTCTGATCCTCACTCACGCCCGCCTTCCACCGAAAAGCAAAAGTATGAACGACCATGCCAGCATTGTAACCAACGTGTCCCAAATCGGATGACTATTTAATTGGCAGCGCGGCTGCGCCACCCTCATTTCTGAGGGTCGGGATCTAATCGTTGGCCGCGACGTATTGCCATAGGTCGCTTGAACCGCATACTCAGCGCCTTGAAACCGCGTAAGCCCTTCTCGCAAGCGTGAGCTTTGTACCGAATCTTTGGCGCGCTGGCGCTACTGTTCTTCGCGGTTCGTTCGTACGGCTCACGTGGTGATAGCAAGCCTCGTCACGTTAAAACCATTTCCATTCATTCGTAGACTAAAATTGTTAGCGCCGTTGCAGTTCTTGACCCGGTAGCCTCATCGGAGCTACTGTTCCCTTACTCTTCTGGGGATACCCCCATCGAGGAGCCAAACACGTCAGTTCCAAGCTTTCCCCAAAGGAGAGAATATGATCTCACGCCTCATCACTTGCACTATCAACCCCGCCAAGCTGAACGACTTCAAGAACGCGCTCAACAACCAGTTTCTGCCGCGCATCCAGGCGCAGCCGGGATTCGTCGATAACATCGAGTCGCTGGACCCAGCCACGGGTCAATTCAGTTGCATGACACTATGGAAGACCAAGTCAGATGTGGAAAACTATGACAAAGGGCTCTTCAAGGAAGTCGCGTCGAACCTGACTCCGCTAATGCAGGGAAATCCGACTGTACAGACCCTGCCCGTCGAGAACTCCTCGGTACATCACGTCAAAGCAGGAAATGCTGCGGCGTAAGGCTCTCGATTTCCAAACGGGCGAACCCATCACGGCTCGCCCGTTTTCTTTTCTGCCCAGCGTCCGTGCGAGAGGATGGCGAAGGACGCGGGTTCCTCAGGGTGCCAAAGGTGAACGATGGCTTGAGGCTCCGATCAAGGCTTTGTAATCATGAACACTGCGAACCCCAACCAGGTCGTGCTGGCTGGGGTCCGGCAATTAGAAACTACTTGTTTATCCTTTCACAGGAATGCTAACGGCCTTGGCGAGCTTAAACGACAGCCGACTCTGGGCAGGGAGGGTGGTTACGTCCTTTTTGTCCTTTGTATCCGTTTTGCGCTTCGTCTTGGCACTGTCTTTGGGATTATTTTTGCCTTGGTTTTTCGAGGATTGCGCCACCGAGTTGGTTTCCAACTCGTAGGATTTTCCGTGCAGTTCCACCGAAGCGAGAGTTACCTTCAATTCTTTGTTCTTGACCTTGACGACGCGCCCGACCACTTTTGCCCCTTTTGGAATCACGGTCTTTCCCTCTACCTGGACGGGCGTGGAGAGCCTCGCGGCAAACGTGTCACCGACGTGGTTCTTGTTGCTGGCGAGGGTTTGGCCTACCGTCGCGCTGATCGCTGTGCCTTTCGGCACGGTGACCATCGTGGCTGGTTGCGGTGCTTTGCTTGAGACGGTGGCAGCCTTCGGCGTCTCGGCTTTCTCGGGAGTGGCAGCAGCCTCGTTGGTGGCCTGGTTTGAGCAGCCTGCTACAGTCAAGAACCCTGCCGCTGCCGCAGCAAGCCAAAGTTTGCGATGGAACTGAGTGTCGAACATTTCGCTCCTCCTAAGGGAGTACCCTGGGAGTGAATCGAAGGAGGTGGCTGGTTTATCCCCTTCGCCACGTAAATCTATAAGACCTGCGAACGGTGGGTATTCCCTGCTTATATAAATGGTACAACATTCAGTAGACGCAGTTGCGCTGCGTGTCCTTCCCCGCACCGGCCTATCGGCCAGTCGTTCGCCGCCGGAGGGCGGTTGCTCTCGGCTCCGATCCCACGGGCTCTGGAGACGCGCTGTCCGGATTCGGTGATCGGCGCGAAACCGAATTGCCAGTGGAGGCCGGTTTTTCTCGTACGGAGCCGATCAAGATCGCCGCGCTGAGGGGGCGGTGTACCTGGCCAAAGACAAGCAGCTCGGCTCGATCGCGGTTGGATAGAATGCAGACCTGGTGGTCATCAAACCATGCCCCAACTGATATTATGTGCACCGGTGAATGGAAATGGCTGAGATGCCCAGAAACTGCCCAAGATCTGAGGTGAGCGCTTTTATTCCTACTGGGTTCCTGGCCTCGTAGAGCTGATTTTCCCGGATTGGTTCTGACCGTGAGCGGGCGGCGCAGGGAAAGTCTTCCGGCCCACATGGGTTGTGGGCGGGCATTATTGCCCGTCACCACGAGGCCGAGGCGCTGCTCCGGCGTGCCAGCGTTCTGGGCTCCTTTGGGCGCTACCAGTTGGAAGGCGCGTTGCAGTCGGCACACGTTTATCGCCGCACGGGTCACGCCAACTGGGCCGAGGTGGTGCAACTATACGACGCTCTGTTCGCGCTCGCTGGCTCACCGGTGGTCGCAATCAATCGCGCCCTGGCGATCGCGGAGGTGCATGCTACCAGCGCCGCGCTCGCCGCCATGCAAGAGGTAGCCGCCGATGGGCGGCTCGCCGAATACCAGCCCTACTGGGCGGCACGCGCGGAGCTGCTGGCCAAGACGGGTGCACACGCCGAAGCCCGCCACGCGTACGAAATCGCAATCGGTCTCGAGCGCGACGCCTCCCTCCGCCGCTTCCTGCAGCAGCGTCAGTCGGCCTTGGCGCCTTGACCTCCTCGCGGGGTGCGTAAGGAATTTTCTCAATACACTTCGAGGTCGTGCCCGATCACTACCTTTCCATGATAGGTTTTCTGAATCTCGCGGAGCAGTTGGTCGTCGGGGATGCGGCCGTTCGGTCCGCGGCCGGAGGTGTGATAGATAACTAAAATTCCCGGCTTCGTGCGGTTAGCAATTTCCGCTAGCTCGCTAGTCGAGGTGTGATACTTCGCCCGGTACGTTTTGTAGTCCGGCATGATCAACACGCTCTCCGGCGAATAGACCTCGTGGATCAGCACGTCGCAAGGCTGGCAATGCGCCACGATCTCCTCGCTCGGGCTGGTGTCTCCGGAAATCACGATGCTTTTCCCCGGCGTATCGAAGCGGTAGCCGAAGGCTTCCGGCCACTGCCCGTGGGGCACGCGAAAGGCCGTCACGGTCACGCGCTCGTCCTTGTAGACCACGCCCGGCTTTACGTCGTGCGCCCGCACCACCAGAGCGTGCCGCTGCTCCAGCCCCTTAGTGCGAATCTCGATGTCCTCGTGCCAGGCCTCCAGCACGTGTTTGGTCATCTCTTCCAAGCCTTCCGGCCCGTACACGTCCAATTCCGTGCGTCCCATCACCCACGGCGTCAGGATCAAATCGGGATAACCCGCGGTGTGGTCTGAATGCAAATGGGTGAGAAAAGCAATCTTCAGATTCGTCGATTCCAATTCCGGCGTGCCCTTTTCCGCCGCGGCCGCGGTGCGTCGCACCACGCCAGGTCCGAAGTCCACGAGGTAGGCTCGTGCGCCCGCCACAATCGCCGTCGCCGGTCCGGAGCGGTCCGGATACGGACGGGGCGTCCCCGTCCCCAGCAGCACCACTTTGGTCTGTGCTTTTTCCGCGCTCGGCGCTTTGTTCTCGCTTTGCCCCGCCGCCAGACTGCCGAGCGTCACCGCAAACGCCACTAGTGCGAGTGCTGCAACCGCCGGCCAGCTGATCTCGCGGTATCGCTGCTTCTGCATCTCGTCCTCCCTCGCTTCCTAAAGCAGGTCGTGGGAAATCGCCCGAATTGTATACTGTGATGGTGCACTGCGGTCGAGAAAACTAGCAAGGCGGCGGGTAGCCCGGGTGCCGGTTGCGTTTACCCCGCCTGCCCCGAGCATCTCGGGGACCGGGCCGGGGTAGCTAGCTAGCGCTTTTGACTTTTCAACACTTTTCCACAGCTCTTTCGCAACCACCCCTCCCGCAAGCCATTTCCATCGACCGACTTGAGCCCCACTTTGTCCCGGCTGCCATATCCATTCGAGTCACTAACTCGTTGGCGGGCACCGCATCCTCTTCAGCGCAAGTTGGCATCCGCTCAGAGACAGTGATCCGGAGAAAAGCCGCCGGGCGGATCGAGGCATGGCACTTTCTTGCGGCGGAAATCATCGAATGGGCAGACGGGCGAGACCGGCCGTTGAGGTTGCGGGCCGACGAGTGCCGACTTTTTGTGAGGTGCGCCATGGCGGTGAAGCTGAATCGAAAGGGATTTGCGTTTGGAAAGGAACTGGTCAACGAGGGGAGATCGGTGCGGGACGAGAGGGACGCGTGGAGCGAGGATCAACCATCCCCCGAGCGGGAGAATGAATTCATTCGTGCACACGGAATCAAAGCGTACGCGAAATGGCATTTGGGCATTGATTCGGAGCATCCCGAGGACACTAAAGGGAGGTACAAGTTTCCCTTCGGGGATTTCAAGAGAGTGCATCGTTGCGCGGTGCTGTCCGCCGAGAGCCGCGCGGGGCAATACAAGCACATGGACATTGAACAAGCAGCGGCACATCTGCACGCGATGATCGATGGGAAGAAGCACAAGGTGAGAACTGCCTCTGCCTGAGCGGAGAGACGAGATCGCCTTTGTAGTGGCCGGTGTTCAGTCACTATGACGTTTTTGAAGAACTACTATGAGTCTGCCGGCATTTCTAGCGGGGCGAACAGCTTGTCACTTCGGACCTGCGGCTCAGTTTTCGTTGAACTGATTGCGCTTCTTGTACGCTATCCAGGCGATACCCAGGCAGATCAGCATGGGAGGAGCGACCAGAATCAAGATTCCACTCTTGAGCGCCGCAATCATGCGGGAACCGGCCCCCGCCGCCTGCGTATAGCAGAGCGCGCAATTCTGCGCGTAACTAAACGCTGGAACGGCCAGCGCCGCAATCAGAGCGGTCATGCGGGCGATTCTTGGAGCTTGTTTCATCATATAGTTCATTTCCTGTCCGCTACCCGGAGTATCCCTCCGGCGCCGTGCGCGGTCAACACCCTGGAGAAAGTGGAGGAAGCAGCGCCCCCCTCAGCCCGCTTCCCCTCGGGGCCTGCTCAGTGCGCGAACGGCCGCATATGCAGCAGGCGGATGCTGTCCGACCAGATCATATTCATCATAAGCAGGACAAAGATCGTGGCCGGAATCAGCGAAAAAAACAAACTGCGCTTCTCATGCGCCAGGTGCATGAAATACAGCAAGCCCAGTGCGGCGCTGCAGATCGCCAGGAACAGGAGCATGCCCACCAGCCCGACCGTGGAGAAATTTTGATACGCGAGAAAAAATTCGATCCCCGCAATCGCCAGCAGCACAAAATACACCGGCAGATAATTCGCGATCACGTTTCCGGATTTCCCCGATGCAGCCATCGTTCGTCTCCTTTGCAGTCGACCGCGTCACCGCGCGATGTTCGTCAGATAGACCAGCGGCACGACGAACATCCACACCAGGTCGACGAAATGCCAGTACAGCCCTATCGTTTCCACATGCCCCGGCGTCAAGCTCCCGCTGGAATACTTGCGCGCCACCACCGCCAGCGCCACCACCCCGGTGACCACATGCAGCAAATGCAACCCGGTAATGCTGAAAAAGGTTTGGCCGAAAAGTCCGGAGCTCAACTTGATTCCTGCATCGAACAAACCAAACCACTCACGAATATGCAGCCCCGCGAAAATGAGGCCCAACACCATTGTGGAGGCGAGGAAACGGAAAGCTTTGGGTTTGTCTCCCGCCTTGGAAGCATCCACCGCACCGAGCATCGTCAAGCTGCTGGTGATCAGCACGAAGGTCATGATCGCCACATTGATGATGCTCGCGAACTTGAACGGAGTCTGCCAATCCGGAGTCGCAACGCGGAGATATCCATACGCAAACAGAATGGCCCCGAACGTAACCGCATCGGAAATAATAAACAGCCACATCGTCAGCTTGCGCGAAGGAATCGAATAGGGCGATTCTTCCATCAACGCGCCGCCGTGCCCGTGCATGGCCATTTCAGACTCGCTCACAGTCCCTCCCCCTCCCAGTCGCCTACAGCTTGGTGCGCAAAACGAGAAGCAGATAGAGCCACAAAACTCCCATGAAATGCCAATACATCGCGGTCGCTCCGAACGTACTTTCTCGAAACGCGGCGCGGCCCGCGACAATTCGCCCCATCACCAAAGCAAGTGCGACCATTCCTGCGAGCACATGCAACCCGTGCATCGCGGTCAGCACGTAGTAGAACGAGCTGTTGGGATTCGTCGCGAGGTAGAGGCCCTGCGCGGCGAGCTGCCGCCAGGCTTCGAATTGCCCAGCAACGAAAACAAATCCGAGCGCGAGAGTGGCCATGAGCCAACCCAAACCCATTCGAACAGTAGGAGGCTCGGTGGACGGTATGGCAGCGAGCGTGCGACGTGCCATTTGCAAAGTGGCGCTGCTCAAGAGAAGCGCCAGCGTATTTCCGTAGAGTATCGGCGGCAGGGCGATGTGCGTCCAATCCGCCGCAGATCCCTGGCGCACAAAGAGCGCGCTTGTAAAAGCCGCAAACGACATAGTGATCGCAAAGATGCCCACCCAGATGCCGCTTTGCGAAGCCCCTCCTGCTCCGGAGAGTACTTTGGCAACTCTAGCGGCAGGAGCCGTCGAGTCACCTAAGGCGGGGGGAGGCGTTCGAACGGGCTGGTAGATTGTCGATGACATTTTTTTGCTATTCTTTATCTTGCAAGACCCGGAGCGGCGACTCTCTCACCTCCGCCCCGAATCCATTTAGCTGGCGGACGGCTCCGGCGAATCCTGCATGATGAAGTCGCCTTTCGACCCCTTCACATCATACTGATATGGGTCGTGATAAATCACGGGATGTTTACCGCCGAAATTGTTCCAGGGTGGAGGCGAAGGAATACTCCACTCGAGCGTCGTTCCGCTCCACGGGTTTTCCGGAGCAGGCGCACCCTTATAACGGCTGTAGATCAGGTTGAAGATAAAGATGAGCTGCGCGGCGCCGGTGCCGAGTGCCGCGATGGTGATGAACTTGTGCAGCGGCAGCAGCGGTCCGGTGTAATCATTTACGAACGCCGAATAACGGCGCACGTTGCCCACCAATCCGAGGTAATGGAACGGCATGAAAATGCAATAGGTGCCAATGAAGGTAAGCCAGAAATGAAGCTGGCCCAAGGTCTCGTTCATCATGCGGCCGGTCATCTTTCCGAACCAAAAGTACGTGCCGGCAAAGACACCGAAAATGGACGCCACGCCCATCACCATGTGGAAATGGCCGACCACGAAATAGGTGGCGTGCAATACGATGTCGATGGAGGGCTGTGCCAGGAAAAAGCCGCTAACGCCGCCGCTGACGAACATGGAGATGAACCCGAGCGCAAAGAGCGAAGCCGCGTTGATTCGAATATTTGCGCCGTAGAGGCTGCCCAGCCACATCAGGGTCATGATCGTGGCGGGAATGGTAATCGTGAGCGTGGGGAACGAGAAGAGCAGCGACGAGAATGGATTCATGCCGCTCACAAACATGTGGTGTCCCCAAACCATCCAGCTCAGGAAGCCGATGGACATCATCGAGTAGATGATGACGCGGGCGCTCAAGAGCGGCTTGCGCATGCTGTTGATTAGAATGTGCGAAACGATGCCCATGGAGGGCAAAATCGCGATGTAAACTTCAGGATGGCCGAAGAACCAGAACAAGTGCTGCCAGAGAAGCGGCGATCCCCCCGAATGCGGCTGCAAGCGATCACTTACCACCAGGCCGGAAGGAATGAAGAAGCTGGTCCCAGCAGTTCGATCCAGAATCAAGAGTATGCAAGCAGGAAGGAGCACGGCGAAGGCCAGCAAAGCGATGCAGGAAGTGATGAACCACGCCCAAGTGCAAATCGGCATGCGCATCAGGGTCATGCCCTTGGCACGCAGGTCGAGGGTCGTGGCGATAAAGTTGAGCGCTCCAAGCAGGGAGCCAATGCAGAAAATGGCAATCGAAATTGCCCAGAGGTTCATCCCCCATCCCATGCCAGGCCCAGCATCCTTGCCGACCGCACTCAGCGGAGCATAGGAGGTCCAGCCGGAGATCGGCGGCCCGTCAGGAATGACAAACGCGAGGATCAGCACCAGGAACGCGACGAGGGTGGTCCAGAACGATATCATATTGAAGCGTGGGAAAGCCATGTCTTCCGCGCCGATCTGGATGGGGAGAAAAAAATTGCCGAACGCGGCGAAGGGAGCGTTGGTGAGTACGAAGAACACCATCAGCGTGCCATGCATCGTGAGCAGCGAGAGATAGTATTCCGGCGTGATGATGCCGCCCGGAGCGCCGGCTTTCGAAATCAACTCCAAGCCGGGAATTCGCGTCGTTGGCCAGACGAGGTGGAACCGCATCAGCCAGGAAAGCACCATCCCCATGCACACAGCCAGGAGACCAAGGGCATAGTATTGTTTTCCGATGACTTTGTGATCGAGGCTGAAGACGTACTTCCGGAGGAATCCCTCCGGCGGTGCATGAACGTGTGCCTGCTGGGCTGAGGCTTCTTCCATCTGCTCTCCTCGCTCGGGGAAAGCCGCGGGCCGGCGGCGATGAATCGCACGCCGGTCAGCGGGCTGGGATTACTAGTTCACAGCTCTGACGCTTTCTGTTTCATCCACTTTTCGAAATCGTCCTGGGCCATCACGTTCAAATACGCCTTCATGTTGTAGTGGCCCAGTCCGCAAAGCTGGGTGCAGACAATTTCATACCTTCCGGTTTTGGTGGCCGTGAAGTGCACGGAGAGATCGAGACCCGGGACAAAGTCCTGCTGGATGCGCAACTCCCTAACGTAGAAGGAGTGGCCCACATCCTTTGCGTGCAGCATCAAGTGGACTTCGCGGTTGACGGGCATCGCCAACTCCGCCGAGACGATGTCATCGCGCGACTCGATCTCATTGGCGGGGTCCAGGCCAAAATAATTCTGGTTCCCTTCGTCGATCTTGTCGGGATGGATGGCACCGAACTTGCCATCGACGCCTGGATACCGGAAGTAAAAGGCGAATTGGCCCGCCTGGGCCTGGATTTGCAGGGCATCCGGCCTAGGCGGTGTGAAATAGACATCGGCCCACGCTCGTTGGCCAAAGACACCGAGCGCCAGGACCTCCGTGCCCACGAGAATGAACGCGGCTGCCACCATAACCTTGGCGCCGCCAGGAAAGTTCTTCAGCTTCACGCCAACCTTGCGTTCTGCAAACGTCCAGACGAAAAACGCCAGGACGAACTGGGCGAGAAGAAAAGAGATCCCCGCCTCAGCCATAGTATCCGACAACTGCTCGTCAATCTGGTGGCCGTGGGTGGAGATATCCTCCGGCATCACGTACATATGGGTGACGATGGGATAGGCAGACGCCAACGCGATGATCACCAGAACGACTGCAAACAGCTTACCCATGGCACCTCGCTCCTGCTTTCAGTTTATTCGGACGTGATTTCTTCGTTTCGGCAGCAATCTGCATCCTGGGAGGACTCGGCCCGTGATTGTGAAAAAGGCTCAATAGGGCTTAGCTTTGAAGACGAAGTTTACGGTTTTCGTTTCACTGCCGGCGATGGTCACTTCCTGCGACTGGTCGCCGTAGGACTCGTGGTAAGCGGAGACCGTGTACTTGCCTGGCGGCAAATTGGGAAGGGAAAAGCCGCCGTCTCCTCCTGAAATGGAGTAATGGGAGTTCTTCAGCACCGCAAACGTCCCGTGCATCCAGGGGTGGACGTTGCATTTCACCGGGATGAATTCCATCTTGTCGTACTTATCCACGATGGGAGGTGTGCCCGGCGGCTGCGACTTGTTCCACTCGCGGTTGATCTTGGCGAGCGGGTGGATGTTATGCGAGGTCTGATCTTCGTTCAAAACCTGGAGTGGCTGGTTCACTTGAAGCGCAAGGACGTGCGGTATATAACGGCAGCCCTTCTGGGTGAATACCGCGGGTTGTGAGGGCGGCGGCTCATCCGGGGCTCCCGCCGAGATGTACACCACCACATTTTCCAGGGCGTTGTTCGGACCGGTTACCACGGTTTCGGTCGTCGGCGGCGTGGCATACTGCTTCGCGCAACTAGGCTCCTTGGACATGTCGATCGGTTTCTGCTTCGCCGGCGTCCCTTCGTAAGTCACCTTGCCGCTCACCGTGCCGCCACCCTGTACCGCGGACGTCATAGCGACCGCGGCGAGAATGGCGGCTCCCGCCATAAAAGCCTGCTTGGTTCGCATCCTCTTACCCCTCCTGAAATTCTTTTTATTCTGAAATTATTGTTTGATACCGGACCCCGTTGGTGCCCCGACGGTCTTCTGCGCGTTGACGAATTCGACGCCTCCTTTGGAAGTCAGCCAAACAACAAGCTCTGGACTCTTGTGCGTTACCCTGCAGCGTGCGCATGTAACGCGCGGGGGCCCCAAGCGTCTTGGGGTTTGATGATGCAGGTGGACAAAAAGATAGGCTTTGTTCGCATCCCCTTGCTCCACCGGAATCGCCTTCCCCGCCAACCTATTGCTTGATGCCGGAACCGGTCGGAGTTCCGCCGACTTTCTGTGCTTTGACGAATTCAGCTCCCTCTTTGGTACTCATCCAAAGAGTGAGCTCCGGACTCTTGTGGGTGACCTGCAGCGTGCGCAGGTAATGCACCAAGTCCCAAGCGTCGTCCGGCTTGATGACGTCGGCAAACGAAGGCATCGGCGTGCCGTCGAGACCGGTCATGAAAATCTTGTAGAGGTCGTGGTTTGTGGCGCCGCACTTGAAGCGGGAGCCCTCGGCAAAATTGTAGGGCCGAATCGGTTGCTCGTTGCTGTCCGTAAGCGTGGAAGCGGAGGGACCATCGCCGCGGCCTTCGGGGCCATGGCACTTCCAACATTCCAGCTTGGTGAACAGCTCTTTGCCATGCTGAATGCTCTGGAGCGAAAGTGCGGGCTCCGCAGGAACGGCGATCGGGTCTCCCGGTTTGTCGCTCTTCCACCGCGGTGAGAAGGTTTTGATGAAAGCGACCATGTCCGCCCGCTGCTGGTTGGTGAGGGAAATCCATCCCGGCATGTTTGAATTGGTGAACCCTCGCCCCACGGAGTCGTAGAGATCTTCGTCCGTGGGCAGGGTGCCTGTAGGCGTGGACCGGCACTTGAACGTCGCCGCGACGAAATTCCGCGGCAAAATATTCAGGTATGGCCCGTTTTCTCCGTTGCCGTCGCCGCGGAAGCCGTGGCAACCCCAGCAAAAGCGGAAATACAGTTGCTTCCCCGCACCGGAGTGTCCCGTGACCTTCCCGACGTGAACCTCGCCTTGTTGAGCCATCGCCAGAGACGGCAGAGCAAGCAGCGCTGCCGCAAGAAACATCCACTGCATTGATTTATTTGCGCGCATCGTTGTCCACCATCCTCAGAAGATAAAATCAAAGCCGATAAACAGGCTGTTGTTGGTTAGGTCCTTACCCGAACCCCCCGGGAGGAGCGCAGTTCCTCCTCGCTGCCGGACGGTTGAAAATTCATTGTGGATGGCAAAGCCGGCGCGGCTGGACATAAATGGGTAGTAACGATATCCAAAAACCAGCGCGTCGATATCCCCAAAGTTTGTAGAAGGAACGCTCACTCCCGGTTCAAATACGCCCGGGGTGACCGGAAGAGCTTGCCGTGACATGCGAATCAGCTCGTAGCGATTGACAAGGATGAATTGCGGATTCACCGTCAAGTGGGTCTCGATAAAGCCGGCGTTCCAAATCGGGCCTTGTGCGCCCGCCGGCAAAGGAGAGAAGGACGGCGTACCGGTGCCTAAGAAAACATTATCTGCCCCGCGCGTGTACATAGTCATGAAGTCCAGCTTCTTGAGGTACCAGAGGCCGAAAAAACCGGCACGATAGAAGGACTTCTGACCGGACCCGTCGGCCAACAACGAGCTCGTGGCTAGGTAGGTCGGAGCGCGTCCAATATAGCCGAAAGCGCCGACGCGTTGCAGTCCAAGGCTTCCGGCCTCAAACGCCTGGCTGAACGTGAGGTACGTGTCATATCCATGGCCATTAGGCACACCAACGCTGCCATCATTGCTGCTTAACAAAGCCGCCGAATAGCGCGTGTAGTCGTTCTTCGAATGACCCGACAACTCCGCACCGATCTGGTTGTCGCCCATTCCGAAGGTGAAGGGCACCAGATTTGTTGCAGGGTTTGTGAATAATTCGGTGACCGGCTGGTAATGATAAATCTGATAGCCGCCAAAATCCGAAAGCGTCATGATGCGCTTTTCCGAGATCATATTGTCGAGCTCAAACTTGCCCACCTTGATGTTGAGCCAGTTCGAATTCAAAAGATTGCTGAATCGGACGTTTGCAGATTCAAAGCCGAAGACGCCGTCACTCTCTGCCGCCGGCACCAGCAAAAAGCTAATGTTCTTCGCGAGCGTACCGGCCGTGAGGATGTCCATGCCGGAGAGATCGAACCCGTGGGTTGTAAGCCGCCCTTCGGTCGTGTTGCCGGTCGCCGGATCGCAACCGGTCGCCGGATTGCAGATGTCAGCGCGGTCCACACTTACGCGATGCCAATGCGGCGTCATGCGAAAAGACACCGGCCAATAAGCCGGCTGCTGAAAGATGGGAGCGTCGCGGTCGTTTCCCATCTGGTAGCCGTTGTCCTTGAACGTCTGGCCAAAGTTATTCAGCTTGGGCCAGGCTTCGTGACAGGCCGAACACGGCATGCCGTACTTCCGCGCGAAAGCCGGGATGGCGTAAACCTTGCCTGCCGGAATGGGTAGCGCGGAAGCGGAACGGTTGTCAACCAACAGGAATGCGAGAACCAGGAAACCACAGACAAGCAAGGATGCAAACCACGGCATCCTCCTCTTCATCGACGCTGAAGCCCAGTGGAACATACCGCCTCCTCTGCATGACCATTGATTCTTGTTGTAGTCGGGAAGATGCCAATTCGAACAGCTCGGAAGGGATAAGGAACAGACACACCCACACTCGTCCGCACTTCTAACGCTCCGATGGCGTTCGGCAAACGAAAACAACTCTTAGACCATGCGCCCATAGAGAACCGGTCCCTTTTCTCCGTCAAGAAAAGAGTGCCTAATCCTCGAGTCCCTGAACCGGGCCGGATGCTACTCCGTCAAAAATTCGAATGCAAGAGTTTTCTTATTCTTATGCCAACAATTTCTCAAACTTATTGCTCTGGTGCAAACTCCCTGTCTAGAATAGGCGCTTTCTAGTCATCCTCGCACGGGGAATCAATTCCGGAACTTGCTGGGGTGGCCGTGGATATAGGAATTATCCGAATTCTTTCTTTGGAATTGCTCGTCAGCCATGTGAAAACTGTGTGAGGCTTTGGATTTGACAGTCATGTGCAGATAGAAGTAAGAAAGAGTGCTACTCTCGCGGAGCGGAGCAGCGACAAAGCTTGCTCCGCCGCAAAGTTTGCTCCGCCACAAAGCCAGAGAAGAATCCCAAGAGAGGATTCCAAGGGAGCGGGTTTGAGACGGCCTGGGATTAAGTTGCAAAGCGGGAACCGCAACGACGGACATCTGCTGTTTTTCATATGTTATTTTGCATTTGCATGCCTAGTGGCAGTTTCCTCAAGTGCCAACCGCCCACCCCACGATCAAAATCCAGGTCCTGGTTTCTCGGCTGAACTTTCAGGCTCTTCCACTGAGGTTATTCAAGCGCTCAATGAAGTCCTGGAGGACCAGATCATTCACGGAACTCATGTCTTTGACAAGGAACCAACGCTCACCGGCGCCACGGCGGTGGCGTCGACTCCTATGTTCGAGCCGTGGAACGGGCCGGGCCGGGTATTCTATAAGATTCGCAAGGATGTGATTGCGCCTCGCCATTTTCGCGAGAGCGAAGATATGGGAACTATAGCCGTTCGCTATGTCGTGACTAGTGAGGGTGAGGTTCGCACTCGAATTCGCATCGATGCGATTTTTGTTGAGACCGCCCATCGCAGACTGCACCTGTCGGACGGCACGGTGGAATCCAGCGAGTTCAAAATAATTCAAGAGCATCTTCAAGCCATTCAATTTGGCGCGCAGGAGGCTGCCGACGCGAAGCGCCGCCGGGAGAGCGCGGAACTGGTGCGGCAAACGGTAATCCGCCAGCGGGAAGACGAAACCACGCGACTGGCCGCGGCGCAATCTTCCGTGCAAGATCTGGAGCAGCGCATCAATGTGACGCGGCATGAAGTGGAGCGCAGAGTGAAGCCGCCGGGCGCGGACCTCAAGTCCGCACCCTTCCGCACGGCGGCCAAGGTGAAAACCCTCGCGGCGTATACGGAAGTGGTGATCGTGATCGTTACGCCTCGCTGGTACGGCGTGGAAACACCGGACGGCCAGCGCGGATGGATGCCCGCGGATCAACTGGAATCCCTTCCGTGAAAAGACCCGGACGGAAATTCCTTACTGCAATCATTCGAATGGGGGGGCTTGGTGGAGTCCTCAGCCTGTTGTTGACGGCGGCGGTTCTTCCTCAAGCTGTGCCTTATGCTCGCGCGTTTGCGAAGTCAGCGGATGAAGTCGAGGGCGCGCTGAAGGACCTGCAAGTGTATTCAGGCCAAAAACTCCCGATCGTTGACGGCTTCGTGGCGACCGGAGACAAGCCGCTCAATCAATACGAGCGCGCGTTTTATCAGTTCTCGCTCGACTTGCTGCCGGGAACAGCCGGCGGCACGATCGTGCGTGTTACCGCCAAGATTACAGCGTGGTACGCGGACAAAGATCCCGCAAAGTCCGGTTATCAGGTGCTGCCGTCCAATGGGCGCTTGGAGCTTGATCTCTTGGACCGGTTGGAAGAAAAATTTGGCGGCAAGCCGGCGTCCTCCATGGCACGCGCGCTTTCGAATTCAACGATCTCCGCTCCGAAACCGAAGCTCGATCTTAGCGGCGTGCCGGGCGTTCAAATTCCATCGGCAGCGACCGTTGCAGCAAAATCCGGAGGCCCGACCGGCGAACTGGGCTCATTACGGTCCATTCGTGAAGCCGAAGAAAAACACATGAGGGAATTGAACGCGGAACTTCAAAGCTTGCAGGAAATCAAGAAAAATCAGGCGCACCCACAGAACTTGGTGGTCGTGAAAAAAGCGGGTGCGTCGGTGCTCGCGAAGCCTGCGGAAGGAGCACGCGTGCTCTTCAACGCCGCCGCCGAGGATGAGTTCGAATTCATCGGCGCAGAAGGCGAGTGGATTCACGTGCAGATCTCCGGGCCTTCTCGCGGATATATCCGCCGAAACAATCTCGAGTTGCCGGAATTCATCGCCACGCGGCTTGATTCGCAAGACGCTAGGGCTCCGGTAGAAAAAGCGGCGGCGTTCCGCATCGTGCGCGAAGAGAATAGTCCTTTCCCCGGAGATTGGGAGCCCCTGAAGGGAAAGGCAGTGAAAATTTTCACCGCACAGCCCGTTTCGCAGGATCCCAAGAAATCGGGCGCGCGCGCGAAACTCGCCTTCGCTAGTTCCCTTTTTCAGAAATACGCGACGGAGAACACCGCATCCCCTTCGGCAGTTGAGGGCGTCGTTGTAATCTTCGATTCGGCGGACGGCGGGATTGTGGGAACCACGCTCGCGACCTTGAAACGGTTCACCGCCGACACACTTTCTTCCGAAAACTTTTGGAAGCAGTGCTACCGCGATCCGCTGGAGGCCTTCCAGGAATCTGGCAGGCCTTAGCGCAGGGCACCTGGCCGGTCAGCGGCGGGATTCTCCGTCCTCATTTCCATTCGAAAGTTTGCTGGAGTCCGCCGATTCTCACGTCGAAGACGCCGGGCTCGACGACGCGCCTATTATCGACGCCGATAAAGGACAAGTCATCGGACGTCAATTCGAAAGAGACTTGGCGGCTCTCGCCGGGCTGCAGCAAAACTTTCGCGAATCTCTTTAGCCGCTTCAATGGCGGCGTCACGCTCGCAAAGCGTTCGTTCAGGTACAGTTGAACGACTTCCTTGCCGGCACGGCCGCCGCTGTTCTTCACCGTCACATCCACGCGCACGGTCTGGCTCCCCGAAGCCGCGGCCGGAGCAACGTGCAAATCGGAATACGTGAAACTCGTATAGCTCAACCCCGATCCAAATTCGAATTGCGGCGCCCCCAGAACCTTCCCTTCTCCATAATCCTCGCCTTCAAATACTTTGTGGTCGTAGGTGAAGAGATGGTTCGCCGAGCGGGGATACGTAATGGGCAGCTTGCCGCTGGGATTCACGTCGCCGAAAAGAATATCGGCAATGGCCTGGCCCCCTTCATTGCTGGGGTTATAGGCCATCACGATCGCTCCGGCTGGATCCGCGATTCGGCTGATGATGCGCGGGCGCCCTTCGGTGAGCACCAGGATGACGGGCTTTTTCGTTTTCATGATCTTCAGAGCTAGGTAGAGCTGCGGGTCGGGTAGCGTGAGATCGGGGATGTTGCCCGGCGTTTCCGCGTAAGCCCATTCGCCAATGCAAATCACGACGGCGTCTGCCTTTGACGCCGCATCCGCGGCCTTGGCAATATCAATTTCCTTGTTGTAAGTGGCGCCGGGAACGTAGGTCAGGTTGGCGGCGCCGATTTTTTCTTGGATGGCTTTGAGGATCGTTGCTTGGTCCTTGGGATACATGCTCGCGCGGTCACCCTGCCACGTATAACTCCAGCCGTTATTCAGCGGAATCAGGGAGTCGGCGTCCGGGCCGGTCACGAGAACGTGCGCCGTTTTGGCAAGTGGCAGCGTGTGGTTTTCGTTTTTCAGAAGAGTGATGGACTCCCGCGCGGCTTCCAAGCTGGCCTGCCGCGATTCCGTTGAGCCGATTACCGTCCTCGAATCCATCCCGCGCAGCGGATCGTCGAAAAGCCCGAGCTGGTACTTCACCGTGAGAATCCTCCGCACCGCTTCATCGATGCGGCTCGTGGGTACTCTCCCTTCCTGCGCCAGCTCGAGCAACAGATCGCTGAAGCTGTAGTCGCTCGGCACCATGCTCATGTCGATCCCCGCAAGCACGGCGATGCGCGTGGCTTCCTTCTCATTTGCGGCGATGTGGTGCACACCAACAAGTTTCTTGATGTCCACCCAGTCGGAAACAACGAATCCCTGCAAGCCGAGTTCGCCTCGCAAAACTTCTTTGAGCAAATAGCCATTGGCATGGCCGGGGATTCCGTTCACTTCGCTCGAATTCACCATCACGGTGTGGGCGCCCGCTTTCAAAGCCGCTGCAAACGTCGGCAGAAAATATTCGCGCAAAGTATTCTCCGGAATGAGCGCGGGGCTGCGGTCCCCGCCCGTTGTGGGATAGCTGTACCCCACATAATGTTTCAGCGAAGCAGAAACGCTGCCGGGACTCGAAAGATCGCTGCCTTCATAACCGCGAACAGTGGCCACACCCATCACCGTCGCGAGATAAGTATCCTCTCCGAGTGTTTCCCACAAACGCGACCACAACGGCTGCCGCCCGGCGTCGAGCACAGGTGAAAAAGACCATGGAATTCCGGCCTTGCGCGTTTCGGCGGCGGCGATCTGGCTGCCGCGCAGCATCAGCTCCGGATTCCACGTCGCGGCCATCGCGAGAGGCTGGGGAAAAAGAGTGCTCCCAACAATGTAGTTCGGCCCGTGGATGGTATCGATGCCGTAGAGCACGGGAATCTGCAACCGGGATTTCTTCGCTTCTTCCTGGATGGCGCGGATAATCTCGTGCCATTTCTCTGCGGACAAGGCTTCGTCATTCACGTTGAGGATGGAACCCACTCCGTATTCGCCAACGGCTTTGCTCAATTTATGGGGATTGATTCGAATGGACTGGCCCTGTCCATCGGTGACCATGCCGATTTCCAGTTGCGTCATCTGGCCGATTTTTTCCTTGAGCGTCATCTGGCCCAGAAGTTTTTCGACCGCGGCGGCGGAAGCGCTGGCCGGCGGGCCCGCGGGAGTCATATTTTTCTTCAAAAATGTCTGGCTGTCCACGAGGCTTGAAGCAGCGTCATCCGCGCCGGACGGAATCGCCGCGATGGAGCAAACAGCCAGTACAATAACGATATGGCACAGCTTCCTTTTCGGTGTGGACACGGGTATCTCCTTGCCGAGCATCCTACCTCTGGCGGCCGGATATATCCAATTTTTGGTTTCTTTAAATTCCAATTGTGGACCTCCGAAAGCGGGTACCTGGCAACCGGCGTTCCCGCGGACATTTGCAAATGGGAACTATGGGTTGCTACTCTGCGAGGAGATTGCAAAAACGCGCGAGGGCCCGCGTGGGCACCGGTGCCTAGGTATTGAGTGCACGCCTCAGTGCCGCGAAGAATACTGGTAGCGCAGGCTCGGCGGCATGCGTTCCGAGCGCGACCGCGTATTGTACTCCAGCTGGTAGCCCAGATGTTCCGCATCGGCCGGATAATCTTTACCCTCGGGATACGGATACGGCAGAAGCGAATGCCGCGGGAGCGGCTCGACGGTAAACGCGTGCGCCGCGTAGAAATCGAGATCCTTTTCGAAGCCGTCGGCATAAAAGAAATAATCGCGAACCCATCGCGCTGGCAGCGCGGGAAGCTGCTTGGGATCAAAATCAACCTTCAGTCCCTCGCCGGAGCCGAAAACGACAAAGCGATCATCGGAGGCGCGCAGCAAATCGAACACATCGCCGTAGCGCGTGTAATTTCCTGCCGCGCGTGAGTAGGGACCGGTCATGCTCCGGTGCGAATACGAATAGGTGGTGTCGCTTGCCGGCTTTAGCCGCATCTCGCGCGGATAGCCGACGAAATCGAGCGCCGCCTTTGCGAGCGGCACTTGCGCCACGCGCAAATCCTGTTCGTCCCGTGTCTGGTCGATTCGAATCGCGTCCCAATAAATTTTCAGATTGTTGACGATGCGAATCCGCCGCGTTCCCGCGGGCAGCTTGCCGGTCAAGTCCGCAATCATGGTCCGTTCGAGCCCGGCCGGAAAACCCATATCTTCCACGACGCGCGTCCACTTGCCTTGCGCATCGAGGGCTTCCACATAGGGCGGAATCACTTTGATTCCCGCCTGATCCGCCGCGTACATCGAAGTCGCGGTGAAGTAATCGGTGTAGCCATCGATGATCAATCGCAATGGTTTTTGAGCATTCCATTCGCCGAGATCGAGTTCGATCCAGTGCAGCTTCGCGAATCCCGAGAACGGCGACCCTGCGAAATTCGTGACGTACTTGCGATCGCGCTTGGAGATCAGCGGTAGCACAACATTCCCGCGGTCGTCCCACGCACCCGCCGGTGCATGCGGGTCGCGGCTCGCGATTACCCGGAACTCCGGAAAGGGCGGCCCGCTGACGAATCGCTCATTCGGATAAACTTCGTACGCCGCTGGATGATCGATGGCCACCAGCCGCACCTGGTCGAGATACACGGTTTCTTCCATCGGCTCCATGAAGCGGAAGCTGAGCAGGCCGCTCCGGGCCTTCACGCTGCGCGCAGGCACCTTCAGGTACTCGTCCGGATCGGGAACGTCCCTTTCGCCGGGCCCGATCCAGTGGCCGACCACGCCGGGCCCGATCATGTCCGCGATGAATTCATACTCGCGGCCATTCCACGAAAACAAAACGGGGCACGAGCTCCCGCGCCGATCGAGTTCTGTGATGCTTTGTACTTTCTTCGCGGCCAGGTTTATTTCGTCCTGTGGCACGCCCGTCGGCCACAGCAGCCGAACGACTTCGGCGTTGCGCTCCGAGCCGAGCCCCGCAAGAATCGGCGCGGCGCTCTGCCCCAGATAGCCCGACGCACCGGGCACTTCCCACTTTTGATAAAGCGTGCCCGCGTAGAGTTCGACCTTCGTTCCGATCCCGCTCTTGTTGTCGTTGAGCGCCTTGACGTCGATGCCCATCCAGTTGTGCTGATTGCCGCCCTCATTGCGCAGAACAAGCGGGGCGCCGCCGAGTTGCGTCACGACCAGATCAGCGTCGCCATTTCCATCGATATCCGCAACCGCAATCACGCGCGGTTGATTCAGCTTGAGCGCATCGAGATGCACATCCTTGGTGACGTCGGCCCAGCCCTTGCTTCCCAAATTTCTCAGCAGTCGCAATTCCCCGCCGCTGCTCGATTCTCCCGCCGCGACAAGATCGAGCCAGCCGTCATTGTCGTAATCGAGCACGGCAATTCCCCAGCCGCTCTGCCAGCCGAAATCGGGGAGCGGAACGTGCTCCAGCCGCTTCCCTTCCACATTCCGCCACAGGCTGATGCCCGGCGCACCGACATGCGTGAACGCCAGATCCATCCAGCCGTCTTTATCGAAGTCGAACGCCACCGCACCCACCGCCGGCGGCAACTTCTCTTTGTTGAAATCGATGCCGCCGAGCGGCGTGAATTTCCCTTCGCGGGGATTGAGATAGATCGAAGCTCCTGCCTGCCCGCCCGCGATGACGAAGTCAATTGCCCTGTCGTTGTTAAAATCAGTGCTGACAACCCCAGCGCCCGTGGCTGCAAAACCGAGCGCCGTCTCCACGGACACGTCCGTGAATGTGCTATTGCCGTTGTTGCGCCAAAGAACATTGTGCGGCGGCGCGCCCGGCGCAGCTGAATCGGGCGCCGCTGTGATATACACATCCAGGTCGCCATCGTGGTCGTAATCCACGAACGTCAGGCCCACGCAGCCTTTTTCCCTGCGAATTCCCACCGCTTGGGTCAGGTCCTCAAACTTGCCATCACCCTTGTTGTGAAGCAAACGCACGCCATCACTCAAACAAACTGCGAGATCTGTATGGCCATCATTGTCGAAATCGCCGGCCGCACAGCCGAGGCCGTTACCCTTTAGATTGACGCCCACTTCCTGCGTCACATCGCTGAATCGTCCATCGCCCAGGTTGCGCAGCAAGTGGCTGGCGCCGTCCGCCCCTGCGCTCACCAGGAAAAGATCGGGTTTGCCATCGCCATCATAGTCAAAGAAACACGCGCCGGTGCTCGGTCCAATCTCGATACGGCTTCCCCCCGTACTTTTCGGCACAAACGCATTCGCCTCTGCAGTAAATCGCACCGGAATTGCAGCAGGCACATCGACAACCGCACTCAGCGGCAACTCCGCGAGCGAATAGCGCCCTTGATCGCCGTAGCCCGCGCCGAACGGCGCTCCTAGATGCTCCGTCGTGATTTTCTGGAAGCGCGTCAGGTGTTCGCGTGCCGCAGCAGCATCGCCCTTCCTCTGCAGCGCGCGCGCCAGTCCGAATTCCGACGACGCGTGAAACGGAGAAAGGGCCAGCCCCTTTTGAAACGCCGCGATGGCTTCGTCATATTTCTGCAGCTGGGCGTTTAGATAGCCGATAAAATAATAGGCGTCCGGTTCGTTGGGCGCGATCTGCGTGACATGCTGAAATGCGGCGATGCCCTTCTCCGTCTCCCCGAGGTCTTTGTAGGCAAGTCCGAGGTTGTACCAGGCGTAAGCATCCTTAGGAAGCTGCTGCGCGGCGGCTTCGAGAGCCGCACGCGCAGGCTCCAGCTTCTGCTGGGCGAGTAGCGAAACACCCAGGTTCAACCGGGCCACGGCAAATTTTGGGTCAGCCTCGAGGGCTTGTTCAAAATATTTTTGCGCGTCCGCGGGGCGCTGCTGATTCATGTAGGCGACGCCCAGCGTATTGAAACGATAGGCGTCCGCAATCCCGCCGCCCGATGACCCGGACTTCTTGGCAGCCGCAACCTTCTCCTGTGCGGACGGCGCGCCGGAACGCACCAGTATCGCGGCACAGCAAATCACGATTAAACAAGCAAAAATCCCGCCCACTGCGCGCCGCTGAGTTGAACGCATGAAAATATTTCTTCCTGTCCGCGCGGGATGCCCGAATTCCGTGTGCGGCCCATCCCAGCGCAATTGGAATTCTCCCGGCTGCACTGCGCATCGTCAACCGTTTTTATGCCCGCCGAGTTGCGCATTTCTCCGCGTGCTTGACCTGCACCGCATGTACGCTTACTCTCGCGCATCAAGCCATGAGCTTCTTCCCCTACGGCACCTTGGCGGAAATCATGCAGGAAATTCGATCCAAAAAGATCTCTCCAACATATGGCCAAAGGTTTGCTGCTGGCAATCTTCTTTCATGGGTCCTTCGATTTCTTTTTGTTCCTTCAGGAAAATCCTAATGTCACACATTATGTCTCGCAAAGCCTGTTGCTGGTGGGAGCATTAGCATCATGGTGGTTTGCGCTGCGACTGTCATTCAAGAGCATCAGGTTACAGCAGGAATATTCGAGGCAACTGTTTAATAAATGAGTTTATTCGCTTTCTTTTCCCATAGCAGCTTGTTTCATTTTGTGCGCCACATCGTGACCAAGGTATCTTTCCATGCGGTGCTCTACGATATAAATCAAAGGGGTGAGAA
>Ga0137412_10000232_pt1 | contig 36952 bp, 29 predicted proteins | sample CZODoug2_1_16fun_FD_122160 | JGI IMG/M metagenome (GOLD analysis project Ga0137412, IMG submission 122160) | Vadose zone soil fungal communities from Angelo Coast Range Reserve, California, USA - CZODoug2_1_16fungal (Hybrid Assembly) | ecosystem: Environmental > Terrestrial > Soil > Vadose zone...
AGTTCGGTGAGCACGAAGGCGACCAGGAGCACCACGCCGACGGCGAAGGACGTGATTGTGGCGGTGTTCGCCCAACCGTTGGAGCCCGCGTGCACGAAGCCGTAGACGAGCCCGGTCATGCCGATGGTCGAGGTCAGTGCGCCGGTGAGGTCGAAGCGACCCGGGCTGCGGGGCGTCTCGGGTAGGACGAGGCGTGACAGGGCGATGACGGCGATCCCGATCGGGACGTTGACGAACAGCACCCAGCGCCAGGAGACCCATTGGGTGAGCATGCCGCCGGCGATGAGCCCGACGGCGCTGCCGCCGATGGACACCGCGGTGTAGAGGCCGACGGCGCGGGTGCGTTCACGGCCTTGGGGGAACATGGTCATGAGCAGGGCGAGCGCGGACGGTGAGGCCAGCGCGGCTCCGATGCCCTGCGCGGCGCGGGCGGCGAGCAGTTCCCCGGATGACGCGGCGAAACCGCCGACCAGCGAGGCCGCCGTGAACAGGGTGATGCCGGCGAGGAAGGTGAGCCGCCGGCCGAGGATGTCGCCGGCCCGGGCGCCGAGCAGCAGCAGCCCGCCGAAGGTCAGCGTGTAGGCGTTGATCACCCAGGACAGGCTGGTGGAGGAGAAGTGCAGCGCGGTGCGGATGTCGGGCAGTGCGATGTTCACGATCGTCGCGTCCAGCACGACCATCAGTTGGCAGGTCAGGATCAGGGTGAGGACGAGGCCGGGGTGTCCGCGTGACTGCAGCGCGCTTCCGGTGGGGGGCGCGGCGCTAGCCGCCGCGGTGGAAGAGTTGGTTGTCACTGTGGACTCCTGCTGGGTCGAGGTGCGGCCGCGGGGATGGGTCAGGCCCAGGCCGGTGCTGGGGTCCACAGGTCGTCGATGGCGTGCTCGGCCTCGGCGAGGCTCTGCTCGGCTAGGGGGATCAGGTCGGCCATCGCGGGGGTGGTGTGGGCGAGGGTGAGCTCGGCGGTGATGAAGCGCGGTACCAGGCCGATGAGTGAGGTGGCGTGCGGAAGCCATGGTTCGGCGTGGTCCCATCCGTGTCGGGGGGCGCCTTCGGCGTAGCCGCCGCCGCGGCTGGCGAGGACGACGAAGTCGCGGCCGCCGAGCAGCGGGGCGTGGGTCTCGGGATCCAGCGAGAGGCCGCGCGCGATGAGGTGGTCGAACCAGGCCTTGACGCTGCTGGGTGCGCCGAAGTTGTACAGCGGAAGCCCCAGCACGATCGTGTCGGCTTCCTTGATCTCGTTGATCAGCTCTTCGGTCAGTGACCACGAGGCGGCCTGAGCCGGGGTGCGCAGCTCGGGTGCTATTCCCCGGGCCATGCCGGTGGCCGCGTCGAGGTGCGGGAGGGGGTTGGCGCCTAGGTCCCGGTAGGTGACGGTGCCCCCGGGGTGTGCGGCTCGCCACGCGTCGCGTGTGCGGGCGGTCAGTTTGCGGCTGACCGAACGGTCGCCCTGGACGCTGGAGTCGATGTGCAGCAGGTGCGGCATGTCACTGGCCTTTCATAGATAGCTTGTGGTCCATCAATCATTTGTATCACACCGATCGCTGCCACGGGTACACTCGTTTGCATGGCTGTGCCTGTGGTCACCCAACCGGCGCACCGCTCCAGTGCGCTGCTCGATTACCTCGCCCGCCGGATGAGGCTGCGGACCGAGGCGGTGCTGGCACCGTTGGGCCTGCGGCCGCGTCACCTGGTCGCGCTGACCGTGCTGCAGCGTCTCGGCGGCAGCACTCAGCAGGCGCTGGCCACCACCCTCGCCATGGACGGAACGAACATCGTCGGACTCCTCAACGAATTGGAAGCCGACAAGCTCATCGAACGGCGACGCTCACCCGAGGACCGGCGACGCCACCTGGTCGAGCTCACCGAGGCCGGCGCGGACCAGCTCGCCAAGGCCGAATCTGCGCTAACAGAGGTCGAGCAAGAGATGCTCGGCGCACTCGATGCGAATCAGCGCGAAACCCTCTACAACCTGCTCCAACTCGCAGCCACGGGCACAGGGGTGACCTGCCCCCGAGACCTGCTCGAATAGCCCGATCGTCAGCTCATGACCGTCGATCTGGGCGACCGTCAATCAGCTGTCCATGCCACGTTTCCTGGAGATGGGCACGCCATGGGGCTAGGCGAGCACGACGGCATCGTCACCGCGTGGGACCGTTCCGGGCGGATCGTTGCTGCCGACTCCAGCGGAGCCGGCAACCTGGCCAGCCTCCGCACGATGATCTGGCCACGCTTTGCTTCGATGGTAACTGGTGGCGCTGGCAGATTCAGCTGATGCCACCACCAGCACCTACACTGAATCCATGTCTGGCGAGAACGCGCGGGACGAGTTGCATGAGCTGGTTGAGCACCTTCCAACCAGCCAGTTGGGCCGTGTCCTGCGGCTCGTGCGCGGAGAGCTGGAGTCGACCGATAGCGCTCGCCCTGAGCAGTCCCCGCCAAGTCGCCGCACGTTGTCGTTCGCGGGCATCGTCGAGGACGATCCGGATGTGTCCCGTCGCTCTGAAGAGCTCCTGCGTGCAGAGTTCCAACCGCGCGCCTGATGCTGATCTGCGACACCGGTCCGCTGTACGCGGCGTTGAACCGCAAGGACAACGATCACGAGGCGTGTCTTCGCCTGCTGGAGGAGGATCCGGGGCCGCTGATTGTGCCGAGCCCGGTTCTGGCCGAGGTCTGTTGGTTGCTCGAGTCTCGTGCCGGCTCTGAGGCGGAGGCGACGTTCCTGGATTCGGTCGCTAGCGGCGAACTGGATCTTGTTGAGTTGACCGACGAGGACGTCCGGCGGATGGCCGGGTTGGTTCGCCAGTACAGCGACTTTCCGCTCGGCGCGGTCGACGCGGCGGTGATCGCAGTTGCGGAGCGCCTTCAGGCCGTTCGGATCGCGACTCTGGACCACCGCCACTTCCGGGCGGTCACGCCGGCTCATGCTCCGGCATTCGAGCTCTTGCCGTGACCTGCTCGCCTATCGTCGAGCGTCCACTGTGGACTGTCCACAGTGGACGGTCTGTCAATCACTCTGTCAATCAACGGGTGCCGTCGGCCGCCACGGATGCCACATATGCCACGGCGGAGACAAGCGTTTCCGGCCCTGAGCAGCGCACGCAGGCGGGTTACTGATCTACGGATCAAGAGGTTGCAGGTTCGAATCCTGCCGGGCGCGCACCACGCAGCCCAGTAGTTTCGGGGCAGATGACGCTTTCAGTTTCTTACCCAAAGTTGATCTGTCCATGAAATCTCATGGACAAATGATCTTCAGATCCGGCTGGTCCCTTGCGGAGCGGGCTTGAAGGCAGGCCAGGGTACGTGCTTAAGCGTCTGAGGCATGGAGCCCGCCTGACTGGTGAATCTGCGCGATACTTGGTGGAGACGGCACAACGCAGCGCTGTCGGCCGGTGGGTGTGCAATGGACAAGTGGAGAGCTGCAAGCAGACGGGGCTGGATCCGGTCAAAGCTTCGGCGGGCCGGCGGACACGAGGCGGATCGGTTCAGGGGCTTGCTAGCGCGACGGCCGGGTGAGGACGTTGATACGCAGCGCCGCGCGGGGCAGGACCCGCTACGTGCGTACCCGTTCGAACGGCGCTTCTGACGGACGCCGCTGGCCGGGAGCGTGACGCCTTCAGGGCGAGGCAAGCAACGTCGCGATTCTGAATAGCGGGAACGCGATGGTGTGGAAGAGCCAGTACACGACGGCTGACCCGAGCATGATCGCGGCGATGAGGGTCACCACGAGGATGATCAGCGAGCGGGAGGATGTCGCGGTTGCGGCGTCGCTGGCCGAGTCGATTGAGCTTTGCCCGGCTGCCTGTGCAGTTACCAGTGACTGCTCGTAGGACTTGCGCATCATGCGCTCTGTTCCGAGTGAGTCGGTGATCGCCGCTGTGTGGTGTCCGGCTTTGAAGTTCGCGAACTCGTGGTAGACCGCCTGAATCCAGTCCTCGAATCCGGCGTAGGCGCGGTGGATGGCGTCGCGTTGGGCGGGGTTGGTGGCGGCGTTCTCTGCGGTGGCGAAGGCGGTGCGGGCGTCGCTGATACGTTGGTCGGCTTCGGCGATGAACATCTGATCGCCGGTGAGCAGGAAGCCGCGTTCGTCGGTGGCGATGCCTTTGGCGTTGAGTGTGGCGGTGGCGACGGCGTTGGCGTAGGGCACCTCGCGGTCGCTCAGACTGGTCTGGTCGTGTCTGACCGTCACAACCATGATTCAACGCAACGGTGATCGCTGCGACGAGCAGGGCCAGCAGCCCACCCAAGCCCAGTGACACCTGAACCGCCAGGCGCGGGCGAAACCGCCGCTCGCGGCTCGGTTGGGATCCAGCGGTCTCTTCGCGCATGTCTCCGGTCGCAGCGCCCGGCGGTAAAACCCGCCTGGCGCTGGCGCGCGAGGGATGCGGTGGTGAGTGAAGGCGGGCCACTCGGCGGCGGCGGTTTCCGGCTGGTTGCATCTGTCCGGTTGCTGCTTGGAGAGCACGGGCGGCGCTATCGGATCGTTCGCTCGGTTTGGGACGTCTGCGCGTGCCGGGTTGTCGGCCGTCTGGATCGCCTAATGTTTGCCTGAGATTCAGTCGGTAGGCATGTGGGATCCGCCAGGGCCGTGGCAGAATTCGGCTGTGACTTCTAGCCTGCGTATCTCGTGTGCGAGTTGTGGCGCGATAGAGGTCCCGGTACCCGATGCAGTGCTGGTCTTGACTCTTGATGCGCCCGATGGCGACGGTCGCAATATCGTTGAGTTCAGGTGTCCGAGCTGTTCCTTGCCCGGCGCGCAGCGTGTTGGTGAACGTGCTACCCGGTTGCTCTCGGAGGCTGGTGTGCGAGTGGCCGTGCCGGAGCGCCATGACCGTGAGGTGCCTGCGAGCGACGCCGCGCGGCGCGGCCCGGAGGCTGACCCGCGCTAACCGCGGCGACTATTTCGGTTGCGCATTACTGTGGTGAATCGGTAACTACCTGACCACGTGCCGGTGTTCCTTCGGCGGCGCCTTGCCATAAAGAATTTGCGGCTTCCGAATTCGTTGCAGCGATTTGGCATCGTATTTGTTGACCGCAATTATCGAATGTCTGCAGCATGCGATGTCGGACAACGCGCGGCCGTGCGTACGGCCTCGGCAGTGGACCGTCAGGTTTCGGTCGCAGGCCGCGGCAGCGAGGGGTACGTGATGCACGTGCTCGCGGCTCCGGATCCCCCAGAATCTGGGGCGCAGCAGCTGTGTTTCCGATGTGTTATTTGTACGTGAACTCGGCGACCCCGGCTTGCACGCTGAGCAACCCGGCACCTACTGTCTGCGCTATTGCGTATATGGGGGATGAACGCACTGCTGCCGGGGGGCATCATCGAAGTGAACAGTTCTTACGCGCCTGCAGAAGATTCGTGTACTGACCTGACTGTCATTATTCCGACGCGCAACGAGGCGGGTAATGTTGCTTCGCTCGTCTCACGCCTGGATGCCGCGCTGGGCGATTTAGGCGCAGGCATCCTGTTCGTCGACGACAGTTCGGACCAGACGCCAGAGCGGATCGTTGAGGTCGCCTCGTCGGTGGTCCGTCCGGTAGGGGTGCTTCACCGTTCGCCCGGGGAGCGCGCTGGTGGGTTGGGGTCGGCGGTGCTGGCCGGGCTGCGCGCGTCGACCTCGACCTGGGCGGTCGTCATGGACGGCGATCTACAGCATCCGCCGGAGCTTGTCCCGGAGCTTCGCCGGGTCGGCGTCGAGACTGGCGCTGACGTGGTGGTGGCGAGCCGGTACGCCGGGTCGGGCAGTGCCTCGGGCCTCTCGTCCTTCGCGCGGGAGCGGGTGTCGAGCGGGGCGACCAGGCTCGCAAAGATGTTCTTCCCGCGCCGTCTGCGTTCGTGCAGCGATCCAATGAGCGGGTTCTTCGCGGTTCGTCGGGACCGGCTCGACCTTGATCGGTTACGGCCACATGGCTTTAAGATTCTGTTGGAGATCCTGACGCGTTCGCCCCGGTTGCGAGTCGACGAGCACCCGTTCACCTTTCAGGAACGGCACAGCGGCGACAGCAAGGCGTCCTTCAGGGAGGGTCTGATCTTCACACGCCGGCTGTTCGCCCTGCGCACCGCGACTGTCTTCGGTCGCCACGCCGCGCGACTGGGTACCGCGGCGGGTTTCGCCGCCGTAGGTGCGACCGGCATCGCGGTCAACAGCGCCGCCCTCTGGTTGCTCGTCGGTGTCCTGCACACACCGCTACTGCTCGGGGCCGCCCTGGCTACGCAGGTGTCGACCGTGTGGAACTACCTGCTCACCGATCGGCTGGTCTTCCGGGGGCCGAAGTCCCGCCCGGCCTGGCAACGGCTGCTCGGGTTCGCCTTCGTCAACAACGTGGCACTGCTGGCTCGGCTGCCGCTGCTGTCGTGGCTGGTACATGGGTTCGGGCTCGGCTACGTGATCTCCAATATCGCCACGCTGGCAGCCGCATTCCTCGTGCGCTTCATCGTCTCTGACCGCTACCTGTTCTCATCGGGGGGAACTATGACCTTGACATCGGACCGCGTCCAACACGGCATGCCGGCGCAGGAGCTCGAGGCCGAGCCCTCGTCGCGTCGCCAGCCCGTCGACCTGGTCGTGGACCTGCGCGACGAGGCGCCTCAGATGCGGACGGCAGAGACCGCGCTGGCGTACCGCTACGACATTCACGGCATCGTGACGGTCGGCTCCGCGATCGCGTTGCGCGAGCTGGAGTTCTTCCGGACCGGACGGCTGGACGGCCCGCCCGATATCGAGATCCGGCCGGGCACCTTCGGCAATGGGCTGGCGCGCAAGCGCGCCCGGGTAACGCAGTACGCGGTCCTGCCGGCCGTCTCCTACGAGGAGCACCTGGGGCGGCGGGGCGCGGACTTCCACATCGACATGACCGATCGCGTCAAGATCGTCGTCGGGCCGATGCTGGTCAGGTCGCCGCACGTGCTCTACACGAACGTGATCGAGGCGCTGCTGCGATTCCTGCTGGTCTCGCGCGGATACATGCTGCTGCACTCGGCCTGCCTCGAGATGGACGGCCGCGGCGTGATGATGTCCGCGTTGACCGATACCGGCAAGACCGGAACGATCCTTCGGCTGCTCCGGGAGAACTCGAGCAGGTTCCTGTCCGACGACATGACGATCATCGACGCCGATGGCATGGCCCTGTGCTACCCGAAGCCGCTGACGATCAGCCAGCACACCCTGCGCGCGGTGAACGCCGGTGATCTGACGCGGAAGGAATGGCGCCGCCTGCGGATACAGAGCCGGCTGCACTCGAAGCAGGGACGCGGCATCGGCTCGGCTCTCGGCGCGCGCAACGTGCCGATCATGAGCCTGAACGCGATCACGCAATACGTGGTGCCGCCGCCGAAGTACACGGTCGAACGGCTCGTCCCCTGCGAAGGCACGTCAGGCGTAAGGGTCGAGGAACTGTTCATCATTGAACGGAACCCGTTCAGCCTGTCCGACATCGATGAATCGGGTCTGGTGGACGAGTTGATCGACAACACCGACGACGCCTATGGTTTCCCGCCGTTCCGGTACTTCGCGCCGGCGTTGGTGATTGGTGGCGAGGGTTACGAGGAGCTTCGCGCCCGCGAGCGCCGGATCCTCGCCAGTGCGCTGCGCGGCATCCGGGCGCGGCGCCTCGCCACCGACGACTTCTCCTGGGCCGACCACATCCCGCACCTGGCGCAGCAGGCCGACGGCGAGTCCGAGCGGGCGGATGTGCTGACCGTCGATGCGGCGAGCGGTCGCGTCGCGGACCCGGTCGCGCCACCGCTGGCGCCAAACGACTCGCGGTGACGCGGTGGACCAGCGTGTCCTCGCGGCACGGCGGTCCTGGTCGGAGGTCGGGGTCTTGGCGCTAGCCGTCGGTGTTCTGACGGCGCTCGCCGCGCCGGCACGAGCAGCCACGGCTGCGCCCGCCACCATCGGCGCAACCCGAACGCTGACGACGACCAGCCTCGCCGCATACGACGCGCACCTGACCCGCGCGCCGTACCTGACCGACCTGGTCGGCCTGCACGTGGCGGTCAACTTCGCCACCGACCAGTCCGCTACGACGGGCAGTGTCCGCTACGGCACCGTGGACTCCAGCGGGAACTGCTCGCCCACCTCCGTGGTCGCTGCGACCCGCAAGACCATCCTCGTCGGCAGCGTGTACGAGTTCCAATGGAAGGGCTCACTCACCCTGCCCGCAGCCGGACGCTACTGCTACCGCGTGTATCTCGGCGCCACCGACCTGCTCGCCGCGAACGCCGCGCCGACGCTCACGACCCAGGTCCCGTTCGGATCCACCGACAGCTTCTCCTTCGACGTGCTGGGCGACTGGGGTCAAGTCGACGCCAACGGCCAGAACACCGACCAGGCCAGCCTGATGTCGCAGATCGCGACCAGCGGCGCACGGTTCGCCGTGACGGTGGGCGACAACGGCTACCCCAACGGCAGCCAGATCAACTACGGCGACCTGCAGCAGACCGGTGCCAGCACCAGCGCGATCTTCGGCTCGAACTTCTGGACGATTCCCGGCCAGTCCATCCCTCTGTTCACCGCCGTGGGCAACCACGGACTGAGCGGCACCCAGCACACCGACATCACCACCTGGACACAGGACACCGCCGTGAGCGAGTCGAACGGCCGGTACCAGAACGACGTCTACTGCTGCGCCAGCGGCAGCAACTCGTCGAACTACGGCAGCGAGTGGTACGCCTTCAGCGCCGGCAACGCCCGCTTCTACGTCCTGGACTCGGCCTGGGGCGACACCAATGGCGGCACCGCGACCCCGTACGCCAACGACGCCCTCGCCCACTTCGTCCCGGGCGCTCGGGAGTACGAGTGGCTGCGCACCGATCTGGAGACGCACCCGACGCAGTTGAAGTTCGCCTTCTCGCACTTCCCGTTCTACGCGGACAACCCGACCCAGGGCAGCGACACCTACCTGCAGGGCGCAGCGAACCTGGAAGGCCTGCTCAGCCAACAGGGTGTACAGATCGTCTTCAACGGCCATGCCCACATGTACGAGCGCAACAGCCCCAGCGCGCCGGGCATGCCGATCACCTACGTGACCGGTGGCGGCGGCGCGACTCTCCAGCCGATCGGTCCCTGCCACGGCTACGACCAGTACGGCATCGGCTGGTCGCCCACCAAACTGAAGGGCAGCGCCTGCGGCACGGCGAGCCCACCGACATCGGCCGCGCAGGTGTTCCACTTCCTCAAGGTGACCGTCTCCGGCACCTCGGTCACCGTCGCGCCGACCGACGAGACCGGGCACACGTTCGACGTGCAGACCTACCCGTTCAACGTGCCGACCGACACCTACCTCGACAGCGTCCCGCCCGCGGGTACGGCAAGCACCAGCGCGACGTTCACTTTCCACGGCAGTGGAAGCCCCGCTACGTACAGCTGCAGCCTGGACGGCACGTCCGCGTCCGTATGCACCAGTCCGGTGAGCTACTCCGACCTCGCGCAAGGCACCCACACGTTCGGCGTGGCCGCCACCGTGGCCGGTTCGACCGACCCGACGCCGGCGCAGGCGACCTGGACCGTCGACACCACACCACCGTCGGTACCGACCGGGCTCACCGCCACGCCGACCTCGCCGTTCACCGTCGACCTTGGCTGGACGCCCGCGACGGACAACACCGGCATCGCCGGCTACGACGTCTATCGCGACGGTGCGCTCTACCAGTCGCTGGGCCAGGTGACCGGCTACACCGACGCGGTGTCCGGCGGATCCACCCACCAGTACGCGATCAGGGCCCGCGACATTGCGGGCAACCTCTCTGGACTCAGCGGCGCCGCCACTGGCACCTCCCCCCCGCCGGCGGCGCCGCTGTTCTCCGACGGATTCGAGTCCGGCACTCTCACCGCCTGGAACAGCCACGCCGGACTCGCCGTCGAGAACTCGACCGTCCACACCGGGACCTACGCCGTAGAGGGCAACACCACCAACGGCGCCACCTACGCCAAGAAGACCTTGGCGGCGGCCTACAGCGATGCATACGCCAGGGTGTGGTTCGACGTGTTGGGGCAGCCGAGCCAGGTGAACCTGCTGCGGCTGCGCACCGCGAGCGGTCAGTCGGTGGGCTACGTCTACCTCGAGACGACTGGGCAACTGGGCTTCCACAACGACGCCCTGGGCACCAACACGCTCAGCGATCTCGCGCCGTCGCCCGGCTGGCATGCGCTCGAACTGCACCTGAAGGTCGACCCGGCGGCCGGCGCCGCCGAGGTCTGGTTGGACAACTGGCCGGTCAGCGACCTGTTCAGCTCCGGCGTCAACACCGGCAGCACGCCGGTCGGCGCGCTGCAGATCGGCGAGGTGCAAGCCGGGCTCAGCTACGACGTCGCGTTCGACGACGTCGCCTTCGGGACAAGCCGGGTGGGGCCCGACTCCGACACCACCGCGCCGACCGTGCCCACCGGGTTGACCGCGACCGCTCCATCGGCTTTCAGCGCGCAGCTGTCGTGGACCGCGCCGACCGACAACGTCGGTGTCACCGGGTACGACATCTTCCGCAACGGCGCGCTCGTCGCCAGTCTCGGTCCCGTCCTTTCCTGGACCGACAGCACGGCGCTCGCCAGCACCACCTACCAGTACGCGGTACGCGCCCGCGACGCGGCCGGCAACGCCTCCGCGGTGTGCGGTGCCGTCGCAGTCACTACGCCGGCGGCGGCACCGCCCGTCTTCGCCGACGGCTTCGAGTCGGGCAACCTCTCGCAGTGGACGACGAAGGCCGGCCTCGTCGCGGAGAACACCGACGCCAGGTCCGGCACCTGGGCAGCGGAGGGCAACACCACCAACGGCGCCACGTACGCGAAGAAGACGCTGCCGTCGTCCTACAGCGACGCGTACGGGCGGGTCGGCTTCAAGGTCAAGAGCCAGACGGCGCAGATTAACCTGCTGCGGCTGCGGGACGGCGCAGGCGGCTCCGTCGGATACGTCTACCTAAACAGCTCCGGCCACCTGGGTCTTCGCCTCGACGCCAACGGCATCGACACGGTCAGCACCTTGACGCCGGGTGCGGGGTGGCACTCGCTCGAGCTGCACGTAGGCGTCAGCAGCGGCGCCGTCGAGGTCTGGCTGGATGGCGCGGCGGTCGCGGCTCTGTCGTCGTCGGGTAGCAACCTCGGCACCGCCCAGGTCGGCGGCGTGCAGATCGGTGAGACGACCACCGGCCGGACCTACGACGTCGTGTTCGACGACGCCGCCTTCGGCACGAGCCGGCTCGGGGTCTCGTGAGCGCCGGGATCTGGCCGCGTGGGGGACGGGCAGCGGGCCTGGCAGCGGTGCGGTCCGGGCTGGGCCGCATGTCAGGCTGGCGCGGCCCCGTCGGGTCGGGCCCGGCCTCCACGGCGGTTCTCGACCTACCGGACGCCGCCCAAACCGCAGTAGCTGACGAGCCGACGTCTCGACCGTCGCGGCCCGCGCTCATCGACGGAGCGCTGCTGGGTCTGGCGCTCGGCGGCGGGGCGCTGCTGCGGTTGATCGACCTCGGCGGCGTGGGCCTGAACAGCGACGAGGCCGTTTACGCGTCGCAGGCCGCGTCCCTTGCCGGGAACCCGCACTTCACCGGATTGTTCCCCGTGGTGCGCGCGCACCCGCTGCTGTTCCAGGTGCTCGCCTCGCCGTTCTATGCGACCGGGACGCCGGACGTGCCGGGACGCTACCTGAGCGCCCTGTTCGGCCTGGGCACCATCGGCCTGGTGTTCGTGCTCGGCACGGTGCTCTACGGCCGCCGCACCGGTGTACTCGCTGCGCTGCTGCTGGCACTGATGCCCTACCACGTGATCATCAGCCGGCAGATCCTGCTCGACGGGCCCATGACGTTCTTCGCCACCGCGGCACTGGTCTGCCTCGCGCTGTTCGGGCGCACCGAGCGGCGCCAGTGGCTCGTCGTCGGCGGCGCCTGCCTGGGCCTGGCAGCGCTGTCCAAGGAGACGGCGATCATCCTGGTCGCCTCGATGTTCGTGTTCCTCGCGCTGGTGAGCCATCTGTGGCGTCCGGTCCGACACGTGGTCCTGGCGACCGCGGCCGCGGTCGGGCTGGCGCTGACGTACCCGTTGGTGACCGCAGTGTCCGGCGGGTCGCACAGCGGGCAGTCGTACCTGCTGTGGCAGCTCACCCGACAGCCGAACCACAGCTTCGCGTTCTATCTCACGACGGTGCCTCGATCGATCGGGCTGGCGGTGCTCGCCGTCGCTGCGCTCGGTTTGGTGCTGTGCCGACGCGTGTGGTCCTGGCGTGAAGTGTTGCTGCTGTCCTGGGCCGGCGTGCCGTTCGTGTTCTTCGAGGTCTGGCCAGTCAAGGGCTTCTCCTACCTGCTGCTCGCAGCCCCGGTGATCGCGGTGCTCGCGGCCCGGCCGATCGTCTGGCTCGCCGAGCGCAGGCCCTCCAGGGCGCTCAACCGAGTCATCGCGGCGAGCGTGGCGGCGGCGTGCGCGATTTCCCTACTCGTGCCGGCCGTGTTCTCGGTCGCGCGTACGTCGTCGACCGCCCTGGCTGGCGCGGGCGGAACCCCGGGCGGACGGGAGGCCGGCCGGTGGGTCGCGACGCACACCCCGCAGGGAGCGCAGCTGATGACCATCGGCCCATCGATGGCGAACCTGCTGCAGTACTACGGCGGCCGGCGAAGCGATGGCTTGTCCGTGAGCCCCAACCCGTTGCACCGCAACCCGACCTACCACCCGATCGTGAACGCAGATGCCGCACTGCGCGCAGGCACTTACCAGTACATCGTGTGGGACTCCTACTCGGCGAAGCGATCGCCGACATTCGCCGCCAAGGCGCAGCAGCTGGCGCGCCGCTTCGGCGGGCTCGTCGTGCACACCGAACGGGTATCAGGCAAACCGGCCGTCATCATCTACCAGGTGATCCCATGATCCGCCGACTGGCGCGCATCGGCGCGCTCGTCACGGTTGCCGCGGCGAGCATCGTGCCGGGCAGCGCGTACGCCGCGCCCGCAAGACCGGTCACGCCGATCCGGCACCTGGTCGTCATGACCCAGGACCAGCACAGCTTCGACAACTACTTCGGCACGCGCCCCGGCGTGGACGGCTTGCCCGCGGGAACCTGCCTGCCGCGACGCAAGGGCGCGCCCGGACCGTGCGCGCGGCCGTTCGCGCTGCAGGCGTCCAACCCACACGAGCAGCTCAGGTCGACCCCAGCGATCCAGCTCGCCGCGATGAACGGCGGCCGCATGGACGGCTTCGTCTACGCCCAGCGCACCGGCGCGGCGGCGGTGGGTTACTACCGCCAGCAGGACGTCCCCGTCCTCGGCCAGCTGGCCGACCACGGCGTGCTGTTCGACCGATGGTTCACCTCCGTGCCTGGCGACAGCATCCAGAACCGCCTCTTCGCCGTCTCGGCGCAATCGACGCCCGACCAGGCCGAGGTGCCCGCCGCCGGCTGGCGGAACATCCCGCTGATCTTCGACCGGCTGCAGGCCGCCGGCGTGTCCTGGCGAATCTACGTCCAGAACTACGAGCCGGCGCTCACCATCGCCACCGCGGGCGCCAAGGCCCGCCGCGGCGGGCAGGTCGCGCGGGTTCCGGTGCTGGCCACCACGCGGTTCGCCGAGAGCCCGACACTGAGCCAGCACGTCGCCGACCTCGACCGCTACTACGCCGACCTCGCCGCCGGGACCCTGCCCGCCGTCTCGTTCGTGGTCAGCACGTCGACGACCGAACGCCCACCCGGCGACCCCACGTCCGGCCAAGTGCTCGCGCGGACCGTGTTGAACTCGCTGAGCCAGAGCACATCCTGGAGCAGCTCCGCGTTCCTGCTCGACTACGACACCTCGGGCGGCTGGTACGACCACGTCGCACCACCGACCCAGGATGGCGCCCAGCTCGGCCCGCGGGTGCCGGCGCTGCTCGTGAGCCCGTACGCGACACCGGGCACGGCCAACCACACCGTGTTCGACTCGGCCGCGATCTTGAAGTTCATCGAGCACAACTGGTCGCTCGCCCCGCTGACCACCCGCGACCGCGACGCCGCCGACCTGTCGACTGCCTTCTCCTTCCAGCAGCGCCCGCGCGCGGCCTCGCTGGCCGAGACCGGGGACGGGCGGCCGGCCCTGGTCCGGCCGAGCAGCCCGATCATCTATGCCAGCTACCTGCTCGTGCTGCTCGCCGTCGCCGTCGCCACGGTCTGGTTAGCCGTGCGCGAATGGCGTCGGCGACCACACCCGGTACCACCGGCATGATCGGCACCCGCGGCCGTCGAGCCGTCCTGCTGGTCGCAGCCGTCCTGCTCGGTTCGGCGAGCGCCGGAATCGCCGCACCCCTCCCGGCCGCCTCCGGCACGGTGTTCATCCAGACCGTCCCCGCCCTGGCCGGCCTGCGGCTCGCGGTCGGCCCGCAGAGCGTCACGACCGGGCCGGGCGGCGCTGCTTCGCTGCGGACCACCGATCTCAACGGCATAGCGTCCCGGGTCACGCTCGCCGACGCGAGCTATGGCTCCGCGGACACCGTCGCGATCACAAAGGTGGTGCCAGCCGCCCACGCGGCCCCCCACGAGAGCCACCTTGCAGTGGGGCTCGACGTCGCCTCCCAGGTCAGCGTGCAGATCGACCCCGGTCGTACGGGCGTTCCCGTCGGCGAGGTCGAGTCGCTCCGGCTGCACTCCAATACCGGGCAGCGGCTGACCGTCGACCCACGACGGACGCAGCAGCTGCGCCTGCTGTCCCGGCAAACCCACCTAGTCGCCGGCACGCTGACCGCCCAGATCGTGACCTGGTCCGTCGACAGTGTGGTAGCCGGCCCAGGCGTCTCGCTGCGCGCGAAGGAACCCGGGTTCGACCCGTTCGGGCATCCGACCTGGCAACTGCAACTGCAGCCAGTGCGCGGCACCGTCACCATCGACACCGTCCCCGGAACCGCGGGCGTCACCTTCACCCTGGACGGGGCCACGATCACGACCGACGCGAACGGGCGCGGCGAGGGAGTGATCGGCGACCTCAACGACGCGAAGGACCGCGTCCGGCTCGCCACCCCGGCGGCAGGCCCGCTGACCGTGTCGGTGCTGCGCTTCGTCAAGCAGCCCGCCGGGCGGCCGTTCCATCGACATTTGCTTGCCACGCTCGCCGTCCGGCGACCGATCTCGCTCACCTTCACCGATGGCAACGGCCGGCCGGTGCCCGCGACCCGCATCAGCGAGGTGCGCCTCCAGGGCGGCGGACAAACCCTCCCCCTGACTGGCCCACAGCTCACCCGACCGGTATGGATGGTGTCCGAGCTTGCCACCCAGGTCGAAGGCGTGTGGCAGCCAAGGAAGGTCACCTACTCCGTCGCGTCGGTGCGCCTCGACGGAGGCGATGCCGTGTTCACCGGGCAGCAACGCTTCGATCCGAACACATCGACCACCTGGCCGATCGCCCTTGCGGTATTCGACGTCACGGTCACGGTCCGCGATGTCGTGTTCGGCCAGCGGATCAGCACGTCGGTGTGGGTGACCAAGCCGGACGGCGCCCGCTATCGGGTGCGGGTGGGCAGCGGATCCGGCACCGTTCTCGACTCCATGGTCCGCGGACCGTACGACCTCAAGGCGGGGGCGGCCGTTTATGGCGCACGCACCAAGCTGCTCGTCTCGCGCAACGACCAGGTCAACCTACGCGTGGTCACCGCCCTTGACGTCGTGGTGATCGTGTTCGTGCTGGTGCTGCTCGCCGCGGCACTGGTCTTGCTGGGACGGCAGCTGCGCAAGGCGCACGCCCGGCGGGCGGCGGTGCGCGGATCATGAGCGCCGGGCGGCGGCTCGTCGCAGGCGTTGCCAGCGTGCTCGTCGCCGCATGCGCGTCACTTTCCGCAGGCACTGCCGACACGATCGCCGACCCGACCCCGGCCACGTCAACAACCCGCGCGGTGCCCGTCTTCGCCTACCTCTATCAGTGGTTCACGCCGTCGTCGTGGAACCGCGCCAAACAGGACCTGCCGCTCGCGGGCAAGTACAGCAGCGACGATCCGCACGTCTTGCGGACTCAGGTCGAGCAGGCCCGCGCGGCCGGCATCGACGGCTTCCTCACGTCGTGGAAGAGCACGCCGGCGCTGAACCGCCGCCTCGACCTACTGATCCGGATCGGCGAATCCGAGCACTTCGATCTCGGCGTCGTCTACGAAGCGCTCGACTTCAACCGCAGGCCGCTGCCGGTCGCGACCGTGAAGCACGACATGACCGAACTGGTCACGACAAGAGGCACCAAGCTGCGATCGACCTACTACGGCCGGCCGGTGATCATCTGGACCGGCACTGACAAGTACTCCGTTTCGGACGTGCAGTCGGTGCGCGCGGCGCTCGGCGACCGGGCCTACCTGCTCGCTGCGGCCAAGCAAGTGAGCAGTTACGAACGCGTCGCCGGCATCGTCGATGGGGAGGCCTACTACTGGTCGTCCGCCGACCCGCAAGCGCCGGCCACGGCCGCGAAGCTGTCAGCGATGAGCGCTGCCGTACACGCTCACCACGGCCTATGGCTCGCACCGGCTGCCAGCGGTTTCGACGGACGCACCCTCGGCGGGACCCGCGTCATCCCGCGGGACAACGGCCAGACCCTACGGCGAAGCTTGGACAATGCCTTCGCGACGGCGCCAGATGGCGTGGCAGTGATCAGCTGGAACGAGTGGTCAGAGAACACTTACATCGAGCCCGGTCACCAGTACGGCAGCCAAGAGATCACCGTGTTGCAGGACTACCTGCAACAACGCGCCGGTGGTCGCGCGGCAACCCGCGGCGCGTCAAGCACTCACGAGCAGAACATCGACTCGAACTGGACGGGCGCCCGTGCGGCGGTGGCCCTTGTGCTCGCTTGCGCTATCGCCGTCGTGGGCTTGGGCGTGTACGCGCGCCACCGCTCCCGGCGTCGAGCCGCTCGCCACCGCACGAAACGGGCCAGGCAGCAAGGCACCACCGGTCCCGAGTCGGCGAGAACCGTGGGGCTGGACGACCTGGCCCGTCGAACGCCGAGTAGCTGACGTGCTGTCGTAGCGGTAGCAGTCAACGTGATCCGCTTTGAGTGAGAGGGCATCCGTACCTATGCACCACCATCTGAGCTGGCTGCAAGCGGGTGTCGTCGGCGCTCTGCAGGGAGTCGCCGAGCTGTTCCCGGTCTCGAGCCTCGGTCACAGCGTCCTGCTGCCGGCGTGGGTCGGTGGATCGTGGGCGCGCGATCTGGACGTCAACACGCCGGAGTCGCCGTACCTGGCCTTCATCGTAGGGTTGCACGTCGCGACTGCGGTCGCCTTGATCGTCTACTTCTGGCGCGACTGGGTACGCATCATTCGTGGGCTGGTCACCAGCATCGTTCGGCGGGAAGTCCACACCGCAGACCAACGTCTGGCCTGGCTACTGGTCCTGGCGACGATTCCAGTCGGCATAGTCGGTCTGCTCGCCGAGCACTGGTTCCGCAGCACACTGGCCAAACCCGTGCCGACGTCCTCGTTCCTGCTGGCCAACGGGCTGGTGCTGCTGGCGGCCGAGCGGTTGCGCCGCCGCGACCCCGACCTCGACTCGACTTACATCGATGAGCGGGTCACCGGGCCCGAGTCCGACAAACGACTGGCGGAGATTCCGCTACGACCAGCGGTACTGATCGGCGCCACACAGATCCTCGCGCTCGCACCGGGTATTTCCCGCTCCGGTATCGCCACCGTCGGTGGCCTGCTGCGCGGACTTGCCCGCGAGGACGCGGCCCGCTTCTCGTTCCTGCTCGCCACGCCAGTCATCCTCGCCGCCGGGGCGCTTAAGATCGGCGACCTGACCGGACCGCTCGGCGCCGGCATCCGACCTCAAGTCGTGTTCGGCTCGCTGCTGTCCGGCATCGGCGCCTACCTATCAGTGCGTTTCCTCACCCGCTACCTGGCTACCCGATCACTACAACCGTTCGGCATCTACTGCCTACTGGCCGGAGCGGCCAGCCTGCTCTACTTCAGCCTCCGGTAACCATGGCCCGTGATCCCAGCACGACGTCAAGTCCGAATCTCGCGCCCCGCTGCGAGCGCCGTGGCGGCGTTGACTTATACGGTCGTCAGTCCTGCATTGCTGGCCGTGGAGGTGCGGTGGGCCCAGGCCAGCCCACGAAGCCCTCGAACGCTACCTCGCCTCATGGCGTCGCTTGCGAGCCATCCGTCGATCTTCGTGGCTGCTCAGTGCGGAGTGGTCCCGTGGCGACGAGAAGCCGGCTCGCGGAGCAGGTCGAGCCTTGGTACCGGCTTGCTTGATTCGCGTCCTCCTACAGCGACACAGCCTGCTTGAGCTTGTCCAGTGCCATTGACCAGCCGGCCTCGCCGGGCGAGCCGGCGGCGATGCCGAGATGGGTCAGGGTGAGCAGGGTTCCCGCGCCATTGGGCTCCAACACCAACCGCACTTCGGTCGATGACCCGGTGGGATGCGCGTCTACGGCGTCAACCATCGCCTCGGTGTAGGATAGCCGCCGAGGTTGCTCGACCTCGAGGTGAATGCCAGCGAAGTGCATGACGCGCTCGCCACCCGGTGTCGGCATGCGCATCGACACGCGGCGCTCTCCGCCTACCCAGGCATCCATGGTGTGGACCGTGACCGTGGCGCCGAGCGGGCCGTACCAAGCGGCGAAGTGGCTCGGCTCGGTCCATAGCGGCCAGATCAGTTCGGGAGGCGCGGGCAGTCTGCGCTCCAGCACGACAGCCTCGCGTGTCGGTTGATTGAGGTCAGGCATGGTCGATCCCTTCGTCCTCTGGGTCAGGCAGTCGCGCCGTGTAGTCGGCCAACCGATCGAGGCGGCCCTCCCATGCCCCACGGCACTGCACGGCCCACTCCGAAACCACATCGAGGGCGTCGGGGTTGAGCGCGCAGGGCCGAAACTGCGCATGCCGACCTCGCACCACAAGCCCCGCACGTTCGAGCACCTTCAAATGCTTGGAGATCGCGGGAAGCGCGAGATCGAACGGCTCGGCGAGCTCGCTGACCGTCGCCTCACCCTCGGTCAGCCGCAACAGGATCCTGCGCCGCGTGCTGCTAGCCAGAGCAGCGAACGTGTCGTCCAGCCGCGCGTCGTCGACCACAGTCATCCGCGTATTTTCCCTACTGGCTATTTAACGTGGACGGAAAGTACCGTCATCGCCGCGGCGCGTCAAGGGCGGCTGTCATCGGCACAGCACAGGTCACCTACGGCGGCCAGCCGCTGTACTTCTACGCCCGCGAGGGCAAGCATCAGGTGCTCTGCCACGACGTGACCGAGTTCGGCGGACGCTGGCGTGCGATCACCGCCGCCGCAGATCCCCGATCTAGATTTGCTGACACCGCGATCGTGCAATCTTGGCAAGCACGCGGCCTTTGCGGCAGACACCTGCCGCCGCCGTCACCAGCACGAGCCACGCGAACGAGTCGGCGTCGGACACGCGGGCTCCTCAGCGACGACGGGGATGCCGGATACGGCAGTACGACTGCCGACCAGGCTTCCCGGCGCACCATGGCCGCACTAACGTCGAGTAGCGGATCTAGGAGAAGGCTTGGACCAGCCGCTCCGCGTAGAACTGCTCCCACGGCCTGCCCGGTGGCGGGTCGATGGCCGAGTACTCCTTGTCCAGAGCGACTAGCTGATACGTCAGCTCGCTGCGCACCGTCGCCCGAGTGAGCAGATCGGGCAGCTCCGAGAGCCTGGTAAGCCAGTCGGCGTACCAGCTTGCCCAGTCATCGTCGGAACCGTCGGTGATCCGGTAGACCTGATGGTGGGTTTCGGCGGCCTCGTGCAGGAGAGCCTGCACGCCGGTGATCGATTCGCTCATCGCGGACACCTGCCTGTTCTGTATTTGACTGCGTCCACCATGGACCCAGCACGCGGACGGCGGATCAGTCGATCTGCATCGTCATCACATCGGGAGGCGGCGCATCATCGAGGCATGAGTCAGCGGGTCAGGCCGTCGTCCAGGGCCGGAGCTTCTCCGGGTTGCGGATCACCCAGATGTGCTTGATCCGGTCGTCTGCGACGTCGAACGCGAACACGGTCACGGTGACGCCGTCCTGCTGAGCGACCAGGCCGGGCTGCCCGTTGACCGTGCGCTGCAGGATCGTCATGGTGCTGGTCGCGCGATTGGCGAGTTCGACCCAGGCGCGCGCGATCTGCTGGCTGCCGTGGATGGGTTGCCGGAAGGTCAGGGCCAGGCCGCCGCCGTCGGCGATCGCGATGGCGGACGGGTCGAGCAGGCCGATCAGGGCGTTGATGTCCTTGGCCTCCCAGGCCTGCTTGAAGTCGCGGACGATGTCGGCCTGCCGGGCGGTCGGGGTCGCGGGAGCCTGCACGGCGCGGATGCGACGGCGGGCGGAGGACGCCAGCTGGCGGCAGGCCGCCGGGGTGCGGCCGACGATCTCGCCCACGTCGGCGAACGAGTAGCGGAAGACGTCGTGGAGGACGAACGCCACGCGCTCGGCCGGGGTCATCGATTCGAGCACGACGAGGAAGGCCATGGTGATCGACTCGTCGAGGGTGACCCGGTCGGCCGGGTCGACGGTGGTGCCGCCCGAACGTCCGGTGATCCACTCCGTCGCGTCCGGCAGCGGCTCGGGGATCCACTCGCCCACGTAGGTCTCGCGCCGGGCGCGGGCCGAGCCGAGCAGGTTGAGGCAGATGCGGCTGGCCACCGTGGTCAGCCAGGCCCCGGGGGATTCGATCACTTCCTGCTGCTGGGCGGACATGGTGTACCAGCGGGCATAGGTCTCTTGGACGACGTCCTCGGCCTCGGCCATGGAGCCGAGCAGCCGGTAGGCGAGATTGATCAGCGAGCGCCGCTCGCTGATGATCACGTCCAGGCCCGGGTCGGGCCGGCCGTCGGTGGTCATGGTGGCGCTGGCTCCCTCGGTCGTAGCTGCCCTCACGGATTCGACCAGACAGCGCACCGAAATGTGAGGCCGCCTCACATTCCCTGGCGCTGCCTGGTCGGACTACCGAGACGAACCCATCATCCAGCGACCCAGGAGACACCATGAGTACGCCGACCACTTCGTTCGCCGATCCGGCGTCGACGCAGAGCCTGGAGCGGGCGGCCGCCGCTCTGCGCGAGCACAACTTCACCGTCGAGATCCTCGACGACGCGGCCGCCGCACGGGCCCGCGTCCAGGAGCTGATCCCCGAGGGCGCCAGCGTGTTCACTGGGGCCAGCGAGACGCTCCGCCTGTCCGGCATCGAGGAGGACATCAACGCCAGTGGGCGATACGACGCCATCAGGGCCCGCGGCCAGGCCATGGACCGCGCCACCCAACTGACCGAGATCTGGCGGCTGCTCGCCAGCCCCGACGTCATCGTGGGCAGCGTCCACGCGGTCACCGAAACCGGATCCCTGGTGATCGCCTCGGCCAGCGGAAGCCAGCTTCCCGGGTACGCCGGCGGATCCCTCCACGCGATCTGGGTCGTCGGGGCGCAGAAGGTGGTACCCGACCTGAGCACCGCGTTGCGCCGCGTCGAGGACCACTGCCTCCCGCTGGAGAGCGACCGCGCCATGAAGGCCTACGGACAGCCCAGCGCCATCAACCGCCTGCTCATCCTCAACGCCGAACTCGAACCCGGCCGCGGCACCGTCCTGCTGCTCCGCGAAGCCATCGGATTTTGAACCACCAGGACCCGCCGCGCTAGGTTCCGGGGCAGGGGTCCGAATCCGAGTGGAGGGTCCGTGAGCAGTGACGGAGCGGACGAGCGCCCCGACCCGTACCGGTGGCTCGAGGACGTGGACGGCCTCGCCGCGTTGGCGTGGGCCCGCGAGCGAAACACCGAGACCGAGGCGTTGCTGGCCGGCTCGCCGCGGTTCGAGGCGCTGTACGGCGAGCTGCGGGAGGTGCTGGATTCCGAAGATCGGATTCCATCGGTCGTTCGTCGCGGCGAGTGGCTGTACAACTTCTGGCAGGACGCCGAGCAGCCACGGGGGGTGTGGCGCCGTACGACATTGGCGCAGTACCGGACGTCCGACCCGCAATGGGAGCTGCTGCTCGACGTCGACCAGCTGGCCGAAGCCGAGGGCGAGAACTGGGTCTGGCAGGGCGCCGCGGTCCTGCACCCGACGCTCGACCGGGCGCTCGTCGAGCTGTCCCGCGGGGGAGCGGATGCGGCCCTGGTGCGCGAGTTCGACCTGGAACGGCGGGAGTTCGTGCCGGACGGGTTCACCCTGCTGGAGGCGAAGACCGAGGTGGCGTGGATCGATCGCGACCAGATCTTCGTGGCCACCGACTTCGGCCCGGGCACGTTGACGTCGTCCGGCTACGCGCGGGTGGTCAAGCGGTGGCAGCGCGGCACGCCGCTGACCGAGGCAGTGACCGTGTTCGAAGGCGATGCGGACGACGTCCTGGTATCGGCGTGGCACGATCCGACCGAGGGATTCGAGCGCAGCGGGGTGTCCCGGCGGATCGGCTTCTTCACGTCGGAGGAGTACCTCGTCCGGGACGGTGAGCTGACGCGACTCGACGTACCGGGGGACGCCGATATCGACGTCCACCGGGAGTGGTTGCTGATCCGGACCCGCTCGCCGTGGGCCGTGGACGGTCGCGAGTATCCGGCTGGTGCGTTGCTCGTCGCGAACCTCGACGACTTCCTCGCGGGCGCACGCGAGCTGACGGCGCTGTTCGAGCCCGACGCATCCAGCGCGCTCGGCTATCACGCGGCAACCCGCCATCACCTGATCGTGCAGTCGCTGGTCGACGTCCGGAGCCGGCTGGAGGTACACAGCCAGGCTGAGGATGGTTGGCGGCATCGACCGCTTCCCGGTGTGCCGGACGGCGGATACACCGACGTCGTCGACACCGACCCGTACGCCAGCGACGAGTACTTCCTGCAGTTCAGCGGGTTCACCGAGCCGAACACGTTGCGGCGGGGCGACCTCGGCCGAGACGACGAGCCGGTCGAGACGTTGAAGCGCGAGCCGGCGTTTTTCGACGCCGCCGGAATCGAGGTGCAGCAGCTGTTCGCCGTCTCGGCCGATGGGACGCGCGTGCCGTACTTCGTCGTGCGCCGAGAAGGCACCGAGCCGGGCCCGACGCTGCTGACCGGCTACGGCGGATTCGAGATTGCCCTGACCGAGGCCTACAGCGGGATCACCGGACGCGGGTGGCTGGCTCGCGGCGGCACGTTCGTGCAGGCCAACATCCGTGGCGGCGGGGAGTACGGGCCGGCCTGGCATCAGGCGGGGCTGAAGACGAACCGGCTGCGGATCTATGAGGATTTCGCCGCGGTCGCCGCCGACCTCGTCGAGCGCGGCATCACCACTCGTGAGCGACTCGGCATCCGTGGCGGCAGCAACGGCGGCCTGCTGATGGGCGTGATGCTCACTCGCTACCCGGAGCTGTTCGGGGCGGTGGTCGGCGAGGTGCCGCTACTGGACATGCTGCGCTACCACCAGCTGCTGGCGGGCGCGTCGTGGATCGCCGAGTACGGCGATCCCGACGATCCGGTCGAGGGCCGATACCTGCGCGGCTACTCGCCGTACCAGAACATCCGGGCGGACGGCTTGTACCCGCCGGCGCTGTTCGTCACCTCCACCCGCGACGACCGGGTCCATCCCGGGCATGCGCGCAAGATGGTCGCCCGGATGCGTGAGTACGGCCTGGACGTCCACTACTACGAGAACATCGAGGGCGGCCACGGCGCGGCGGCCAACAACGAGCAGCGCGCGTACAAGTCGGCGCTGATATTCGAATTCCTGTGGCGGGTCCTTGGCGCCAGCTGAAGATCATCGTCCGACAAATAGCGCGAATGCGCTGTGTCAGTCCACTATGGACGATCTGCCACCGAGTCGTATTTATTCGGCTGACTCTTGTCGAATCGCCGCAAGAGGTCCATCCTGGAGGGGCCGGTACCAAATTTGCGCAATCTCAGCCCCGCGCGGGTCTCACCCCCAGGAGACCTACATGAGGATCACCCGTCCATCCCTTCGTGTCACGGCTGCCGTCGTGGCGACCGTCGGCCTGACCGCCATCGCCGCTGCGGCGGCATCACCCGCCGGGGCAAGGCCCAGCCCCAACAGCACGGCGCGCCTCGCCGTGGCCGTGCAGACCCTGGACCAAACGGTCGCGTTCCCGGGCACCGCGTGGGGCGTCGACCCGGCGTCGAACCAGGTCGTCGTCACTGTCGATCACACTGTTACCGGAAGCCGCTTGGCCGCGGTTCGCGCCGCGGTCCAGCGCCTCGGGAGCACCGCCGCGCTGCAGACGACCAACGGGACCTTCCACCTGGATGTCTCCGGCGGAGACGCGATCTACGGGTCCACCTACCGCTGCTCGCTCGGCTTCAACGTCGTCAGCGGCTCGACGCACTACTTCCTGACGGCGGGCCATTGCGGCAACGTCGAGCCGACCTGGTGGACCTCGTCCAGCCACAGCACGTTGCTCGGTGACACCGTCGACTCCCAGTTCCCGGGCACCGACTACGCGCTCGTGCAGTACGACCCGTCCTACACCAACTACCCGGGCACCGTGGGCAGCCAGGAGATCACGCACGCGGCCGACGCCACCGTCGGTGAGACGGTGACGCGCCGAGGGAGCACGACCGGCGTCCACAGTGGCACGGTCAGTGCGTTGGGCGTCACCGTGCACTACGACAGCGGCGAAACGGTCAACGGACTCATCCAGACCAACGTATGCGCCGAGGGCGGCGACAGCGGCGGTCCGCTCTACGACGGCAACGCGGCAGTCGGCCTCACGTCAGGCGGCAGTGGTGACTGCACGCAGGGCGGAACGACCTTCTTCCAGCCGGTCACTGCCGCACTGTCCGCCTATAACGTTCAGGTCTACTGAGTCACGACGCTAGAAGTCGAGAACGACGTCGGGGCCGGGACGGGCACAGCTGATCAGTGCCCGTCCCGGCGCCGGGCTTCGGCACGTGAGTGCCGGGTTGACCTATCGTGGAGCACGGTGATCGTCCGCGCACACGAAGGAGTGGCTGCGATGCCTGCGAAGCCGCCCCGGCAGCGGATCGTCGTGGCCATAGCCCTGGCCACCGGTCGTTGACCGGGAGCTGACCGTGGCCGATGCCGGGCCGGCGGTCGATGTCGGTGGTCCGGATGAGGTGGAACGGGCCGTGGCGATATTCGGTGAGCTGCGCCCGCGCCTGTTCGGGATCGCGTACCGGATGCTGGGAAGCGTCACCGAGGCCGAGGACCTGGTGCAGGACGTCTGGCTGCGGTGGCAGGGTGCCGACCGCAGAGCAGTGCTCAACCCGGCGGCGTACCTCGCGACGACCGCCACCCGGTTGGCGATCAACGCCACCCAGACGGCCCGGGCTCGCCGCGAGACCTACGTCGGCCCGTGGCTACCCGAACCGGTGGACACCGGCGCGGATCCATACGTGGGCGCCGAGCGGGCCGAAGCACTTGAGTTCGCAGTACTGCTGCTGATGGAGCGGCTCTCGCCCAATGAGCGGGCCGCGTACGTTCTGCGGGAAGCGTTCGACTACCCGTACCCGCAGATCGCCGACATCCTTGCCCTGAGCGAGGCCGCGGTGCGCCAGCTGGTCAGCCGAGCGCGCAAGCACGTGGCCGCCGAGCGCCGGGTACCCGTGCCCGCTGCCGAGCAGCGCAAGTTGCTGACCGCGTTCGTCAACGCCGCCCGATCCGGCGATCTGGCTGCGCTGGAGGACCTGTTCGCCGTGAACGTCACCAGCCTCGCCGACAGTGGTGGCATCGTCCGGGAAGCGTCTCGGACCCCGGTTGTCGGCGCGACGCGTCTGGCCAAGGTCGTCCGGGCCTTCGCGAGCCATTTCTGGATCGGCGTGGACGTGCGGTGGGCGAGCGCGAACGGGCAGGTGTGCGCGCTACTGAGCCGTGACGGCAACCTGTTCGCGGTGCTCACGGTCAACGCATCAGCCGAGGGCATCGACCAGGTGCTGTGGATGTTGAACCCGGCCAAGATCACCGCGCTGTCCACGTGATCGACGCAACAGATCCGGCGAGTGCTGTCACAGGCGGTATGGCTGTCCGGTCCTAGCTGGCGACCGGACGGCATCGGCTGCCCCGGCGGACAGAGAGGAACGTCCATGAAGATCGTGGTCATCGGGGGTACAGGTCTGATCGGGTCGAAGCTCGTAACGAAGCTCGGAGAGCACGGCCACCAGGCGGTGGCGGCATCGCCGAACACCGGCGTCAACACCCTGACCGGCGAAGGACTGGCAGAGGTCCTGGCCGGGGCGTCGGTCGTCATCGACGTGTCGAACTCGCCGTCGTTCGAGGACGCCGCCGTGCTGGAGTTCTTCCAGACCTCCACCCGGAACCTGCTGGCGGCCGAGGCGAACGCCGGCATCCGTCATCACGTCGCGCTCTCCGTGGTCGGCACCGAGCGACTGCCCGACAGCGGCTACCTCCGCGCGAAGGTCGCGCAGGAGCGACTGATCGAGGGCTCCTCGATCCCGTACTCGCTGGTGCACGCGACCCAGTTCTTCGAGTTCGTCCCGAGCATTGCCGACGCGGCCACCGAGGGCGGCACGGTCCGGATGGCGCCGGTGCTGTTCGCGCCGGTAGCGGCCGAGGACGTCGCGCGGGTGGTCGGCCGGACCGCCACGGCGGCACCGCTCAACGGACGGGTCGACCTGGCCGGACCGGAGCAGTACCGGATGGACGAGTTCTTCCGCAAGGCGCTGGCCGAGCGAAACGACCCGCGCGAGGTAGTCACCGATGAGCACGCCCGGTACTTCGGGACGGAGCTCCGCGAGGGATCCCTGGTCCCGGCCGGAGAGGCGATTCTGGGCGAGATCCGGTATGCCGATTGGCATGGCCAGGCGGGCAACTACCCGGTCTCCCCGTCGACTGGCTGATCGCGGCCGTCCGGGCGGGTCGCCGAGCTCCGGTCGGACAGTAGGCTGGATGTCGCGCGGCCTACTGGTCCGCTAGGAGGTGTCATGGCTGAGTTCTTCGCCTACGCCCTGGACAAGCGGCTCGCGCCCTTCTGGCTTCCGTTCGGGCTCCGCCCGTGGAAGGACGGGGTCACGATCACCGACGACGGGACATTCCGAGCGACCTTCGGGCTGCTGCGACTGGAGACGCCGCTCGCCAACATCGACGAGGCTCACGTCACCCGCAACTACCGGTGGTGGACGGCCGCCGGCGCGAGAGGGTCACGCGTCGATGACGGACTGACGTTCGGGACCAATCGGAACGCGGGAGTCTGCGTGCACTTCCGTAAGCCGGTCCCGTCGCCGCTTCGGCGAAAGGGCCATTCGGCGCTCACCGTCACCGTCGCCGACGTCGACCACCTCGTTGAGCGGCTCCAGGTATGAGCATTCGGGCTTCGCTCCGGAGCTGCCGGGCGTGGAGCGTGGCTGGGTCACGGCGCGGTGAGCAGCGTCGCGATCCTGAATAGCGGGAACGCGATCGTGTGGAAGAGCCAGTACACGACGACGGACCCGAGGACTATTGCCACTATCAGGGTTGCCACGAGGATGATCATCGAGCGAGAGGACGTCGCCGAGGCCGAGTTGCTGGCCGAGTCGATGGTGCGTTGACCGGCTGCCTGCGCGGTCGCCAGTGACTGCTCATAGGACTTGCGCATCGTGCGCTCCGGCCCGAGTGAGTCGGTGATCGCCGCGGAGTGATGCCCGGCCTTGAAGCTCGCGAACTCGTTGTAGACCGCCTGGACCCAGCCCTCGAATCCGCTGTAGGCGCGGTGAACCGCGTCGCGCTGGACGGCGTTCGTGGCGGCGTTCACTGCGGCGACGAAGGCGGTGCGGGCGTCGCTGACGCGCTGGTCAGCTTCGGCAATGAACCGCTGATCGCCGGTGAGCAGGAAGCCGCGTTCGTCCGTGGCGATGCCCTTCGCATTCAGCGCAGCAGTAGCGACGGCGTTGGCGTAGGGCACATCGCGATCGCTGAGGCTCGTCTGGTCGTGTCTGACCGTCATGACCATGATCAAGGCGACCGTGATCGCGGCGATGAGCAGAGCCAGCAGCCCACCCAAGCCCAGCGACACCCGAACGGCCAGCCGCGGGCGAAGCCGGCGCTTGCGGGCCGGTTGCGATGCGGCGATCTCTTCGCGCATGTCTCCTCCAGGGCAGCCGGTTGACGCCAGCAACCGCGACGGCGGGCCGCTTCGCGCCCACCACGCCGCTGTTGTGAGCCCAGCATCCTCGCTGACAGCGCTCCCCGAAACTGATCGCCGGCGGGCCAGGGTGACCCGCTCGCGACGAGCGGGAGTAAGCAGACACCTCCTAGAGGTCGAGGACGACGTCGGTGCTGGGGCGGGCGCAGCAGAGGAGCGCTTGCCCGGTGCCGGGCAGCTCCAGCGGGGCCGGGGTGTAGCTGACGTCGCCGGCGAGGATCGGCGTGACGCAGGTGTGGCAGACACCGGTGCGGCACGACCATCGGGTGGGGACGTCGCAGGCGTCGGCGAGCTCGAGCAGCGTGCCGTGCTCGCCGGACCACCGGGTCGTGAGGCCGCTGCGGGCGAAGGTGATCTGCGGTCCGACGCCGGTCGGTCCGGGTGGCTGATGCGGCGGCGTGTGCCGGGCGTCCGTCAGACCGGGGTTGATCGCGGTGCGGGCGCCGAACAGCTCGGTGCGGATGCGGGCGCCGTCGAGACCGAGGTCGACGAGCGCGCCGCGCAGGTCGGTCATGAACGCCTCCGGACCGCAGATGTAGGTGTCGGCGTCGATCGGCAGGTGCAGGTCGGCGAGGGTCGCGGCGCCGGGCCGTCCCGAGGTCGCCGTGTAGTGGACGTACTCGGTGGCGTGCGGCAGCGACTGCACGAGCTGGTGCGCCTCCGCGGCGAATGCGTGGTTGGCGCGGTCGCGGGCAACGTGGATCCACCAGATGTCGCGCGGGCTTTGCTCGGCGGCGAGCTCGTGCAGCATGGCCAGCACCGGGGTGGCCCCGACGCCGGCGGAGACGAGCAGGATCGGCTCCTTCGCGTCGGCGAGGACGAACTCACCCCGTGGTGCGGCTACGTCGACGATGGCGCCCTCGCACACCTGGGTGTGCAAGTAGGTGCTGACCAGGCCGTGGGGTTCGCGCTTGACGCTGATCCGGTAGGTGCCGGCGTCGGGGCCCGAGGAGAGCGAGTAGTTGCGCACCGGGGCGGGATCGCCCGACGTCCGTACCGTGAGGTATTGACCGGCCCGGGGCGTCGGCAACCGGTCGCCCTCGAGGTAGATCGACGCGATGGTGGCGCTCTCCGGAACGATCTTGCTGACGCGCAGCCGGCGGAACCCGGTCCAGCCGGGCTCGACGCCGACCGGCGGCGTGGTGGCCGGCGTGGTGGCGGGCGCCTCGGCGGCGGCCAGCAGTTCGTGGAAGGACTGCTGCCAACCCGGGCTGAGCGCCGGGATGTCCACCGCGGCGCGCAGTTGCTCGATGTTCCGATCGGGCAGGTACAGCAGCGCGTCGATGTCGGCGACGCTCAGCGCGTGCGGACCGATCCGGGTGCGGGCGATCTCGTCGCCGGCCCGCACGTGTCCTTCGGTGATCACGCGCAGGTAGAAGCCGGGTCGGTGGTGGGCGACGAGCAGCGCGGGAAGTTCCGGTTCGCCGAGGCGCAGGCCGACCCGGTAGCAGGTGACGCGCGGCTGGGTGACCTCGAACTCGGCCTCGCCGATGCGGTAGCGGTCACCGATGTGCACCTCGTCGTCGGCGAGACCCTCGACGGTGAAGTTCTCGCCGAACGCACCGGGCTCCAGCTGGTCGCGGGCGAAGTGCTTCTGCCAGTAGCGGTACGGGTCGCGTTGGTAGACGAGCACCGCGCGCTGCTCGCCGCCGTGGCCGTTGAGGTCGCCCTGCCCGTCGCCGTCGACGTTGAGCCGACGCACCAGGCGGGCCCCCGACACGGGGCTCTTCCAGATTCCGGTGTAGACGGTGCGCCCGTGCCACTCGACGTTCTTGGGCCGGCCGACGTTCAGCGAGAGCAGGGTTCCGTTCACGACCGGCGCGTCCGTTCGTAGTGGCGGCGGGCCTTCATCCGGTTCCCGCAGACGGCCATCGAGCACCACCGGGCCTGGTTGGGCTTGCCGTGGTCGATGAGGAACAGCGCGCACTCGTGGTTGGCGCAGGGGCGTAGCCGCCCCGGCCGCGTGCGCTGCACCGCGTCCCAGGCCAGCACGGCTCGCGCCGCGGTGGCCCCGTTGGCGGGCGTGTCCAGACGCCAGTCCACGCCGTCGCCAGACATCGACGGGCGACTGCTCACCTTGTCCAGGAACGGCGCGAGTGAGCGCGGCGATCGCTGTCCGCGAACCACGGCCTGCAGCACATCGCGAGCCTCGCGCACCACGTCCCACTCAGCGACCGAGCCGGTGCCGCCACGCTCGCGCAGCCACGCGCGTCCGGCTGGTGCCGTATCCAGCAGGTCTTGCTGGACGCCCTCCACGATCGGCGTGCTGTTGAGCAGGTCGAGCAGGAAGGTCTCGTCCGCGAATTCCATGTCTAACCTCCAACAATCTGTTGACAGGTTACACCAAGTCGTGGTTAGCGTCTAACCAGCAAATTTGTTTTAATCAGTTAGGAGCACGGTCATGGGCCTGTCCTGGCAGCAAGGTCCGCTCGGCGCCGCACCGGTAGGACGCTTCCTCGTACCCGATCCGCTGCCGGAGCGGATGCTGTTCGCCGAACCGCTGCGCCGGCGCCTGCGGGTGAAGTTCGGCGGTGAGTGGATCGCCGACAGCGAGGACGTCCTGCTGTTGCACGAGCCGGCGCACTACCCGGTCGCGTACTTCCCCGTGGTCGACGTCCGCGCCGGCGTCCTGCGCGCGACCGACCGCGTCACCGAGCACCGCGACCTCGGCGCGACGGCCTGGTTCACCGTCGAGGCGGGCGGGGCCCACGCCGAGCGCGCGGCCTGGCAGCACACCGGCGCCCCCGACCATGCCGGCGAACTACGCGACCGCGTCGCCTTCGCCTGGCGCGCGATGGACGCGTTCTACGAAGAGGGCGACCGCATCGTCGGGCACGCCGCCGACCCCTACCACCGCAATGACATCCGGTCGACCTCTCGCCACCTCGTGATCCGTGAGGGTTCGCGCGTCGTGGCTGAGTCGACGCGCCCGCTGGTGCTGTACGAGTCGGGATTCGCGCCGCGCTGGTACGTCCCGCGCGCCGACGTCGACGAGACGGCGCTGACGCCCGTCGACGGGCAGACGTTCTGCCCCTACAAGGGTCTGGCCAGCTACTACGACATCGGCGACCACCAACGGGTCGCGTGGTCCTACCGCGACGCCTGGCCCGAAGTGCGCCGCATCAGCGACCTGATTTCGTTCGAGCCCGACCGGATCGGCGTCTACCTCGACGGCCGCCAACTGCACCTCGAGCCCGGGCAAACCGTCACGCCGCACGGCATCGACCGCGGCCTGGACGTCGACGAAATCACCGAAGTCTCCTGAGGAGGAACCGTGTCAACCCTGCACGATCGCACCGTTCTCGTCATTGGCCGCGGCGACGGCATCGCCGGCGCGGTGGTGGATGCCGCGCGCGCTGCCGGCGCCAATGTCGTCGTTGCCGGCCGCGACCCGGCTCCCCTCATGGCCGCCTACCCCGATCTGACCGTCGAGACAATCGACGTCACCGACGAGGCGAGCATTGCCAGCGTGGCTGTACGTCTCGGCCGTGTCGACCACGTCGTGTCCACCGTGTCGGCGCGGGCCCGTGGCCTGGTCGGTGAGCTGGATGCCGACGCGGTCACGTTGTCGTTCCGGACGAAGATCGTCGGGGCGATCATGCTGGCGAAGCACCTCGCGCCGATCATGCCGAGCGATGGTTCGTTCGTGCTGTTCTCCGGCGCATCGGGGCGCAAGTCCGCACCCGGCACCGTCGACACCGGCGCCTACGACGGTCTCGGCGAGGAGCGCAAGACGGCCCTGCTGACGCACCGGGCCGAACACAGTCCGGCTGGACGCATCGGTACGACCGACGACATCGCCACGGCGGTCGTCTTCGCCCTCGCCAACACCTACCTGACCGGCGTCTCGCTCAACGTCGACGGCGGCGAACCCCTCGTCTGACCACCAACGCCAACCAACCGCTCGGAGCCCGCCATGACCACTAACCCCGCACCCCCGACCCAGTTCCTCACGCCGGCCCTCGGCCCGCTGCCTCCAGTCGCGGTCACCATGCTGACTCGAGGTCCGACGTCCAACCGGCCAGCCGGCAAACAGTTCATCCGCCTCGTCACGCAGGCCCTGGCGCGACGTGTGCGCTGAACACCTACACCGTGGCCGTGCTCAGGCGATGACTTCCTTGCCGTCGTAGACCGCGTACTCGCCGGCGCCGATCGTGCCGAAGACCGCCTGGCGCAGGGTGAGCGAAACCGCGCCCCCGCGCAGCACCTCCGACTCGGACTCGGCCACGTCATACGTCGCGGGCGTGGCGCCGTCGGCGAACAGCCGCTTGCCCTCGCCCACGACCACCGGGAACTGCAACAGCCGGTACGTGTCGACGAGCCCAGCGTCGTGCAAGGTCCGCACCAGGCGCCAGCTACCGTGCACCTGCAGCTCGCCGCCGGGCTCCTCCTTGAGCTGCCGCACCTGCTCGACCACGTTGTCGCGCAGCACGCTGGTGGGCCCCCACGCCGCGTCCTCGTCCGACAACGTCGTGCTGACGACGTACTTCCGCCACGTGTTGAGGGCGGTGGCCACGATGCTGTCCGGGTCGGTCACCTGCGACCAGTAGGTGCGCATCATCTGGAAGGTGCTTCGCCCGAGCAGGATGGCGTCGGCTCGCCGGAACCAGCCGTCGACGACCTTGCCCCAGGCGTCGGGGCTGTACGGCACCAGCCAGCCGCCACGCTCGAAGCCGTTGCTCGGGTCTTCCTGCGGTCCACCCGGGCCCTGCATGACGCCGTCGAGGCTGACGAAGGTGTGGACGCTGAGCTCCATGCTTCTCTCCTTGGTGGCCGACTGGATCAGGCTGCCACGGCCCGCTTTCAGCTCGGTGCCGTCCGACCGAAGTCTCCGTACGGATGGTTCGGACTACGCGTCTGACACCGTTATCGGCCCGGCGCTCGTATCACCCATTGTTGACATGCGTCGATGTCTCTGACAACGTCGTCATAACCCCTGTGAGGTCCTCCAGACAGCGATGGATGGACACGTTGGCACTGGCGCCGACGCCGGAGAACGTCCGTGCGTGGGCAAGGTAGCCGCCCGCGCGGAGAGCGAGGGATGTTGCCATGGTTGCTCGGCCCCGAACCCGATTCCCGAGGCGCGCGCTCGCCGCGTTCGTCGCCGGAGGGCTCGCCGTTCCCCTGACGTTGGTAGCCGGGACCGGTGCTGCGCAGGCCGCGGACGCCGCCCTCGTCGCGGACCCGCTGCCGTACGTGCACACCCTGGCCGGGACATCGGGGCCGACGAACAACTTCCCGGGGCCGGCCATGCCGTTCGGGATGGTCCAGTTCTCGCCGGACACCAACGGGAACTCGATCGCCGGACCGTACACGTCCAGCCTTCGCGGCAAGGGCTACGAGTACAACGACAAGGCGATCCGCGGATTCTCGATGACCCACGCGTCGCAGGGCTGCGGGTACGGCGGCGATTTCCCGATCCTGCCGACGACCTGGTCTGACCTGTCGGGGACGACATCGACGACCGCACCGTGGAACCGGCGCATCCTCAAGGACCCCGCTTCCGAGGTCGGCGAGCCCGGCTACTACAAGGTGACCGCGAACGATGGCGCGGCCGACATCACCAGCGAACTGTCCGCGACGACGCGCGGCGGCACGGCGACCTTCACCTACCCGGCCGGTACCACCCCCAAGGTCTTCCTCAAGCCGAACCAGGCGTCCTGGACGTCGCGCTACAGCTCGGCGATGTCGATCGATCCGCAGACGGGCATCGTCACGGCCCAGGCGGTGAACGGGAACTTCTGCCGCAAGGGCGACCGGGTCACGACGTACTACGCGCTCGAGTTCGAGCAGCCCATCGCGACGTCCGGAACCTGGGTCGGCGGCACCGCGGCCCAGGAGGGCCGGACGTCGGTGTCGAGCGACGGCAACAACGTCGAGCTCGGCGGGTACTTCACCTTCGCCCCGGGTACGACGGTGGTGCGGGCGCGTATGGCGATCTCCTACGTGAGCGCGCAGAACGCACTGCTCAACCTCAAGGCCGAGATCCCGACGCTCGACGCCACGACGCTGGGCACGGTCCGGGACGCCAACCGCTCCGCGTGGGCCCAGGATCTGGAGAAGATCGCGGTCTCGGCGCCGACGGCCGGGCAGAGTGATGCCGACCTGCGCACCTTCTACACCACGCTCTACCACTCGATCACGCACCCGAGCACGTTCAGCGACGTCAATGGCGAGTACCTCGGCTTCGAGACGCATCCGCAGGTGCACAACGTCTCCGAGGCTCCGGGGGCGCACGGGCGCCATCGCGTGCAGTACTCAATGTTCTCCGACTGGGACACCTACCGTTCCCAGGCCCAACTGGTGTCGATGCTGTGGCCGCAGATCGCCAGTGATCAGGCCCAGTCGCTGGTCAACGCCGCCGAGCAGATGGGCTCCTTCCCCCGGTGGACGGTCGCCAACACGGCCACCAACCAGATGAACGGCGACAGCGTCGTGCCGCTGCTGGTCGACATCTACGCATTCGGCGCGCGGGACTGGGACACGTCCACCGCGCTGGCCCACATGGTCGAGGCCGCCGTCGGGACGACCGCGGGCGAGTGGACGGGCGGCACGAACCACGAGCCCGGCAACACCGGCGTCGGCATCATCGAGCGCCCGGCGGCCGACGTCTACAACGAGCGGCACTACGCGCCCCAGATCTGGCCGTACCAGGCCGACCACGCCGTCACCGGTGCCTCCTACACCCAGGAGTTCTCGGTGGACGACTTCACGATCAGTCAGTTCGCGTCGGCGCTGGGCGATTGGCGGACGGCCGGTCAGTTCATGGCCCGCTCGCACTACTGGCAGAACCTGTGGAACCCGACGACGCAGTACGTCCAGCCGCGTGACCTCAACCGCAAGTTCCCCGAGGGCGATCCGCGCACCACGTCGCCCGACTTCGGGTACCGCGGGTTCGTCGACACCGTCGGTCAGGTCGGGTTCGAGGAGGGCAACGTCGACCAGTACCTGTGGTTCGCACCCCAGGACACGGCCGGCCTGGTGAACGCGCTCGGTGGCCGGGCCACCGCGATCCAGCGTCTCGACGCGTTCGTCAGCCACGGCCTGGTGAACGGCCCGTGGACCACGGCGCCCTATATGAACCTCGACAACGAGCCGGCGTTCGGCGTGCCCTGGATCTACAACTACCTCGGCGAGCCGTGGCGGACGACCGAGGTCGTCGACGAGGCCACCCAGACGTTGTTCGGCTACCAGCCGGCCGGCGCCGAGCCGGGCAACGACGACCTCGGTGCGCTGGCCAGCTGGTACGTGTGGTCGGCGCTCGGGATCTATCCCGTGACGCCGGGCACGGACTACCTCGCCGTCAACACGCCGCTGTTCGACCGGTCAGTCGTGCACCTCGGCAACGGTCGGACGCTGAGCATCAACGCGCCCGGCGCCCACGACGGCCGCGCCCAGGCACCGAAGTACATCAACGGGATGCGGGTCGATCACCGGTCCCAGACCGCGACGTTCGTCGACGCGTCCCGGTTCGATCGCGACACGAGCATCGACTACGACGTCCGCGCCACGCACGGCACGTGGGGCACCGGCGTCCAGGATGCGCCACCGTCGTGGAGTGCGGGCGGCAACGCCCTGGCGGCCAACGTCGCGCCGACCGGCAGCACGCTGTTCGGCGTACTCGATGCGGCGCCGGGCGGTAATGCGACGGGCGCACTGGACGTCCAGCGCATCACATCGACAGCGGGGCTGTATACCGTGAGCGCCTCAGCCCGTCCGGGGATCACGCTCGACCGGGTGGGAATCCGGTCGTTCGACGCGACCGGGCACGGGGCGACGGCGCTCACGTTCCACGTCGCTCCGTCCGTCCCCAGCGGGTACTACGACGCGAAGGTCACGGTCGCGGCCGGGTGGGCGAGCACCACGACTCACGTCACGGTCCGGGTCGTGGCCCCCGGCACGCTCGAGGCCACCCGCACGATCGTCGGCTCGGCCTACTCGGACGCACCACGGGGCAGCTTCGACGGCAGCGCCTCGAACGCGTACTCGCGCGACGCTCTCGACGCGGTGGGGCTCACCGCCGGCTCGGTACACAACGTGCGGGCCGACGGCGTGACGACGACGTTCACCTGGCCGACGGCGCCACACGGGTACGCCGACACGACGGCGCCGGCCGGTCAGGTGGTCACGCTCGAACGTCCGGCCACGCGCCTCTCGTTCATCGGGGCCGGCGTCAGTGGCGGTGCGACTGACACGGTCACCGTGACGTTGAGCGACGGCCGGACGACTACAGCCGACCTGTCCTTCGGTGACTGGCTGGCCCCATCGGCCGAGGGTGATCCGTCCAACGGCGGCCTCGCTCCGGTGTACGGCAACACGGTGGTGGCGTGGACGCCCGAGCGACTGGGCCCAGGCCCGCCCGGGGCCTACGTGTTCGCCACCAAGCCGTACGTCGCGCCGGCCGGCACGAAGATCCTGTCGGTGTCCTTCCCCCATGACGACCACCTGCGGGTATTCGCTATCGCCCAACGTTGACACTGCCCTGCGATAGCGTCGCGCGGATGGACATCATCCTCATTCCAGGGGCCTGGCTCGACGCGTCCTCGTGGGACCAGATCACACCGGCGCTGGAGGCGGCGGGGCACCGGGCGCACGCGCTGACGCTGCCCGGCCTCGAATCGGTCGATGCGGATCGCTCCGGTATCGGCCTCGCCGACCACATCGACGCCGTCGTCAAGGCCGTCGACGCGATCGACGCCGAGAAGGTGGTCCTGGTCGGCCACTCGGCCGGCGGCGCCATCGCCTACGGGGTCACCGATCGCCGCCCGGATCGGGTCGCCCGCGTGGTCTACGTCGACAGCGTCCCGCTCGGCGAGGGTGACAACGTCAACGACCAGTTACCCGTGGTCGACGGCCAGGTGCCGCTCCCGGACTGGGATGTCTTCGGGCCCGAGGATCTCGCCGACCTCGACGACACGCTGCGCGCGGCCTTCCGCGCCCGCGCGATCCCCGAGCC
>Ga0137412_10000233_pt1 | contig 36893 bp, 35 predicted proteins | sample CZODoug2_1_16fun_FD_122160 | JGI IMG/M metagenome (GOLD analysis project Ga0137412, IMG submission 122160) | Vadose zone soil fungal communities from Angelo Coast Range Reserve, California, USA - CZODoug2_1_16fungal (Hybrid Assembly) | ecosystem: Environmental > Terrestrial > Soil > Vadose zone...
GACATGGCCTCGACGGCGAGGAACGCGAACGTCATCGCAGGAGCCAGGGTGCCGCCCGCCCCTGGATACGAACCGCCCATCACGCTGGTGGTGACGTTGCCCGCCGCGTAGAGGCCCGTGATCGGCGCCCCGCCTGCGTCGAGGACGCGGCCCGCGATGTCGGTGCGCAGACCGGCCTTGGTGCCCAGATCGCCCGGCACCACCTCGACGGCATAGAACGGCGCCTTCTCGATCGGCCCGAGCGACGGGTTCGGGGTGACGCGCGGGTCCGAGTAGTGCAGGTCGTTGAGCGTGGACCCGCGGCCGAAGTCCAGATCGCGCCCGCTGTAAGCGAATCCGTTGAATCGTGCGACGCTCTCGGCGAGGTTGGCGGCGGGTATGCCGATGCCGGTCGCCAGCGCGTCGAGCGTGTCGGCCCTGTGCAGCCACCCGTTGCCCGGTCGCAGCCGCTCGGGCACCTTGCGGTCGGGCTGCAGCATGCCGGGCTTCACCGGACCGATCGGAAACTTCCTGCGGTACCGCGAATCGAAGATCATCCAGGCCGGAACGGCCTTGCCCGTCTTGGCCTGCGCCGCGTACATCGCCTTGCCGATGTTGTTGTAGTTGCTGGCCTCGTTGACGAAGCGCCTGCCGTCACGATCCACGAAGAAGCCGTACGGCAGGCTCTTTTCGATCACCAGGACCCGCGCGGTCGGTTCCCCCGGTGGCACGACTGCAGGCGACCACCAACAGTTGTGCATCATGTCGGTGTCGAGGAATGCGCCTGCCTGCTCGGCGAGCATCAGCCCGTCACCGGTGTTGCCGACGTGGCCGACGGTCCAACCGGCCTCGACGGGATGGTGCTGATAGCGCTGGCGCATCTCGTCGTTGCGCTCGAATCCGCCGGTGGCGACCAGTACGCCTGCGCGGGCCAGGATCCGCTCTCCCGATGCCAGTTCGACGCCTGCCACCCGGCCGTCGTCAGTGGTACTTCCCGTCGCTTCGCTCGCCCCGGTGGTACTTCCCGTCGCTTCGCTCGCCCCGACGAGCAGCCGTCGCACCTCGGTGTTGAGGCGCACCGGCACGCCCCTGGTCTTCAACTCGGCACGCAGCCGGGCCATCAGGGCCTGGCCGAGGGTCAGATAGGGGTCGCGGCCGTGCCAGCGCCTACGGGACCGGCTACGCAAGGCGTATTGCGAAAGTCCGCGCAGGAGGCCGAGTTTGGGCTTGATCCCCGGTTGGAGCAGGGCGCGCGCCTCGGCAAGGCGCATCATGAACCTGTCGAAGATCAGCTCGCCCGGATAGCACGGATGCAGCGTGGCGAAGTCCTCGCCGAGCAGGTCGCCGTCGAACGGCAGTGGCTCGAGCGGGCGGCCGCCAGCCTTGGCTCCCGGCTTGTCGGTGTCGTAGTCCGGGTACTCCCGCACCGGTTCGAACCGCACCTGCGTTTCTTGTTCGAAGGTCCCGATCATCCGATTGGCCCCGTCGATGAAGGCGCGGCGCTTCTCGGCCGGAACCGCACCCTCGGTGACCGCCTCCAGGTAGGCCCAGGCGTCCTCGTCGGAATCGGCGATGCCCACCTCACCCATCTTGGCGTTGTTGGGCACCCACACCGCGCCTGCCGACATCGCCGCAGAGCCGCCCCACACGTCGCTCTTCTCCAGTACGACAACGTCATAACCGAGTAGTGCCGCGCGCAGTGCACCCGCCAGACCGGCTGCCCCGGAACCCAGCACGACTACGTCGACCGCACGTTCCTCGGCCATGTTGCTCACACCGTCCCATACACCGGAGCGGGTAGCGGGGCCTTCTCGATGAGCTCGGCCACCGCTTCGCCGACCTCGGTGGGGTCCCACCGCCTGCCGAGATCGGTTGGCGGGCCGTGCTGCCAGCCGTCGGCGACCGAGATCTTTCCGCCCTCCACCTCGAACACCCGGCCGGTGACGTCGGCGGACTCGTCGCTGCCGAGCCAAACCACCAGTGGGGCAATGTTTTCCGGTGCCATCGCATCGAACCCGTCGTGCACCGACGCCATCATGTCCGCGAACACGGCCTCGGTCAGCCGGGTCCTTGCCGACGGCGCGATCGCGTTGGCGGTCACCCCGTAGCGGCCAAGCTCGGTGGCCTGGATGATCGTGAGCGCCGCGACCGCGGCCTTGGCGGCGCCGTAGTTGGCCTGGCCGACGTTGCCCATCAGCCCCGCCCCCGAGCTGGTGTTGACGATGCGCGCGGCGACCGGGGTTCCTGCCTTGGCCTTGTCGCGCCAGTAGGCGGCGGCGTGCCTGCTGACACAGAAGTGGCCGCGCAGGTTCACCCGGATCGAGTCGTCCCATTCCTGCGGGCTCATGTTGACGAACATCCGGTCACGCAGCACGCCTGCGTTGTTGACCACGGTGTCGAGCCGGCCGAAGGCGTCGATCGCGACGGCCACCAACCGCTGTGCGGCCGCGAAGTCGGTGACGTCCTCGCCGTTGGCGATCGCCTCTCCGCCCAGTGCCCTGATGCGCTCGACCACCTCCTCGGCGGGGGTCGGGTCGGAGCCGCTGCCGTCGGGCGCGCCGCCGAGGTCGTTGACCACGACGCGGGCGCCTTGGCGGGCGAACTCCATGGCGTGCTCGGCGCCGATGCCGCGGCCAGCTCCGGTGACGATGACGACGCGTCCGTCGCAGATTCCTGGCATGGGTGTCGTTCTCCTTCAGATGCGTTCGATGATCGTGACGTTGGCTTGTCCGCCGCCCTCGCAGATGGTCTGCAGGCCGTAGCGCCCGCCAGTGCGTTCCAGTGCGTGCAGCAGCGTGGTGAGCAACCGCGTTCCTGTCGCGCCGATGGGATGGCCCAACGCGATGGCTCCCCCACTGACGTTGATCGTGTCGGGGTCGGCGTGCAGTTCCCGTTGGAACGCCATGGGCACGGGGGCGAAGGCCTCGTTGATCTCGATGAGGTCGATGTCGTCGATGGACATCCCTGACCGCGTCAGCGCGCGATGGGTGGCCCGGATCGGGGCGGTCAGCATCATGATCGGGTCGTCGGCGCGGACGTCGATGTGGTGGATGCGGGCCCGCGGGGTCAGGCCGTGTTCGGCGATGGCGCGCTCGGAGGCCACGAGAACCGCGCTTGCGGCATCGGAGATCTGCGAGGCATGGCCTGCCGTGACCACCCCTCCCGGACGCAGGGGCGCCAGCGCAGCCATTCGTTCGGGCGACGTACCGCGCCGGGGTCCCTCGTCCGTGTCGACGACACCGTCCGTGACGATCACCGGCACGATTTCAATGTCGAACCAGCCGTTGCCGATGGCGTGCACAGCACGCCGGTGGCTTTCCAGCCCGTACTCGTCGAGTTCGTCGCGACTGAGCTGCCACTTCTCGGCGACCATGTCCGCGGCCCGGAACTGCGACACCTCTTCGTCGCCGTACCGAGCGGTCCAGCCGGTGCTGCCGCTGAACGGATCGGAAAGACCCCACTGCGCGGCGGCGGTGTAGGCGGCCGAGATCGGGATCATGCTCATGTTCTGCACCCCGCCCGCGACCACCAGATCCTGGGTGCCGCTCATCACCGCCTGGGCGGCGAAGTGCACGGCCTGCTGCGACGAGCCGCACTGCCTGTCGACCGTCACACCGGGCACGTCGTCGGGCAGACCTGCGGCCAGCCAGCAGGTGCGGGCGACGTCGCCGGCCTGCGGGCCGAGCTGATCGCATACTCCGAAGACGACGTCGTCGACTGCCGACGGATCGAAGTCGTTGCGCTCGACGAGTGTTCGGATGACATGCGCGCCAAGGTCGGCGGGGTGGATGTCCTTGAGCCCGCCGTTGCGCTTTGCGACTGGCGTTCGTGCCGCGTCCACCAGGAACGCCTGTGGCCGACCAAGCGTCATTGAGTCCGCCTCCTTGCGTTCGACGCCGAGCCTGGTATATCAATGTGTTGATGTCAATATCCGAATGTATCAAGCCGGAACCGGGCGTGCACCTTCCGGGATTTTCGCGAGTCACCGACCTGCCGCACTGGAACCGTTACGCCGCGGTCAACGACGAGTTCATCGACGTGCACATGTCGAAAGAGGCCGCCCGCGCAGCGGGCCAGCCCGACATCTTCGGGATGGGCAATCTGCGGGTCGGTTATCAGCACGCAGCACTGCACCGCTGGATCGGTGGTCGCGGCGACATCGCGTCGTTCAGTTGCCAGTTCCGGGCGCTGAACTTTCCCGGTGACGAGCTGACCGTGTGGGCCTCGGTCGTCGACAACACGCAGCGCGACGGTCTCGCACTGACGGTCGTCGAGATGGGCGTGCGCAACCAGAACGGCGAGGAGACCACCCCGGCCACCGCCGAGGTGGTCTGGTTCGGCGATCGGGGCGAGCGAAGCGACGGGTTCGACGATGGGGCCGAGCGAAGCGACGGGGGAAGACATGCACCCGCGATGCCGTCGCCGCCGACCCCGGCCATCGTCACCGACCGCTCACCAGGGGTGCATCTGGACGCGCAGACGATCGGATGGCTGGGCCGCTCGCTGCCCGTGCTCGACTCATTACCGGTCGACGCCAACGACATTCGCCGATGGGCCCAGGCGATCTGGTATCCAGAGCCACCGCCCGCCGACCAGTTCGACCTCGCCGTCGCGGCGGACGGACCGTGGCGCGGGCTGGTCGCACCGCGGGACTTCAACCCGTACGCCTGGCACCCCGACTTCCATCCCGAGGCCTATCCGTGGATGCGCGGCATGGGCAGCGAGCCGGGCCGCCGCGGCCTCAACGGCGGCCAGCGCACGTGGTACGGGACGCCGATCCGGCCCGGCGACGTGATCGGCTCGGAGGTGACGCTGATCGACGCCTACGAGAAGGACGGCCGGATCGGCACCATGCTCTTCCTGGTCGATCAGGCACGGTGGACCAACCAGCGCGGTGAGCTGGTGCGGATCAGCCAACGGACGACGATCTATCACTGATCATGGCTGAGACCGTCGACGTGGGCCACGCGGTGTTCGCCCTTCACGAGCCGAATCCCGGACACGAACGGGACTTCAGCCGGTGGTACGAACGCGACCACATGTACGTCGGCGGCATCCTCGCCCCATGGACCATCGGCGCGGCGCGCTGGGTGGCGAACGCACCACTCAAGGCGCTTCGGTTCGGTTCAGGGCCCTTCGGGCCGATCACCGATGGCAGCTACCTGACCGCGTACTGGATCCAGCGGAATCGCCTTGCCGACCAACAGAAATGGGTGGCCGAGGAGCTCACAGGCGCCGCACGATTCGACGAGAAGTCGGTGCAGACCGCGACCACCTACGACCGGGTCGGTGCGTGGCGCCGCGACCCCGACGGGGTGCCGCATTTCCTCGCGCTCGCACACGGCTACCGGGGGCTGGCGTGGTTGGTGCTGCAGCGGGCAACCGACGTCACCGTCGCCGACCTGAGCCGCTGGCTGTTCGACGAGTACGCGCCTGGACAGTGGTCGGGGTCTGCGGTGGCCTCGGCCATCGGGTTCGAGCCCCGCCCGAAGGAACCGTGGTGGCCGCGTGCCGCGCCCGAGGTGGACGGCGTCGGGGATCGCCTGATGGTTGCGTGCTTCCTCGAAGAGGATCCATCGTCGACCTGGAGCGAGCTGTTCGCGCCGCTGGACGACTCGATCGCCGGCGTCGGCGAGGTGCTGTTCGCCGGACCGTTCCTTCCGACCGTGGTCGGCACCGACCGCTACTGCGACGAGCTCCGGCCATGAGCCGGAACCAGACGCGCTACGACGACTGCTGGGTCAGTGCGCCCGCGTTGGCCCAGCAGGCCGCACGTCGCTTCGGGGACGACCTCGCGTTGGTCGACGGCACACAGCGCCGCACGTTCGTCGAACTCGCCGCCGACGCCCACGCGGCCACCGCCGCGGCGATCGCCGCAGGCATCCGCCCGGGCGACCGGGTGGCGATATGGGCACCCAACAGCGGCATCTGGCTGATCGCCGCGCTGGGCGCGCAGGGCGCAGGAGCCGTCCTCGTCCCGGTCAACACCCGGTTCAAGGCGGGCGAGGCCGCACACGTTTTGCGCAGCAGCCGTGCGCGATTCCTGTTCACCGTCAACGGTTTTCTGGCCACCGACTACGAGTCGATGCTGCTCGACAGCGGCGAGGAGCTGCCCGACCTGCGCGGCGTCGTGGTGATGTCCGGGCCGGCGCTCGGACCAGCGACCGTGACCTGGGCCCAGTATCTGCGCGACGGCGAGTCGGTGCCACAGGCCGAGGTGTTGGCGGCGATCGACGCGGTGCGACCCGGCGACGTCGCCGACATCATCTTCACCTCGGGCACCACCGGACGGCCCAAGGGTGTGCTGACCACCCACGGCCAGAACCTCCGTTGTTTCGGCGTCTACACCAAGGCCATCGGGTTGCGCCGAGGCGACAAGTACCTGATCGTCAACCCGTTCTTCCACTGCTTCGGCTACAAGGCGGGTTTCCTGGCCTGCCTGATGCGGGGCGCCACCATCCTTCCCGTTGCAGTGTTCGACCCCAAGACGATCGTGGAAATGGTATCCACACACCGGATTACGGTGCTTCCTGGCCCACCCACGCTGCTTCAGTCACTGCTCGAGGAGGACGGCGGCGCTGCCGATCTGTCGTCGTTGCGGCTGACGGTGACCGGTGCCGCGGAGATCCCCGTCGAACTGATCCACCGGCTGCGCGCACGGCGCGTGTTCGACACGGTGCTGACCGCGTATGGGTTGACCGAGAGCAGTGGTCTGGTGTCGGTCAGCAAGCCCGACGATCCACCCGAGATCATCGCCCGCTGGTCCGGTCAGGTGATCGACGGTGTCGAGGTTTGCATCGTCGACGACTCCGGAAATCCGCTGCCGCCTGGAGAACTCGGCGAGATCCTGGTCCGTGGCTTCAACGTGATGCAGGGCTATCTCGACGATCCGGCGGCCACAGCCGCTGCCGTCGACGAATACCGGTGGCTGCACACCGGGGACCTCGGCACGACCGACCCCGACGGCCGACTGCGCATCGCAGGCCGCAAGAAGGACATGTTCATCGTCGGCGGGTTCAACGCGTACCCGGCCGAGATCGAAGACATGCTGCTGGCCCACGAGTCGATCGCCAGGGTCGCGGTGGTCGGCGTTCCCGACGAGCGGCTCGGCGAGACCGGTGCGGCCTTCGTCGTGATACGGCCCGGCGCGTCGCTCAACCCCGATGGCCTGATTGCCTGGGCCAGGGACCGGATGGCGAACTACAAGGTGCCACGAAGCATGCACGTCGTCGACGCGCTGCCGATGAACGCGACCGGGAAGGTCGACAAGGTCCTCCTCGCCAAATGGGCATGCGACGCGGCGGCCGAGCACTAGCCGGTCTCTTTCTTCGACGATCCCCTTCCCCAGCGACGCCCTGTTGGATTACGGTGTGATCGACAGGAATTACAGTGTTATCCAACCGGTCGGAGATGGTCGTGGCGTGGGATTTCGAGACCGACCCGGAGTTCGAGGAGCAGCTCGCCTGGATGCGTGACTTCATCGATCGCGAGCTGATACCGCTCGAGCCGATATTCGACGAGCTACCCCGCGACGAGTGGAAGATCGTCCAACACCACCTGCAGGACGAGGTCAAGGCGCGGGGACTGTGGGGAGCCTTCCTCGACCCGGAGCTCGGCGGCATCGGCTTCGGCCAGCTGAAGTTGGCCCTGATGTCGGAGGTCATCGGCCGGTGCATGATGTCGATGACCGTGTTCGGCGTTCAGGCTCCGGACAGCGGCAACATGGAACTCCTCGCCCACGGCGCCACCGACGAGCAGAAGGACCGGTGGCTCTGGCCGAATCTCCGCGGCGACATCTCCAGCGCGTTCGCGCTCACGGAACCGTTCTTCGCAGGAGCCGACCCGACCGTCATCGGCACCACGGCCGCCAAGGACGGCGACGAGTGGGTGATCGAGGGCCGCAAGTGGTTCATCACCAACGCGTCCGTGGCCGACATCGTGCTGGTGTTCGCGGAGACCAACCCCGAGGGCCGCCCCCACCGGCATGCGTCGGTGTTCGTCGTCCCGACCGGCACGCCGGGCATGGAGATCGTCCGCGACATCGCGACGATGGGTCATCCCGGGGCCAGCTACGGCCGCCAGGGTAACCACGCCGAGATCGTGTTCCGCGACTGTCGCGTGCCTGCCGACCATCTGATTGGACAACCGGGCGACGGGTTCGTCCTCGCTCAACAGCGGCTCGGCGGGGGTCGGATCCATCACGCGATGCGCTGGCTCGGCCAGGCGCAGCGGTCGCTCGACATCATGTGCGAACGAGCGGTGTCCCGGCACTCCCACGGCAGACCGCTCGCCGAGCACCAAATGGTCCAGGACTACATCGCCTTGTCGCACATGGAGATTCAGTCCGCGCGACTACTCACCTTCCAGACGGCATGGCAGGTGGACAAATACGGCGCGGCCGCTGTCCGGGCCGATCTGGGAATGGTCAAGGCACACGTGTCCAAGGTCGTGCTCGCCGTCCTCGACAGGACCATCCAGGTGTGCGGGGCACTCGGGTACTCGAGCGATCTGCCCGTCGAATCCTGGTACCGGACCACCCGCTTCGGCCCCATCGGCGACGGCCCGGACGAGGTCCACAAGTCGGTGCTGGCCCGCACCCTGCTGAAGCGCTACACGCCCGTCGAGGGATGGCCGACCGAGCATCTGCCAAGCCGGCGCCCTTCGGGCGAGGCGAAGTGGCGCGAATTGCGCACGCTGGCAGGGATCACGTGACCGTCACCCTGCAGCGCTTCCTCGACGACGTGCTCGGCGACCACGCCGCGATCACGGTGACGCCGATGACGGGCGGCGGTTCGTGCGAGGTGTTCGCGGTGGACCGAGGCTCCAGCCGATGGGTGCTGCGGCGCGCGCCGGCACACGCCAGTTCGGCGACCGCGCACGACGTCCTGCGCGAGTTCCGCATCCTCGACGCGATCAAGGACGAAGCCGTCCCCATCGCCAGGCCGGTGGTCGCGTGCGACGACCCAGAGGTGTTCGAAGCGCCGTTCTACGTGATGGAACGCATCGACGGGCGACCCATTCGCCAAGCGGTGCCCGACCTTTGGGCGGCGGAACCGGAGACTCACGGCACTGCACTCGAAGAACTGATCAAGGCGCTCGTCACGATCCACGCCGTCGACTGGCGTTCGTGCGGCCTCGTGGACATGGCCCGTCCCGACGACTATCTGTCACGCCAATGCACGCGCTGGCTCACCCAGCTCGACTCCTACGGCGGGCGCGAACTGCCTGCCGCCCATCGGATCTCGGACTGGCTGGGTGCGCACCTGCCCGCCGAGCAACCCGGCGCGCTGTGCCACGGCGACTACAAGCTCGACAACGTGCTGTTTGCCCCCGACGCCCCGCCGCGACTGCTCGCCGTCGTCGACTGGGAGATGGCCTCGATCGGCGATCCACTCGTCGATCTGGCGTGGGCGTTGGTCTTTCATCCCGGGCCAGAGGGCGCCATCCCGCTGGGCATGGGCAAGGAGCCCAGGTTCGACGTCGCGCGTCTGCCCGATCGCGCCAGCCTCGTCGAGAGCTACACGACGCGATCCGGCCGGTCGACTGCGGCGATCGGTTGGTACGACGTGTTCGCGCGCTGGAAGCTCGCCGTGGTTCTAGAGGGTAGCTACTCGAAGTTCCTCCGCGGCCACTCCGACAAACCCGTCCACGAACTCTTCGGAGCCCAGGTCGATCTGCTGCTCGCCAGCGCGACCACCCTCATCGAACAAGGAAGGGCCACATGACCTACCGGATCCGGATCGCGAGTACCGCCTGATGCGCGCCTGGCAGGTGCGTCGTGCCGGGGAGCCGATCGACGTGCTGGAGGCAGTCGAACTCGATCCCCCGCAGCCGGGCCCTGGCCAAGTCCGCATTCGGGTCACCGCGGCGGGAATCGGACTACCCGACGCGTTGATGTGCCGGGGCACCTACCCGCTGACGCCGCCGATACCGTTCATTCCTGGCCAAGAGGCCACCGGGACCGTCACCGCCGTCGGTGACGGCGTGGACACTCCGATCGGCACCCGCATCATGGGGGTCGCCTCGTTTCTGGACGGCAGCGGATCGTTCGCAGAGGAATGCCTCGTCGCAGCCGATACGGCCTTCGACGTGCCTGCGGGTCTCACCGACGTCCAGGCTGCCGGGTTCTGGATTCCACACCTCACCGGGTGGATCGGACTCGTCGAACGCGGTGGTCTGAAGGCCGGCGACTGGCTGGCCGTTCTCGGAGCCGCCGGCGGCAGTGGCATCGCCGCCGTCCAACTCGGGCGGGCTCTCGGAGCGCGGGTCGTCGCCGTGGTCGGAGACGAGGAGCGGGCGGCGTTCTGCCAGTCGTTGGGCGCCGAGGCAACGATCGATCATCGCGAAGGCGCTGTCGCACCTGCGCTCCGGGCGCTGACGGCAGGTCACGGGGTCGACCTGATCTACGACCCGGTCGGCGGAACGCTCGCCGAGGATGCCGCCACCGCGCTGGCCCGCAACGGGCGGCTGCTGGCGGTCGGGTTCGCCAGCGGAACCTGGCCCAACGTGGCGACACTGAATCTGGTGATGACCAACACGTCCATCGTCGGCGTGTTCGCAGGCGGTCACACTTGCGCGGAGCTCGACGACGTGCACGGCAGACTCGCCGGCCTGGTGGCCGACGGTCGTCTGCAAAACGCCGTGACGGCGGAGGTCCCGTTCGACGACCTTCCCGGCGCCGTGCAACGGATGGCCGATCGCAGCGTCGTCGGCAAGCTCGTGATGGTGGCGTGAACTCATGCCTTCCCAACCTGACTTCGATCTGGAAGCCGCCGAGATCATCACCGCCGCGGTGGAGATTCTCTCCGAGTCCGGCCTCGATGCCGTGAGCATGCGCAATGTCTCTGCCCGCCTTGGCGTTTCGCCGGTTCCGCTCTACCGCCGGATTGGAAACAAGGAGGCGCTGCTCGACGCGGTCGCCGACCGCCTGCTCGCCGACCTCGCACCGCCCATCGGCACGGGCGAGCCGTGGACCGAATACGCGATGCGCTGGGCTCTGGTGCTTCGCGCCCGGCTGCGTGGGACACGCGATGGCCGGTTCATCCTGTGGCCCGGGCGCGACGCCTACGTCGAGGCGTCTCGCCCCCTGGTCGCCAGCATGCGCGGCGGCGGGTTCTCCGCAGATGCCGCGGTGCAGGCATGCCGCCTGCTGACATGGGCGACCGTGGGATTCGCGGCGGTCGAGAGCGGCGTCCCGCTTCGGGGCGCACAGCGGACGAGAAGTCGACCTGGCAGCGACCCGCGAGGGGTGACCGAAGGTGAATCCGACGCGTTGTTCGACCTGCACATCCGATACCTGATCGAGGGCATCGCCGACGACATGGAGTCCCCGGGATGATTCCGAGCTTGGATGCGTCGGGCAAGGTCGTCGTCGTTACCGGGGGCAGTAAGGGTCTTGGCCGCGCCATGGCACTGGGGTTCGCGGAGGCGGGCGCCGACGTGGTGGTGGCGAGCCGCAAGTCGAGCTCGTGCGAGGAGGTGGCCGACGAGATCCGGTCGATGGGCCAGACGGCCTTGGCGGTGCAGTGCCACGTCGGCGACTGGGATCAGTGCAATGCGCTGATCGACGCCACCGTGGCCGCGTTCGGCCGGATTGACGTGCTGGTCAACAACGCTGGCATTGCGCCAGTGCCGCCGTCGCTGCTCGACGTGACTGCGGACTTGTTCGACAAGACGATCGCCGTGAACCTCAAGGGACCCTTGCGGCTCACCGCGCTGGCCGCCGAACACATGTCCGCAGGCGGAGCAGTGATCAACATCAGCTCCACCGCGTCATTGCACCCGACGTCGTACACCGTGGTCTATGCCGCCGCGAAGGCTGGACTGAATGCGCTCACCAAGGCTGCAGCCCTGGAACTCGGACCGCGCGGCATTCGGGTGAACGCGATCGTCTGCGGCACGTTTCACACTGACAGCCTGCATGTTTCGCTACCGACCGAGGAGATGCAGGCGCGGATGGCGTCGAACATCGCACTCGGCCGGATTGCCTCCGCCGACGAGATCGTCGGCACGGCGCTCTATCTCGCCAGCGACGCGTCGTCCTATCTGACCGGTGAGCTGATCGTGCTCAACGGCGGCTGACTCGCCTGTTAACTACCTGATATCAAGTTATTGATCCTGCAGTTCCTGTTCAACGGCGCCCATTGCGACTGCCTAGCCCGACGACGCTGCAGCGAGATCTACCTGAGGGTCGTTTGCAGCGTAATTTCACAGCCGTTGTGCAGATCTCGGCGCGGCGAAGACGCTGATCGCCCTGATTCATCAACTCACTGATATCAAGTAGTTGACAAGTAGTGGACGGGTGAGGTGTGATCGGCGTAATCCGACGACGCAGATTGGCTGAGAATGACGATCGACATCTGGGCGTTCAACATCTTCACCTCGGGTGCCGCGCGGACGCCGGAGGAGTTCACCGCGGCGACGTCACGGGCCACCTACGATCGCTATCTGGAGCTGTGCCCGAAGCTCGAGGAATGGGGTCTCGACGGCGCCTTCTTCGCGGAGCACCACTTCAGCACGCTGTTCATCGCTCCCTCGCCGCAGTTGGTGGTCGCCTCGGTGGCGGCGCGCACCAGCCGGCTGCGGCTCGGAATCCTTGGCAGCGTCCTTGCCATGCACGACGGCCGGCGGTTCGTCGAGGAGTGCGGGATGCTCGACGCGCTGACCGGCGGTCGTTTCGAGCCGGGAATCGGGCCAGGTGCCGGAGATGCCGAGGCCGTACTGTCCGGCCTGCCCGCAGAAGCGATCAGGCCCCGCTACTACAGCGCGGCCGAACTCCTGCGCAAGGCAACGGCCGGGCCGTACGTCACCCACCAGGACGAGTTCTACGACCTGGTGAACGTGCCGATCATGCCGCCACTCCCGCACGACCCGCCGCGACCCGTCTGGACCACGATCATGTCCCCCGGCTCGGCGGGATGGGCCGCCGAGCGCGGATGGAAGGTCTGCACCGGCTGGCTCCCGCGGCCGGTGGCGACACAGGTCGCCGAGGCCTACCGGACGGCGGCAGCCGAGGCGGGGACACCATCGGGCCCGGAGATGCTCGGGCTGCGCCGACGAGTGTTCGTCGCGCCGTCGGACGCGCAAGCGAAGGAGACCGCAGAAGCCACTGCCGACATGACCCAGCTCGGCCTGACGGCGCAGGGCGAGGCCGCCGACCCCAACGTCGCGGCGATGCTTTCGCACCCCGACGACTTCATCATCGGCTCCCCCGAGACCGTTGCCGACCAGATCATCGAGCAGTGCCGCGATGGTGGCTTCGGCACCTTCGCCGCATGGGGTGATTACGCCGCGTTCTCGCAGGACGATCTCTTCAGGAGTTACGAACTGCTCGGCACCGAGGTGGCGCCGGTGGTGCGATCGGCGGCCCTGGAGCAGGCGCGTGTGTGACGTCAAGAGTCTGCGCGACCTCCGCTACGCGACGGTCGACGGCATCGAGCTGTGCCTCGACCTGCACCTGCCCGCCACGTCACCGTCGATGCCCGATGCACCGCTTGTCGTCTACGCCCACGGCGGGGGTTTCCTGTTGGGCGACAAGGCCGATGCCGAACGCGAGCGGCTGCTCGGGCTGGCCGGACACGGCGTCGCCGTGGCGTCCATCAACTACCGCACCGCGGCGCAGGCCTTGTTCCCCGCCCAGATTCACGACATGTTGGCCGCGGTGCGATGGCTGCGGGCCAACGGTGGAACCTACGGCGTTCGGAGCGACCGGATCGGCGTGTGGGGCGCATCAGCGGGCGGCTACCTGGCCAGCATGGTCGCCCTCAGCCCGGATGACCCGGCCAGCCACGTCCAGGCCGCGGTGATCTGGTTCGCCCCATCGGATCTGGCCACCTCGGGACGCAGAAGCCCGTTGGAGCGCCAGATCCTGTTCCCGTCGTTCGAGGCGGCGGTGCTCGGACTCGACGAGGTCGAGGGACATCCCGAGCTCACCACGCCAGCCAGCGCGATCGCCTGCGTCTCGGCCGCAGCGCCGCCCTTCCTGATCGCCCACGGTGACGCCGACCGGGTGGTGCCGCCGAGTGAATCCGCGGCCCTGCACGACGCTCTCGGCCGCGCCGGTGTACCAAGCACGCTGACCTATCTCGCCGGGGCGGGACACGAGGATCCGACGTTCGACCGGCCAGAGTTCCTCGCCATGACGGCGGGATGGTTGCGGACCGTCCTGTTGCCCGCGGAGGTGGCGGCATGATCGACCTTCGCGGCCTTGGATACGTCGTCTACGACGTCACCGACGTGGACGCTTGGCGGGTGCTGACCGTGGACGCGTTCGGCATGATGCCCGCGGCAGGACCTCCTGGGTCCGCCGACGACGGCACGCTGTGGCTACGGCTCGACGAACGCAGCTGGCGCGTTGCCGTTCAGCCCGCTCGGCGCGACGCACAGGTCTGCGCCGGATGGGAGGTCGCCGACGCCGTCGCGCTCGACGATGCGGGCGCTCACCTGGAGGCGCACGGGGTCGCGGTCAAGGCCGCCGACGAGACACTGCGCACCCGCCGTGGCGTACAGGGCCTGGTGTCCTTCGACGATCCGTGGGGCAATCACCACGAAATCCATTGGGGCCAAACCGTCGAAGAGGAACCCTTCCGCTCCCCCGCAGGCATCGAGGCATTCCTGACCGGACCACTGGGGATCGGCCACGTCTTCTACGCCGTCCCGTCCGCACCGGAAGCCGAGGCCTTCTACCGCGAGGCCATGGGTTTCCGCCTGACCGACCGCTTCGCCTGGGGCCCCAACACCGTGGTGTTCATGCGCGCCACCGCACGCCATCACAGCATCGGGTTCTTCGACCTGCCGATGCCACCAGGACCGAATCATCTGATGCTCGAGGTGAGCAGGCTCGAGGACCTCGGCAAGGCCTACGACCGCACGATCGACCTGAAGATCCCGATCGTCAACACCATGGGCCAGCACTTCAACGATCCGACGCTGTCGTTCTACGCGCAGAACCCCTCGGGGTTCAACATGGAACTGGGGTGGCAGGCGCTGCAGGTCGACGACGCCAGCTGGGTGGTTCGCACCTACACCGGCCGCGGCGAACTGTGGGGCCACCGCGGCGACATGATGGACGACATCGCCGACTCCAAGGCCGGGGACTGAGCCATGCACGTGTGCGTACTCGGCGCAGGCGGCCTTGGATCGGTGATCGGCGCGCGCCTTGCCGAAACCGGTGTCCGGGTGACGCTGATCGGCCGGCCCGCGCACGCGCAGGCGATCGCACGAAACGGATTGTGCGTGGAGGGAATCCGGGGATCCAGCGTGGTACGGGACGACCTCGACGCGGTCAGCGAACCCGCGCAGGCGTCGGGGTCGATCGACTACCTGGTGCTGACGGTCAAGACGTCCGACACGGGGGCGACGCTCGCCGGCGCGGAGCCACTTCGCGGACGATCGCGGGTGGCCCTCTCGCTGCAGAACAGCGTCACCAAGGACACTCGGCTGGCCGACTGGATCGGCGCGGGCAACGTCATCGGGGCCGCCACCACCGAATCCGCGACGATGCTGGCGCCGGGACGGGTCCGCCACACCGGGACGGCGCCGGTGGCCTTCTACTTCGGCGAGACCGACGGGCGGGAATCGGCACGGATCGACGACCTGGTGATGGCGTTTCGCAGCGCCGGATTCGGCTGCGCTGCGACGGAATCCATATCACAGGTCGAGTGGGAGAAGCTGCTCCAGGCGGCGCTGGTGGCGGCGTACTCCATCACCGCGATCGGCTTCCTGCCCGACCACACCATCACCGACGCACTGCAGACCCGGCCCGGCGCCGAGTACTACGTGCAACTGGCCCGTGAACTGCTGTCGGTCTACCGCGGGCTCGGCTTCACCCCCGCCGATTACTTCGCGCCGTACGCGCAGTTCCGCCAACTGGCCGCCGAGGACACCGAGAGCTCCGTCGAACGGGCGATGCAGCTCGGCGCCTCGATGGCAGCCGCCGGGGTACGGGGCAGGCCGTCCATGCACGACGACCTCCTGCGGCACCGGCCCACCGAGGTCGACGAGTCCATCGGCGAGTTCGTCCGTGCCGCAGAGCGATTGGGGATCGCTACGCCTGCCCTTCTCGCCGCCTACCGCATCGTCCGCGGCTACGAATGCCTGGTCACCGAGGAGGTACCCGTCGATGTTCACCCCTGAGCCGGACGCCCTGCTGCCTGCGCTGACCGCCGAGCAGGAGCTCGTCCTGTTGGCCCGCACGCTATGGCAAGAGGGCTACGACGACCATCTGGCCGGCCACATCACCTACAAGCAGTCCGACGGAACGTTCCTCACCAACCCGTGGTACCTGTTGTGGGACGAGTTCGGACCCGCCGACGTCGTGCGCATCGACATCGACGGCAATGTGCTGGAAGGCAAGTGGCCGCCGGCCCCCGGCGTGCACCTGCACCTGGCGATGCACCGAGTCCGCGACGACGTCACCGTCTCGATCCACAACCATCCGCGGTGGGCCACGGTGTGGGCCGATACCCGCCGAATCCCCTGCATCCTCGACCAGTCGGGCGCGCTCGGCGGCGGCAAGGTCGTGGTGGTCGACGAGTACGAGGGCACCGTCGCCGCCGAGGAAGCGGCCCGCAGCGCGGTCACGGCGATGGGTGACGCCGACATCGCCCTGCTGGCCGGCCACGGCGTGTTCATCCTCGGCCCAGATCTGCCGCGCGCGCATCTGCGTGCGGTGTCGTTCGCCGAGCGGTGCCACCGCGCCGCCCTCGTCGAGGGGCTCGGTGGCGCGCAGGAGCTTCATCCCGAGGTGAGCGCGATGCTCGGAACCGCGGAGTTCGACGGGTTCTGGGAGGCGATGGCGCGCAAGGAACTTCGCCGAGATCCGAGCGTGTTGCAAGAGAAGGAGCGTTGATGCTTACTGCCGCGGATTTCCAGGGCAGGGTGCTTGCCCTGCCGCCAACACCGATGCGTGACGACGTCGACCCGCTGGGCCCCGAGTCCACCGTCGACGTCGCCGAGGCGTGCCGGGTGGCCGATCAATTGATCCGCGACTGCGTCGGCCTGATCGGGCTGTGCGGAACCACCGGTGAAGGACCCACCACCACGTGGGCGGAGAAGCTCGAGCTGTATCACGCGGTGCACCAGACCGTGGCAGGCCGGGTGCCGGTGCTGGTCGGCACCACGGCGCTTGGCACCAAGGAGGTGGTCGAGCAGATGCGCACGGTGCAGAAGTTGGGACTCGACGGAGCGTTCGTCGGGTTACCGCTGTGGCAGACACCGACATTGGAGAATGCAATCGGATTCCACGAGGACCTGTCCGAAGCGATCCCCGACATGCCCCTTTTGGTCTACGCCAACCGGTTCTTCTTCAAGTTCGAGTACCCGGTCGAGTTCTGGCGCGGGGTGGCCGAACGCTGCCCCGCCGTGGTCGCCTGCAAGACGAGCTTCCCGCTCACCGACGAGTTGTTGGACGTCGCAGGCGATCAGGTGGCGTTCCTCAACGGTGAGGGAGGCCTGCTGACCGCCGCCTACAAGGCCTTTCCCGACTATCCACACGGCTGCTGGGCCACGTCGACGGCGATGGGTCCCCAGCCATGGGTGGCGGCGATGAAGGCGATGGCGGTCGGCGACCGGGAGCGCGCGATCGAACTGCTCGACGCGATCGACGGCGTACCGCTTCCAGTACCGGACTGGACGGCGTTCCCGCAGTACAACCTTCAGTTCGAGAAGGCACGGATCCAGGCCGCCGGCTACATGCGGTGCGGGCCGCCACGGCCGCCCTACACCGATCTGCCCGCGGCGTGGCTTGCGGCGGCCACCGCGAATGCCGCCGCGTGGCGTGAGCTCTGCGAATCCATCACCGAGGTATCGGCGTGAACGAATCAGCGGAACTGTTCGTACCGGACCTGGCAGGACGGATCGACCCATCGGTCCCCGAGTCGCTCGTCGTCGACCTGTCGACCTATCAGCAATTCGATGCCGAGCGCGCGGTGGTGGCGCTGATGTACGGAAACATCGCCAACAACGGGCTCGGCATCGTGATGTGGAATCTGGAACCCGGTCAGGAGAACGACTTTCACCGCCATCCGAGCACCGAGCATTTGCACCTGATCGTCGCCGGGCAGGCCGAGTACACCATCGCGGATCGCGCACCGGTCACCGTTCGAGTGGGTCAGGCGGTGATGGTGCCCGCGAACGTTGCGCACGGCATTCGCAACGTCGGCGATCAGCGGTGCAGCTACATTGCGATCAACAGTCCTGGCGACTATCAGAAGGTGCTGGCGTGAGCGTCATGGTCGTCACCGGAAGTTCGTCCGGGATCGGCAGGGCGACCAAGGAGTTGCTGGAATCCGACGGCGTTCGTGTGATCGGCGTCGACGTCTCTGGTGCCGACGTCTGCGCCGACCTGTCCGACCAGTCGGCCCGCGCCGATGCGGCCCGCGCCATCGCCGAGCTCTCCGAAGGCGCGGTGGACGGCTTCGTCGGATACGCCGGTGTCGGCCCCACCGTGACCGACATCTCGTTACTCACCAGCGTCAACTACTTCGGCCAGGTCGACCTGCTGCTCGCAGTCAAGCCGCTGTTGGCCGCCGCCGCCAAACCCGTTGTGGTGGTGGTCAGCTCGATCGCGCCGATGGTCAGCGCGTCGGACGACGAGTCGGTCGAGGCGATGCTCGGCGGTGACGAGCAGCGCGCGATCGAGCTGACCGTCAAGCACGGCGACCACGGCGTCGCGTACACCAGCTCGAAACTGGCGACGGCCAAGTTTGGCCGAGGGATCGCACTCGAGTGGATCGCCGAGGGCATCCGGGTCAACACGCTGGCGCCCGGCAACACGACGACGCCGATGACCGACGCCGCGCTGGCCGATCCGGAGTTCGGCCCGCTGATGCGAGGCGCTCCGGTACCGATCGGTCGCTGGGCAGATCCAGTGGAGATCGCCGAGGCGGCACGCTGGCTGCTCTCCAACCGCAGCAGGTACGTGGTGGGCAACATGCTCGTCGTGGACGGTGGAATCGATTCGGCAGCCCGGCCGAATGCGTTGTGAGCCAAGCAGTTAGGGAGGATGAATGACATGACGTCGACAACTCCGGTGTTATCCCTCGACGATGCCCGGCGGGTGGCCGAGCGGCTGGCCGCCACGGTTTCCGAACGACGGCTGGTCGGCGAGCAGCTGCGCCGCCTGCCCGACGATACGATCGACGACTTCGTCGACAGCGGGCTGCTGCGGATGAACCAGGCCGGCCGCTGGGGCGGATCGGAACTGGGCAGCCGGGCGGTGGTCGAACTCGTCAGCGCGGTCGCGGAGGGCGACGGCGCGTCGGGTTGGGTATTCGGCCTGCTCGCCAGCCACTTCTGGCTGGGCTCGGTATTCGACTTGCAGGCGCAGTACGACATGTGGGGTGAGGACCCCGACGCGTTGATGTCGTCGTCGTTCGCCGCGGAGGCCAGCGACGTCGCCGCGTGCGACGGCGGGTACCGGGTGAGCGGCCGGTGGCCGTTCTCCAGCGGCTCCGACCACTGCAGGTGGGCGATGGTCGGCGTCGTGGTCCCGCCATCCGACGGCGAGGGACCTCCCACGCCGCGCTGGTGTCTGCTGCCACGGGGCGACTACACCGTCGAGGACACCTGGTCGACGTGCGCGCTGCGCGGAACCGGCAGCAATACCGTCGTCGTCGACGACGCCTTCGTGCCCGCCTACCGCACCGTCGACCCCGTCGACGTGATGGAGGGCCGCGCGCCGGGCTCGCTGGCCAATCCGTCACCGATCTTCCGATTGTCCTTCAGCACAGCGCTTTCGGGTTACCTCGGATCGACGGCGTTGGGCATCGCCAGGCGCGCGGCACGGGACTTCGCGGGATACTCCAAGAAGAAGGTCTCGAAGTTCACCGGGCTTCCGGAGCTCAGTGACCCGATGATCATCCACGTCGGAACCGTCGCCGCCGACGCCGAGGCCGCGCGTGGGCTGATGCTCTACCGCGCCGGCCTGCTCGACGATTTGGTCGACGCCGGTGTCGGGCCGACGCTCGAACAGCGCCTCGCCTCCAACCGCGACGTCACCTCGGCGGTGCGGCTGTGCGTGAACGCCGTCGAGCGGGCGATGCGATTCAGCGGCGGCAGCGGGCTCTTCGAACACCACACCGTCCAGCAGGCCTGGCGCGACGTGCACGGCGTCGCCGCGCACATGGGCTACAACACCGACACCGTCTACGGGAACTGGGGGCGACAGGTGCTTGGCCTGCCACTGCCCCCCGGTTTCTCCTGACAGTCGACCAGCGGAGGCATCGTGAGCATCGTCAACCAACTCGCCTACGTCGGGGCAGGCACCACCGACCTCGACGCCTGGCGTACCTACGCGGGTGAAGTGCTTGGCCACCAGGTCATGCCGGACACCGACGACCATGCGCTGTATCTGCGCTTCGACGATCGTCATCACCGGTTGGTCGTCTCGCCCAGCGATGTCGACGACGTGTCCTACGTCGGTTGGGAGGTCAACAACCGGGGTGCGATGGACCGCGCCGCTTCGGCGGTATCCGATGCGGGCGTCGAGGTGCTCGAGGGCAGCCCTGGCGATGCCGACCTGCGCCGGGTGCTTGGCCTCACGCATTTCACCTGCCCGTTCAGCGGCGTGCGGATGGAGCTGGCGTACGGCCACGAGGCGATGTTCGGGCCTACGTTTCAGCCGTCGCGGCCACTCTCGGGATTCCACACCGGTGATCACGGGCTCGGTCACGTGGTCTGCTACGCCGCCGACGTGCAAAAGGCCAGCGACTTCTACGTCAACGTCCTCGGCTTCGGGGTCAGCGACTACACCGTCATCCCTGGAATGGGCACGCTGGCCAGCTTCCTGCACTGCAACGCCAGGCACCATTCGCTGGCCTTCTTCGCCGTCCCGGGCGCCCCGCGCAAGATCCAGCACCTGATGCTGCAGACCAACAGCATCGACGACGTCGGCTCCACATACGACGTCTGCCTCGAACACCAGATCACCACGACCTCGCTCGGACGGCACCCGAACGATCACTCCGTGTCCTTCTACTTCCGCAACCCGTCGGGCTGGAACCTCGAATACGCCTGGGAGCCACGCATCATCGATCCGCAGACGTGGGTGACGGAACACTTCGTCGCGGGGCGGCCCGGCGCCTACTGGGGCCATCGCGGGCTGACGGAGATGGTGTGACCGCCACGCCGATCGGCAGAACGACGTTGGTTGCCGTCCCCGACCGCGCGGCCTCGGTAGGGTTGGCCCCGATCGAAGGCGGCCATGCCGCATCCCCAGAGCGGCGCGCAATCGAGGCAATGATGGCAGTCCAGCGAGACGACGAGTACGAGCCATCCGTGGCCCACCTGCCATGGGAGCTCAAGCGCGCCGAACGCGCCGCGGCCAGGTTGCTCGACACCAAGCTGCGCGGCACCGGCCTCACCAAGTCGCAGTTCGGCGTGATCCAGGCCTTGGCCCACATGCGCAAGGCATCGTCCGCCGAGCTGGCCCGCACCGTGTTCGTCACGCCGCAGGCCATGGTCGGGCTGATCACCACGCTCGAGCGCAAGGGCTACATCGAACGCAGCCAGTCGGAGGTGTCCGCTCGGATCATCGACGCGCGGCTGACCGCGGCGGGTCGGGCCGCGTGGCGACGCGCGTCGGCCAGGCTCGCCGAGATCGACGACCTACTCAGCGATGAGTTCAGTCAGGCCGAGGTGGTGCGGCTCAGCCGGTTCCTCAGCAGAATCAGCGAGAAGCTCGCCATCGATGAATGAACCGGTAGCGCTCAGCCGATCGGTTCGGCCATCGGCACGGTCCGGTACTCGACGCTGATGACGTCCTTGGTGGCGGGATCGGTCATCGCCACCTTCCAGCTGTCCGCAAACTGGTTGACGCCGTTGAGCATTGAGATCGTCCCCGAGATCAGAACGGTGCCCGGCCGCGCGTCGCCGCGCTCGGTGAGCACGTCCAGCCAGTACTTGGGTGCGAGGAGATCGCCGAGCGTGCCTTGCTGGATCAACTCGACGGTGTCGCCGTGGCCCACCCATGCCTCGAGTGCGATGTCGTCGAGTCGGTCGGCGACGTCCGACAGCCGCCATGCCTTGGCGCCGAGGACGTCGGGCGCTGCGTTCTTGCTCCACGCCACGCTGTGCACCTCGAGGTCCCGATCGGTGTGGTCGCACGCGGCTGTGATCAACACGTCGTCGTCGGTGATGATCAGCGCCCACTCGGCCTCGCCCGAGGTCTTGCCGTGCTGGACGTCGACGCGGTCGGTCTGCTGGGCCAGATACGGCGCGATCGGGTAGAGCGCGGGGGTGGTGGTCGGAGCGGGCACGCCGAGGGCTGCCAGCTCGGCGATGTGCGATGCCACTTCGGCCTGGTCGCGTCCGGCGTAACCGGCGTTGAGCAGCGCGGTTACTTCTACCGACTCGATCGAGCCGTCGGACATGGTGAAACTGAGTTGCGACACGGTGACCTCCTATGACGCCGCGGACAGCGCTGATCCGGACGGGTAGCGATTCAAAAAACTTCAAGAAAGAAAGAACTTCAAGAAATCTGCCCTCAGGGCTTGCGCATATAACATGTATACAGCAAGTATATATGTTGCACAACACACCGTGGGGAACACAGCGACCGAGACCACACCTCGATTGCCGACCTCGAACCGTCCAATCAGCAGCCGACGACACTAGGAGCGCCATGTCCAATCACGAACCCGGGACCAACCACGAACCTTCGGACGGTATTAGTCCCCCCGCGCAGTCCCCCGTTCACAGACCCGGACTCGTCAAGGCGTTCGCGGCCAGCCTCACCGGCACAGCTCTCGAGTGGTACGACTTCGCGATCTACTCGGCGTCCGCGGCGCTGGTCTTCCCGCAGGTCTTCTTCCCCTCTTCGGATCCGCTCACCGGAACCCTCCTCGCGTTCTCGACGTACGCCGTCGGCTACGTCGCACGACCCATCGGCGGGTTCGTGTTCGGTCGCCTCGGCGACATCGTGGGACGCAAGAAACTTCTTGTCATCACGCTGATGTTGATCGGTTTCACGACCTTCGCGATCGGCCTGATCCCCAGCCACGCGTCGATCGGAATCGTCGCGCCGATCCTCCTCGTCACCATGCGGTTCGCCCAGGGCGTCGCCGTCGGCGGCGAGTGGGGCGGTGCCGTCCTGCTGTCCAGCGAATACGGCAACCCACGCCAGCGCGGGTTCTGGGCGTCGGCCGCCCAGATCGGTCCGCCGGCAGGCAACCTGATGGCCAACGGCGTCCTTGCGCTGCTGACCGTGTCGATGACGGAAGCCCAGTTCGAGAACTGGGGTTGGCGGATCGCCTTCCTCGCATCTGCGGTTCTGGTCGGCTTCGGGTTGTGGATCCGGCTCGCGCTCGAGGACACCCCGATCTTCAAGGCCTTGCAGGAATCGGGTGAACGTCCAGATGCCCCGATCACCAAGGTCTTTCGCACTCAGAAGCGCGCGCTCATCGCCGGTGTGATGTCACGCGTCGGTCCGGACATCATGTACGCACTGTTCACCGTCTTCACCATCACGTACGGCACGAAACACCTCGGCCTGCAACGCAATCAGGTGCTCGTCGCGATCCTGATCGGCTCGGCGTTCCAATTGATCGGAATCCCGCTTGCCGGGGCAATATCGGACCGCATCAACCGGCGCCTGCTCTATGGCATCGCCGCGGTGGGCGGCCTCGTCTGGACGGTGATCTTCTTCATGACGGTCAGCAACGGGTCGTACTTGATGGTCGTCGTCGGCATCACGATCGGCCTGGTGTTCCACTCCTTCATGTACGGGCCGCAGGCCGCATTCGTGACCGAACAGTTCGACATTCACCTGCGGTCGACGGGTTCCTCGCTCGCCTACACCATCGCGGGTGTGGTCGGTGGCGCGATGGCCCCGCTGATCTTCACCTGGCTGCTGAGCCAGTTCAACAGCTGGGTGCCGCTGGCCTGCTACGTCGGCGTGGCCATGGCCGTCACCATCGGAGGCCTGGCCCTCGGCCGCAACCCGGACGACAGCGAGGACGCGCACTACATCGAGATGGCCGAAACACTCACGCCCGCAACAGGATCTGCAAAGTAATGTCGAGATGTTCGTCGATCTTGGCTTCCGCCTTGGCCACGTCGCCGCTCGCCAACGCGTCGACGATGGCCTGGTGTTCGACACACACCGGACGCTGCCGATTGGGCGAGGCGAACACCGCGGCGAGGCCGATCCGCGACAGCCGGGCCCGCAACCCGGTGTACGTCGTGGCCAGCAATTCGCTGTTCGCGGCGTCGACGAGGGTCTGGTGGAAACGTCCGTCGAGGGCAATGAACGTCTTGGCTGACGACTCGTCGGCCGAGTCGATCAGGGTTTCCTGCTCGGCGAGGATGGTGCGCATCGTGGCGACCGGCGCGTTGCCCGCGGCAAGCACGCGCTGCGCCGCGTGCCGCTCGAGCACGCCACGCAGGTCCATCAACTCGGCGATCTGGCGGCCGGACAGCGCGGGCACTCGCGCCCCGCGCTTCGGCACCATCTCGACAAGGCCCTCGGCCTGCAACAGCAACAGCGCCTCACGCACCGGGGTGCGCGATACCCCGATCTGCGCCGCGAGTTCCTGCTCGTTGAGGAACGAACCAGTGGTGGTCGGCAGCGTAAGGACCTGATCCACGATGAAGGCGTACGCCTTCTCTCGTCCTGACGAGGGACCAGCGCCAGTTGTCTGCATACATTCTGTATACCTCAACCGCCACACCAAGCGATACATGGAGACATCACGATGACGATTCGAATAGCTCTCGCCCAGGTGACCAGCACTGATGACGTCGCCGAGAATCTTGCCACGATCGACGACTACACCACCCGCGCGGCCGCCGACGGCGCCCGACTCGTGGTGTTCCCCGAAGCGATGATGCGGTGCTTCGGCGGTGCATCCCTTGCCGAGATCGCGCAACCGATCGACGGGCCATGGGCGACCGCGGTCCGCGCGATCGCCGAGCGCGCAGGCATCACCGTCGCCGCGGGGATGTTCACGCCTGCCGACGACGGCCGGGTCCGCAACACCCTGCTGGTGACCGGCGGCGGAGTCGACGCGCACTACGACAAGATCCACCTGTTCGACGCATTCGGATTCGCCGAGTCCGATACCGTGTCACCCGGCCAGGACCCGCTGGTCCTCGAAATCGCCGGTGTCCGAGTCGGTTTCGCGATCTGCTACGACGTGCGGTTCCCTGGACTATTCCTGACGATGGCCGACGACGGTGCTCGGCTGAACGTCGTCTCGGCGTCGTGGGGCGCGGGCCCCGGCAAGGTCGAGCACTGGGAACTCCTTGCCCGTGCCCGCGCGCTCGACACCACGACCTTCGTCGCGGCGTGCGACCAGGCACCGCCCGCTGACTACCACGGTTCGGCCCCACGGGGCGTCGGGCACAGCCTCGTCGCGGCGCCCGACGGACGGGTGCTCGAAGCGCTTGGCGACGACCCCGACCTACTGATCGTCGACATCGAACTCGACGCGGTCGACGCCGTACGCCGCTCGCTCCCGGTGCTGGCGAACCGCCGGATCTGAGCCTTGCGCTAGACCGACGCCTTCAGGTCGTCGACCTTGTTGAGTTGCTCCCACGGCAGGTCGACGTCGGTGCGGCCGAAGTGGCCGTAGGCGGCAGTCTGGGCGTAGATCGGGCGCAGCAGGTCCAGGTCACGAACGATGGCGCCCGGCCGCAGGTCGAACACCGACGTGATGGCCTTCTCGATGCGGGCCGGGTCGACGGTCTCGGTGCCGAAGGTCTCGACGAACAGACCGACGGGCGCCGCCTTGCCGATCGCGTACGCGACCTGGACCTCGATGCGCTCGGCAAGGCCGGCTGCGACGACGTTCTTGGCCACCCAGCGCATCGCGTACGCGGCGGACCGGTCCACCTTGGACGGATCCTTGCCGGAGAACGCGCCGCCGCCGTGGCGGGCCCAGCCGCCGTAGGTGTCGACGATGATCTTGCGGCCGGTCAGGCCGGCGTCCCCCATCGGGCCGCCGAGCACGAACTTGCCGGTCGGATTGACGAGCAGCCGGTAGTCCGAGGTGTCCAGTGTCTCGTGGCCGAGATCGGCCAGGACCGTGTTGACGACCTTCTCGCGGATGTCGGGCGTGAGCGTGTTCACCAGATCGATGCCGTCGGCGTGCTGCGTGGAGAGCACCACGGTGTCCAGCCGCACCGGCGTCGTGCCGTCGTACTGGATGGTGACCTGGGTCTTGCCGTCCGGCCGCAGGTAGTCGACGACGCCGTTCTTGCGGACCTCGGTCAGCCGGCGGGCCAACCGGTGCGCCAGCGCGATCGGCAGCGGCATCAGTTCCGGCGTGTCCGTGATCGCGTAGCCGAACATCAGGCCCTGATCGCCTGCACCCTGGAGGTCGAGCGGGTCCGCGGCGCCCTCGACGCGGGTCTCGTGGGCGGTGTCGACACCCTGGGCGATGTCGGGTGACTGCGAGCCGATCGCGACGTTCACGCCTGCGGTTGCGCCGTCGAAGCCCTTCTCCGACGAGTCGTAGCCGATCTCGAGGATCCGCTCGCGCACGATCGTGGGAATGTCGACGTAGGCGGACGTGGTGACCTCGCCTGCGACGTGCACCTGGCCGGTGGTGACCAGCGTTTCGACTGCGACGCGGGACTTGGGATCCTGCGCGAGCAGCGCGTCGAGCACCGAGTCGCTGATGGCGTCACAGATCTTGTCGGGGTGTCCCTCGGTTACCGACTCACTGGTAAACAGCCGACCTTGGCTCACGGTGTCATCCCTTTCCGAAAAAACTTAGTTAGACGAATCATATGCAAGTCCCGAAGCAGCAAACCTTGTAGGCCGCTCCCGCGCAACCCTTACGCGCAGAGTGTCACGTGTGACGCGTCACCCTTCCCGGCTGCGCAGGAAGGCCGCGATCGCGTCAACGATACGACTGGCCATCAATGTCTTCGACCCGTGCTCCAGCGCCGCCTCGTTGCCGTCGGCCGCCAGCAGCCACCCGTCGTTGTTGTCCACCTCGAACGCGCGGCCATCGCCGACGGCGTTCACGACCAGCAGATCACAGCCCTTGCGCTGCAGTTTCGCCCTGGCGTGGAAGAGCACGTCGCCGTTGGCATCGCCCGTCTCCGCGGCGAATCCAACGATCGCGCGCATGTTGGGCAGCTGTCCGTCGGTGCGGGCCCGCACGGTCCCGGCCAGGATGTCGTCGGTCCGGCTGAGCTCGATGGCAGGGGCGTCGAGGGAGGAATCCGGGGACTTCTTGATCTTGCTGGTGGCAACGTGCGTTGGGCGGAAGTCGGCGACCGCAGCGGCCATCACCAACACGTCGGCGTCGGGAACGTGCTTGGACACCGCGTCCTGCAGTTGGCTCGCCGACCCGATGCGAACCACGTCGACGCCTGCCGGGTCGACGAGGCCTGCCGTGTTGCCTGCGATCAAGGTCACCTCGGCACCACGCTGCGCGGCGACGCGTGCCACTGCGTAGCCCTGCTTGCCCGAGCTGCGGTTGCCGATGAAGCGCACCGGATCGATGGGCTCACGAGTACCGCCAGCGGTGACGAGCACCTTGACGCCTGCCAGGTCGTGGGGCAGGGCGTCGGAACGCTCGAGAAGCAGCTTGGCGAGAGTGGTGATCTCCTCGGGCTCGGGAAGCCGGCCCGCACCGCTGTCGGCGCCGGTGAGCCTGCCAGACGCCGGCTCGAGCACCACGGCACCGCGACGGCGCAGCGTGGCGACGTTCTCGACGGTGGCGGGGTGGAACCACATCTCGGTGTGCATCGCCGGGGCGAACAGCACTGGACATCGAGCGGTCAGCAGCGTGGCGGTCAGTAGGTCGTCGCCACGGCCGGCGACGGCCCGCGAAAGGAGGTCGGCGGTGGCCGGTGCGACGACGACGAGGTCGGCGTCCTGGCCGATCCGGACGTGCGGGACCTCGTTGACGTCCTCGAACACCCCGGTGCGGACGGGCTGACCCGACAGCGCCTCGAAGGTGGCTGCTCCGACGAACTTGAGAGCCGATTCGGTGGGGACCACGCGGACGCTGTGGCCGGCCTCGGTCAGCTGCCGGACGACCGAGCACGCCTTGTAGGCGGCGATGCCTCCGGCGACGCCGACAACGATCCGCTTGCGGTCCGTACTCACGTGCTCGGCGGCCTGGCTACTGCTCGCCCTCGGTGTGCTCGAGCAGGTCGGCGTGGATCTCCCGCATCGCGATCGACAGGGGCTTCTCCTGGAGGCCGGGCTCGACCAGCGGGCCGACGTACTCGAGGATGCCGTCGCCGAGCTGGTTGTAGTAATCGTTGATCTGACGCGCCCGCTTGGCCGCGTAGATGACCAGCGCGTACTTGCTCGACGCGCGGTCGAGCAGCTCGTCGATGGGCGGATTGGTGATGCCCAGCGGCGTGTCGTAGGCGTTGGCGGCGTCGGAGTCGGGGCTCTCGACTGGGGTTGTCACGAAGAAATCTCCTGGCGTTTTCGCTTGAGGGCTAGCTAGCTGTCGGGTCGATCGGCGCTCTGTCATGGCATTGGGTGGCGCTGAGCTATTAACGGCCCACCAGCAAGGATACCAATTCTGCGCACGCAGACTCCAATTGGCTGTTGACGACCACCGTGTCGAACGTGTGTTGAGCTCTGAGTTCGGCCCTCGCGGTGTCGAGCCGGCGGGCCATCACCTCGGGACTCTCGGTCCCGCGGCCGACCAAACGGGCCTCCAAGACATCCCAGCTGGGCGGGGCGAGGAAGACGCTGGTGGCCTCCGGCATGGCAGCCTTCACGGACTTGGCGCCAGCGAGATCGACCTCGATGAGCACCGGGAATCCCGCGCGGGCGGCCTCGTGAACGGGTGCCGCCGGCGTGCCGGATCGGTGCAGGCCACCGTGAATCTCGGCCCATTCGAGCAGCTCACCGTCGTCGATGAGCTGCTGGAATCGTTCGGCCGAGACGAACGAGTAGTCGACTCCGTCCACCTCACCAGGACGAGGCGCCCTGGTGGTGGCGGAGACGCTGAAGTGCAGGTCGGGAACGCGGTCGCGCAGGCAACGCACGACCGTCGACTTGCCGACGGCGGAGGGACCGGACAGCACGACGATTCGACTCATCGCAATCGCCGTCCGGTCCCCGCCGACGCTAGTCAGCCGTGAAGTCGAACTTTTCCAGCAGGGCCTTGCGCTGACGATCACCGAGGCCGCGCAGGCGGCGGGTCGGAGCGATCTCCAGCTCGGTCATGATTTCCTGCGCCTTGACCTTGCCCACCTTGGGCAACGCTTCCAGCAGTGCGGAAACCTTCATCTTGCCCAAGACCTCGTTGGTCTCAGCGTCCTTGAGGACCTGCTTGAGGTTGGTGCCGCCGCGCTTGAGCCGATCTTTGAGCTCGGCTCGCAGTCGACGTGCGGCAGCAGCCTTCTCCAACGCTGCCGCTCGCTGCTCGTCGGTCAACTGGGGAAGGGCCACGGTTTCCTCCGTCTCTCGGTCATCTCTTTGAGGCCGTTATTTTCTTGTCTTGACTGGTAGGAGAACCAGCCAGCGACGACGACCGTACCCACGCTGGCTGACGAAAGCTAACCCCACCCCCCTGTTTGGCCGCCAAAACTCCAGCGTGTAGAGCACGCGTTTCGGGGCGGGACCACGCCGTCACCGGCGCGATCTGGCACGATTTGTCCCCGGTCGGCCATCGATGTGCCTGCATATCAAGGGTTTTGGCCGGATCGGCTCGATCTCGGCACACGGCCGAGGGTCGCGGGGATGCCCCCGGGGCGCGCAATCGGCCCACTGGTTGAGAAATTTTCGCTGGTCACGGCGTGTCGGGCGTGTCGGAGCGCTGTTCGGCCACGAGCGCGGTGTCACTTCCGTCACTTCAGTTTCATCCGTCACGTAGCTCACTCATACCCAGCGAAAAGCTGGGACACAGGTCGCCTGCATAGCGTGCGGCTGTCGGGTTGATCGAGCGGCGTCCCCGAATGCCTCGAAAGGAAAGTGGCCATGCTTCTCAAGCGCGTGACCTGTGCCTCCGCGATCGCCATCGGCGTCGGGGTCTCCGCACTGACCGCCGGAGTCGGCCTCGCGGCCGCACAGCCGGGCCCGCCGCCGTGCGGACCCCAGGGCGGTACCTGCCAGGGGCCGGGCGGTCCGGGTGGACCTCAAGGTGGACCGGGTAGGCAGGAGCCCCCGCCGGACCGCGGCGGCCCAGGTGGACCCGGCGGGCCTCAGGGTGGGTCTCAGGGTGGACCTGGCGACGGCCGCGGTGGCCCTCCAGGCGGGCCCGGAGGCCCGAACGACGGGCCCGGCGGACCAGGAGGCCCAGGTGGACCCGGCGACGGGCGTGGTGGACCCGGTAGCCCTGGCGGGCCGAACTGGGGTCCCCCACCCCCGGACCTCTCCTGGCGCGGGCTGGATCAGGGTCGGAACGACCACCAGCCGTTCAACTACAACGGGAGCTGGGTGCAGCCGCTCTTCAATCCCGACTTCAACAACTGGGGCTTCTGGTTCCTGGGAATCTGGATTCCGCTGTGACCGTCTAGCCGCGGGTCGTCACGTCGAATGTGCGCGTGTGGCGAAGAACTGGTCAGTTCGTCGCCACACGCGCACCATCGGCGGGGCTCATCCAACTTGCGACGACGTGCGGCCGGTGATGGCGACATCACCGGCCGCATTTCGTCGTCTCCGGACGACTACCGTTCGCGTTGTTCTTCGCGGCTGCCGCGATCATCCTGAGAGCAAACGGTTTTCGTACTGTTACCGGATGCACAGCCCGCGCCCATTACGACCACAGTGCCAACCCATTTCCGCCGCTTAACGTCTTGGTAGTGAGGCGAACTCGCGCCCACGGACGAGAAGTGGAGAGACCCTGATGACCATCAAGCGAGCCATCTACGCGTCGACGCTGGCAGCCGGAGTCGGACTCGCCGGGTTGTTCGGCGTCGGCCTCGGCACGGCGTCCGCACAACCCGGACCGCAGTGCAACGCGCCTGGTAGGCCGCCCTGCGGGCAGGATCAGAACAACAACCAGGGGCGGGGCGACGATCGCGGCGGCCCGGCTCCTGTCGACTGGAACCACCGCGGCATCGATCAGGGGCGGGGCGACCACCAGCCGTTCAACTGGAACGGCCAGCAGGTCAATCCGGTGTTCGACGGGGGCCACAACGGCTGGGGCTTCTGGTTCCTCGGCCAGTGGATTCCGCTGTAAGCCAAGGGGAAGGAAGCGCGGCGGGTCACCGGCAACGGTGGCCCGCCGCTGCGTCTAAGCGGACAGATACGCGGCGGTGTCGCGCATCCGCTCGGCAGCGGCACGCAGAGCCGTGACATCCGGACCGACCCGCAATAGCTCACGGGAAACGGCGGGCAGCAGCTGGCCGGGTAGTGCCCCCCCGAGGCCGGCCAGCCCTTCCAGCCGGCCGCCCTGGGCGCCCACCCCCGGCACCAGTACCGGTCCGCCCAGTGCGCTGAGGTCCGGCACGTCTGACAGCGTGGCGCCGACGACGACGCCGACGGAACCCTTGTCCGGCAACGCGGCACGGTTCACCGAGGCGACGTTGTCGACAATGGTCTGGGCAACCGTCTTGCCTCCGATCAGCGCGCGCTGAACGCTCGCGCCCTCGGGGTTGGAGGTCGCCGCGACGACGAATACACCGCGATCGTGCGCGGCTGCGGTATCGAACAGGGGCTGCAGCGATCCGAACCCGAGGTACGGGGTCGCCGTCACCGCGTCGGCCGCCAGTGGGGAATCGCCGGCCCATGCGGCGGCGTAGGCGGCCATCGTGGAACCGATGTCGCCTCGTTTGGCATCGGCAAGCACCACTACCCCGGACTCCCGTAGTTCGGAGATCGTGCGCTCCAACACGGAAAAGCCTGCCGCACCATAAGTCTCGAAGAACGCCACCTGCGGCTTGACCACCGCGAACCCCGCGAAGGCCTCGATGCAGACGTCGCAGAATGCGCTCAATCCAACGGCGTCCGTCGACAGCCCCCAGGCGGTCAGCAGTTCGGGGTGCGGGTCGATTCCGAGGCACAGCGGCCCCCGCTCCGCCATGGCTGCGGCCAGCCTGGTGCCGAACGCCGTCACTCCGACGCACCTCCGCCCAACTGCTCCTCGCGTGCGCCTCCGCCCAACTGCTCCTCGCGTGCGCCCAGCCGGGAGTGCAACTCCTGCAGCGACATCACGCCGATGTCGCCGCGGATGCCCGCCTCGATGCCCTGCACCGCGGCCGACGCACCCTGGACCGTCGTGACGCACGGAATGTTCATCGAGACCGCCGCCGACCGGATCTCGTAGCCATCGATGCGCGGCCCGGAGTTTCCGTAGGGCGTATTGATCACCATGTCCACCTCGCCTGCGCGGATGGCGTCGACCGCCGACATCACCGGACGACCGCCACCTGGCTGTTCGAAGTGCTTGCGCACCACGTCGCACGGAATGCCGTTGCGGCGAAGCATCTCCGCAGTGCCCTCGGTGGCCAGCACGCGGAAGCCCAGATCGGCCAGCCGCTTGACCGGGAACACCAGCGAGCGCTTGTCGCGGTTGGCGACCGAGACGAAGACCGTGCCCTCCGCGGGCAGCGAGCCGTAGGCCGCGGTCTGGCTCTTGGCGAAGGCGGTGCCGAAGTCGCGGTCGATGCCCATCACCTCGCCGGTGGACTTCATCTCGGGTCCAAGCAGCGAGTCGACCTGCGAGCCATCGGCCTTGCGGAACCGGTTGAATGGCAGCACCGCCTCCTTGACCGCGATCGGGGCGTTCGGCGCGACGCTGGCACCGTCGCCGGTCTTGACCAGAATTCCCTCGTCGCGCAGCTGGGCGATGGTGGCACCCAGCATGATTCGCGCACACGCTTTTGCGAGCGGCACTGCCGTAGCTTTTGAGACGAACGGGACCGTGCGGCTCGCGCGCGGGTTGGCCTCCAGCACGTAGAGCACGTCGTCCTTCAGCGCGTACTGCACGTTGAGCAGGCCGACCACCCCGATGCCGTGCGCGATCGCCTCGGTGGCATGCCGCACGGACTCGATGTCCTGGCGACCGAGCGTGACGGGCGGTAGCGCGCAGGCCGAGTCGCCGGAGTGGATGCCGGCCTCCTCGATGTGCTCCATCACTCCGCCGATGTACACCTCGGTGCCGTCGCACAGCGCGTCGACGTCGATCTCGATGGCGTCCTCGAGGAAGCGGTCGACAAGGACGGGATGCTCGGGCGACAGCTGGGTAGCGCGGGTGATGTAGCCGTGCAGGGTCTCCTCGTCGTAGACGATCTCCATCCCTCGGCCACCGAGTACGTACGACGGCCGGACCAGGACGGGGTAGCCGATGTCGGCGGCGATGCGACGGGCCTGGTCGAAACTCGTGGCCGTGCCGAAGCGCGGCGCAGGCAGTCCGGCGCGGTTGAGCACCTCGCCGAACTCGCCGCGGTCCTCGGCCAGGTCGATGGCCTTGGGGCTGGTGCCGACGATGGGCACGCCGGCATCTGCGAGCCGCTGAGCCAGGCCCAATGGCGTCTGCCCACCGAGTTGCACGATCACTCCGACGACGCCGGGACCTCCGGCACCCGAGGCGGATTCGGCTCGGTAGACCTCCAGCACGTCCTCGAAGGTCAGTGGTTCGAAGTACAGCCGGTCGGCGGTGTCATAGTCGGTGGACACGGTCTCGGGGTTGCAGTTCACCATCACGGTCTCGAAACCCGAGTCGCTCAACGTCGTTGCCGCGTGCACGCAGCTGTAGTCGAACTCGATGCCCTGGCCGATCCGGTTCGGCCCGGAACCCAGGATCAGCACCTTGGGCCGTTCGGTCTGGGGTGCGACCTCGGTTTCGGCGGCGGGGTCCAACTCGTAGGTGCTGTAGTGATAGGGCGTCTTGGCCTCGAACTCCGCCGCGCAGGTGTCCACCGTCTTGTACACCGGGTGGATGCCGAGGCGCTGGCGCAATGTGCGGACACCGTTCTCGCCGGCCAGTTCCGGTCGCAGAGCGGCGATCTGACCGTCGGACAGGCCGCTGTGCTTGGCCCGGCGGAGCAGCTGATCGTCGAGCACCGGCGCGCCGAGCAGTTCGGCCCGCAGCGCGACCAGCGACGCGATCTGCTCGACGAACCACGGGTCGACGCCGGACGCCTCGGCGACCTCCTCGACCGTGGCACCGAGCCGCAACGCGAGTTCGATGTCGTAGAGGCGGCCATCGACCGGCGTCCTGAGCCCCTCGAGGACGTCGTCGAGGGTGAGATCGGGGTCCGGGCGCGTCCAGAACCCTGCGCGGTCGGTCTCCAGTGAGCGCATCACCTTGCCGAGCGCTTCGATGAAGTTGCGGCCCAACGACATCGCTTCGCCGACCGACTTCATCGTGGTGGTCAGCGTCGGATCGGCGCCTGGGAACTTCTCGAACGCGAACCGCGGCGCCTTGACCACGACGTAGTCCAGGGTCGGCTCGAAGCAGGCCGGGGTCTCCTTGGTGATGTCGTTGACGATCTCGTCGAGCGTGTAGCCGATGGCCAGCTTGGCGGCGATCTTGGCGATCGGGAAACCGGTGGCCTTGGACGCCAGCGCGCTCGACCGCGACACCCGCGGGTTCATCTCGATGACGACGAGGCGGCCGTCGGCCGGATCGATGGCGAACTGGATGTTGCAGCCACCGGTGTCGACACCGACCTCGCGCAGGATCGCGATGCCCAGATCGCGCATGGCCTGGTACTCGCGGTCGGTCAGCGTCATCGCTGGCGCGACGGTGACCGAGTCACCGGTGTGCACGCCCATCGGGTCGAAGTTCTCGATCGAGCACACCACCACTACGTTGTCGTGGCTGTCGCGCATCAGCTCGAGCTCGAATTCCTTCCAGCCGTAGATCGATTCCTCGATCAGCACGTTCGCGCTCGGCGACGAGGCCAGCCCGTAGCCTGCCATCCGCTCGACGTCCTCTGCCGAGTACGCCATGCCAGAGCCGAGACCACCCATGGTGAACGACGGCCGAACGACGACGGGCAGGCCGAGTTCGGTGACGGTCTCGCGGACCTCGTCCATGGTGAAGCAGACACGCGACTTCGCCGACTCGCCACCGACCTTGGCGACGATGTCCTTGAACCGCTGCCGATCCTCGCCGCGCTGGATGGCCTCGAAGTCCGCACCGATGAGCTCGACGCCGTAGCGTTCCAGCGCGCCGTTCTCGTAGAGGGCGACCGCCGTGTTGAGTGCAGTCTGGCCGCCGAGTGTGGCCAGCAGCGCGTCGATCTTGTTGCCGCGCTCGGCCTGTTGGGCGATGACCTTCTCGACGAACGCCGGGGTGATGGGCTCGACGTAGGTGTTGTCGGCGTACTCGGGGTCGGTCATGATGGTCGCCGGATTCGAGTTGACGAGGCTGACCTGCAATCCCTCGGCACGCAGCACGCGGCAGGCCTGTGTACCGGAGTAGTCGAACTCGCAGGCCTGCCCGATCACGATCGGCCCGGAGCCGATGACCAGCACGTGGTTGAGGTCTGTGCGGCGTGGCATTTAGTAAGTCCCCTTGCCCTCTTTGTCGCGAGCGTGCGTGTCTGCACACGACACGCCGGAAAAGTCCGTGTAGACGAGCACGCTGGCGGTTCGGCGAGCGTGCACGCTTGCCGTCGAATGGCGGCGTGTTGGCCTACAGACACGCACGCTCGCGGTTTGGTGAGTGGGCATCTAGCGGTTCCCCTCCCGCGCCATGAGGTCGACGAATTGATCGAACAGGTAGTTGGCGTCGTGCGGTCCAGCCGCCGCCTCCGGGTGGTACTGCACCGAGAATGCCCGGCCGTCAACCAGTTTGATGCCTTCGACGACGCCGTCGTTTGCGCAGGTGTGGCTGACCACCGCCCGGCCGAACGCCGTGTCGAACTCCTCGCCGGCCTCACCCTCGAGGGCGAACCCGTGGTTCTGGGCGGTGACGGCGACGCGTCCGGTGGCGTGGTCCATCACCGGGATGTTGATGCCGCGGTGGCCGAACACCATCTTGTAGGTGGACCGTCCGAGCGCACGGCCGAGGATCTGGTTGCCGAAGCAGATGCCGAACAACGGGATTCCGGCTCCGAGCACCTCGCGTGTCACCTCGACGACGTGGTCGGCGGTCGCCGGGTCGCCGGGCCCGTTGGACAGGAACACCCCGTCCGGGTTCAGGTCGGCGATCTGGTCGAAGGTCACTGACGATGGCAGCACGTGGCTGCGGATGCCGCGCCTGGCGAAGTTGCGCGGCGTGTTGGTCTTGATGCCGAGGTCGATCGCGGCGACGGTGAACCGTTGCGGCCCATCGGGTTCCACCACATAAGTAGCCTCGGTGCTGACCTCGCCTGCCAGGTCGGCGCCCAGCATCGAGGGCTGGCTGCGCACCCGGGTGAGCAGCTCGTCAAGGGACGCATCAGCTTCATCTCCACTGAACAACCCGGCCTTCATCGAGCCGAGGCTGCGCAGGTGTCGCACCACGGCACGGGTGTCGATGCCCGCGATGCCGACGATGTCCTGGCGAACGAGTTCGTCATCGAGCGTCCCGGGGGCGATTTCGCCTTCGTGGGGGGCGGATGGGGCCACGGGTCGGGGATGTGCCAGCTGGGCGCCATCGGGCGGGCGCAGCGGGGCTGGGACTACCGTCGTATCCTCGGCTGGTACTACTCCGACGCGCGACCGGAGCGAATCTACTGAGAATCCAAGCTGCCGCGCCGCACTGCGGGCTGCTCACTCCCACCCTCCGGAGTTAGAATGGGGGGCGATGTCCCTGCCGCAAAAGCCGGTGACGCGGCGCAGACGGCTCCTGGCCGCCGTCCTCGTGTCCCTCGGCGTGCACCTCCTCCTCCTTCCGTGGATCGCGAAGGACGCGGTCTTCCACGTGCCGGAGCGGGCGCGGCGGACGCTCGTGGGTCTCGTCCCGACGCCGAACGGGCAGGTCCAGCATGCGCAGCAGGGACAGCCATCCAACACGCCTTCGTCGGGCCACTCGCAGGACCTGTCGCCCAAGCTGCCCCCGCCCATCGCGGAACCCGAGAAGCCCCAGCCGCCCGAGCAGATCAAAGGGCAGGTGGTG
>Ga0137412_10000234_pt1 | contig 36822 bp, 34 predicted proteins | sample CZODoug2_1_16fun_FD_122160 | JGI IMG/M metagenome (GOLD analysis project Ga0137412, IMG submission 122160) | Vadose zone soil fungal communities from Angelo Coast Range Reserve, California, USA - CZODoug2_1_16fungal (Hybrid Assembly) | ecosystem: Environmental > Terrestrial > Soil > Vadose zone...
ATGGACCGCTCGGTCGAGATGGCCGCGATCTCGCTCGGCGCCGGCGGCTGGACGCTGTTCCGCCGCGTGACCTTGCCTCTGATCCTGCCGGGCGTCGTCAGCGGCTGGGCGCTCGCCTTCATCCAGTCCTTCGACGATCTGACCATGACCGTGTTCCTGGCCGCGCCCGGCACCGAGACGCTGCCCGTTCGTATGTTCCTCTATATCCAGGACAACATCGATCCGCTGGTGACGTCGGTCTCGGCCAGCGTGATCGCGATCACCATGACCGCCCTGATCCTGCTCGACCGCCTCTACGGGCTCGACCGCGTGCTCGCCGGCAAGAGCGACCCAGGGCGATAGGAGAACCCATGCCTAAGGATTATGACGTCGCCGTGGTCGGCGGCGGTCTGCTAGGCTCCGCTATTGCCTGGGGTCTTGGCCGGCTCGGCAAAACAGTTGCCGTCCTCGACGAGGGCGACATCGCCAAGCGTGCCTCGCGGGCAAACTTCGCGCTCGTCTGGGTGCAGAGCAAGGGCCTCGGCATGCCCGCCTATACCGGTTGGACGGTGCGGGCGTCCGAGGCCTGGGGCAAGCTTGCCGCAGAGTTGAAAGATCAGACCGGCCTCGACGTCGCCCTGCAGCAGAATGGCGGCTTCCACCTGACCCTCGGCGAAGACGAGTTCGTGCAGCGTACCCAGCTCGTCGCGCGCATGCACAACCAGGTGGGCGCGGCTGACTACAAGATGGAGATGCTGTCGGCGTCCGCCGTGAAGAAGATGCTCCCGTTGATCGGCCCGGACGTCTCCGGCGGCAGCTTCTGTCCGCTGGATGGTCACGTGAATTCGCTGCGGACCTTTCGCGCCTTTCACACCGGGCTGAAACAATTCGGCGCCGACTATTTCCCGGAGCGGCCGGTCTCGGCGATCGCCCGGAGCGGCGATGAATTCCGGCTGTCGACGCCGCAAGGCGAGATCCGCGCGGCCAAGGTCTTGCTCGCCGCCGGCAACGCCAACCAGACCTTGGCGCCGATGGTCGGCCTGTCCGCGCCGATGGGCCCGACGCGCGGCCAGATCGTCGTGACCGAGCGCACCAGGCCGTTCCTGCCGCATCCTCTGACCACCATCCGCCAGACCGACGAGGGTACCGTCATGATCGGCGACAGCAAGGAAGACCAGCTCGACGATCGTGCGCTGAACCATGCGGTGAGTGCCGTGATAGCGGATCGGGCGCAGCGCATGTTCCCGCATCTGGGACGCCTCAACGTCATCAGGACCTGGGCCGGCATCCGCGTGATGCCGCAGGATGGCTTTCCGATCTACGACCAGTCGGAGAGCGAGCCGGGCGCCTTCGTCGCCTGCTGTCATTCCGGTGTGACGCTGGCTTCCAATCACGCCTTCGAGATCGCGCGGATGGTCGCGGCCGGCGCGCTCGAACCCGAACTCGTCGGCGCGTTCTCGGCCCGCCGCTTCGACGCGACCCATGCTGCGGCAGGCAGCGGCTACTACTGACATCGACACGGCCCGAACGGGCGAGGAAAGGGCCAAGAGGCATCCAATGTTCAAACGATCCGATCAGGACGAGAGACAACCCGTGCACATCTTCGTGGACGGGGCCGCCGTCGAGGCGCGCGAGGGCGATACGGTTTCCGCCGCGCTGCTCGCCTCCGGCCGTGACGTGCGCCGCGCGACGGCGGTGAGCGGTGCGCCGCGCTTGCCCTATTGCATGATGGGTGTGTGCTTTGACTGCCTCGTCACCATCGATGGTGTCGGCAATCGCCAAGGCTGCCTGGTTCCCGTCGCCGGGGGTATGCAGATCGAAATTCAGAAGGGCAAAAGGGAGATTGGCCGATGAACGCTGTTCCCAGGCGCGACGCTTACGATGTCGTGGTGATCGGGGCCGGGCCCGCCGGGCTCGCCGCGACGGCAACAGCGGCGGAGGCCGGCCTGTCGACGCTGCTGCTTGACGAGAATGCTGGTCCCGGCGGGCAGGTCTGGCGGGCCATCGCTTCGACGCCGGTGACGGACCGCGACCGTCTCGGCACCGATTATTGGGCAGGCGCGGACCTTGTCCAGACCGTGCGATCCAGCGCTGCCGAAATCATCCAGCGCGCGACCGTCTGGAGCCTTGATCGTCATCTCGAAGTCGGCATCTCCGTCGGCGGCGTTTCTGCCTTCGTCAAGGCGCGCCGCGTGATCCTGGCGACGGGCGCGCTGGAGCGGCCGTTTCCAATTCCCGGCTGGTCGCTCCCCGGGGTGATGACCGCCGGCGCCGCGCAGACGATGCTGAAGTCGTCCGGCCTCGTGCCGGACGGGCGCACGGTGATCGCAGGCCAGGGGCCGCTGCTTTGGCTGCTCGCGGCGCAGATCCTGCGCCTTGGCGGCCGCATCGACCGCATCCTCGATACGACCGAGCGCTGGAATTATCTCGCCGCGCTGCCTCACGCCTTCGCCTTCATGACCTCGCCCTATTTCGCAAAGGGACTCGCTATGATGCGAGAGGTGCGCGCGAAAGTGCCGGTGGTGAGCGGCGTCAGCGAACTCGCAGCCGCCGGCGACGGCCGGCTCGCAAGCGTGACCTATGCAGCCAGCAGCCGGCGCGAGACGATCCCGGCCGAGCTGCTGCTGCTGCATCAGGGCGTGGCGCCCAACGTCAATCTCGCCATGGCGGTGGGGATCGAGCATCGCTGGGATGACCGGCAGCTTAGTTGGTCGCCGGTGCTCGACGGCTGTGGCAACACCTCTGTCGCGGGTATCGCTGTTGCCGGCGATGGTGCGGGAATCGGCGGCGCGGGAACGGCCGTTATCCGCGGCCGTATCGCGGCACGCGCTGCTATCGAGGCGCTGGCGCCTGCGGCTGCCGCGAAGCTTGCACCCATGACGACGTTCAGGGCGTCCCTGGCCCAGGCCGTGCGCGGCCGCGCCTTCCTCGATACGCTGTTCCGTCCCGCCCGGCAGTTTCGCATCCCGACAGGCGACACCATCGTCTGCCGCTGCGAGGAGGTTACGGCCAAGGACATTCTCGACGCCGTCGCGATCGGTGCAACCGGTCCTAACCAGCTCAAGGCTTATTGTCGCACCGGCATGGGTCCCTGCCAGGGCCGTCTCTGCGGTCTGACCGTCACCGAGCTGATGGCGCAAGCCCGCAGCAAGAGTCCCCAGGAGATTGGCTATTATCGGCTGCGCGCACCGGTGAAGCCGATCACGCTGGCGGAACTGGCGGCCGTGCCGAAGACAGAGGCCGACGTCCAGGCGGTGGTGCGCGGATGACGAAGCTTGCGGATGCCATCATCGTGGGTGGCGGCATCCATGGATGCTCGACCGCGCTTCATCTGTGCCTCGCCGGAATGAAGCCGGTGTTGATCGAGAAGGACTATGCCGGCCGCCACGCCTCGGGCGTGAATGCCGGCGGCGTCCGGCAGCTTGCAAGGCAAGTCGCCGAGATCCCGCTTTCGATCCACTCGATGGGAATCTGGGAGCGGATCGAAGCGCTGGTCGGCGATGCCTGCGGCTTCGAAAGCCATGGGCAGGTGCTGGTCGCCGAGAACGACGCCGAATTCGAGACCTGTCGTGCGCGGGTCGCCGAGCTCAACGCGCTCGGCTTCACCCATGAGGAGCTGATCGACGGGCAGGAGCTGCGGCGGCTGGTGCCGGCCGTGGCCGAGAGCTGCCCTGGCGGCGTGGTGTCGCGGCGCGACGGCGCGGCCGAACCCGCCCGTACCACCACCGCGTTCCGCCGCAAGGCCGCAGCACTTGGCGCAACGGTTTGTGAGGGCGTCGCCGCGACCAATATTCGAAAGGAGGGCGGCTTGTGGCGGGTTGATGTCGGCGCCGATACATACGCGGCGCCGGTGCTCGTCAATGCCGCAGGCGCCTGGGGCGGCCGTATCGCCGCGGCGCTGGACGAGCTGGTGCCGGTCGAGACGGTGGCGCCGATGCTGATGATCACCTCGCGCGTGCCGCATTTCATCGATCCGGTCGTGATCCTGCGCGGCCGCAAACTGTCCTTCAAACAGTTCGCCAACGGCACCGTGCTGATCGGTGGCGGTCATCTGGCAACGCCGGATCAAGACCGGAACGAGACCGTGTTGAACTGGCGCAGCCTCGCCGTCAGCGCACGTACCGTGTTCGAGCTGTTTCCAATCATGCGGGGCGCAACCATCGTCCGTGCCTGGGCCGGCATCGAGGCGCGAACGACAGATGATCTGCCCGTGCTCGGCCCGAGCGTCCGCCACGCGGGGCTCTATCACCAATTCGGGTTTTCGCTGCATGGCTTCCAGCTCGGCCCGGGCGCCGGTGCTGTCATGACTGAGCTGATCGTCAATGGCGGCACCCAGACCCGGATCGGCGATCTCAGCATTGGCCGTTTCCATCCTTCGAAACTTTAGAACCAAGATGAGGACATCATGAACATCATCCGCAACATCCGCACGCCGATCATGCACCGCGCCGTTGAAGCCAACGGATTTGTGTTCGTCGGCGGCACCATCGCCGACGACACCAGCGTCTCGATGGGCGAGCAAACCCGCAACATCCTCGGCAAGATTGCCGGCTATCTGAAGGAGGCGGGAACGGATTCGTCTCGCGTTGTCAGCGCCTCCATCTTCGTGACGGATCTGTCCAAGAAGAAGGAGATTGACGCGGCTTGGACCGAGTTCTTCGGCGACAATCTGCCGACGCGCGCAACAGTCGGTGTGGCCGACCTCGGCGGCGGCGCCTTGATCGAGGTGGTGGTCACCGCTTTAGAGAATTAAGAGCCCGGCGCGACGGACGGTAGCGGGAACATTTCCGTGTGTAGCTGATTTCGCCCACGTCGTGTTAGCGCAACGGATCAGGCAACTGGAAGGCATCACATCGCAACTTGAACCGAATGCCGGCAAAAGTGATTGCGCCTCCCCGCAACGAACTCAACTTGCGAAGCCCCGGTTCCTGCTAATCCTGCGGGCTATCTCGCCGGTGCCCTTTTTGGCACGGCCGCCGGCGGTTTCTTCAGGCGGCGATCTGTGGCTGCGAAATATCCCTTTGCCATCTGGCCGAATGCAACCGCCAGCGCGGACTTGACGCGATTGCGGGGAAACAACAAAAAGGCCTTGACCGGCACGGCCGGCATTAGCGACGAGGCATGAACCCGGTCGGCCATGATTGCCGTGGCGTATGGACTGACCACACCGATCCCCATCTCGGCTTCGGCCAAGGCGCAGATTGTCGCCGAATAGGTGGTCTCAATGACGGATACGGGCACGACGTTGTGCTTCGCCAATATGCCGCGCCACGCATCGGTGAGATCATCGCCGCTCTCGAGCGTCAGCAACGTGTTCCGTGCAAAGTCGGCGGCTTCAATGCGTCGACGAGTCGCGAGTTCGTGACGCTTGCTCATCACGCACACCGCGCGCGCCTCGTCGAGCACTTGTGTCTCGAATTCATCGCCTGAGAAATAGAGACTGGTCGTGGTCAGTCCCACGTCGTAAAGCCCGTTCAGCAATCCATCCTTAAGCTGTCGGGAGCCGATGGTGTGAAGGCTCAGGTCGACGCCTTCGTATTGACGCCGGAATTGCGGGATGATCCTTGGCAGCAGGCCCATGCCGAGCACTGGCGTTGCTCCGATGCGCAGGAAGCCCGTTCCCGATCTCCGGATCAGCGCGATCGTCTGCTCGATCTTCTCGATCCCGAGGAAGTGGCGCTGGACGGCTTCATAGAGCTTATTGGCCTCGGGCGTGGGGTTCAGCCGTCCATGACTGAGCTCAAACAGCCTGAGCCCGCTCGTCGACTGAATCTGACTGAGTAGCCGGCTGATGGAGGGCTGCGTCGTGTTCAGCATTTTCGCCGACGCTGTTGTGGTGCCTGTGGTCATCAACGCCCTGAAGGCTTCGATCTGACGAAAATTCAGCGAGCGGGCCACATTCTCTCCGCGAAGGGGTATATCCAAATTGCATAGAGTGTACCACAAAACGAATTTGTATGAATAGCCGTCGCTGCTTAAGCTCACTCAGGAAGGGCGACGTCCGATAGGACCCGGATCTCTCGAAGGACTGCCGAGCGCTCTTGCTCAAACCACGCCGACCGATGCGTCGACGTCGGCGAGGGTCGTGCCGTGCGCACCTATGTGCGAGAAGGAAAGGATCCTGGATGCTGAATGCGATCACGGTTGAATTGATCTGGCGCCGGTTGATTTCGATCGTCGAAGAGGCCGCGGCCGCTTTGGTCCGGACCTCGTTCTCTTCAGTCGTCCGCGAATCCAACGATTTCGCTTGCGTCATCACCGACCGGCAAGGCCGGTCCATCGCGCAGCCTTCCAACAGTATTCCGTCCTTCATCGGGACGCTTCCGCGAACCATCCGGGCGTTCCTCGAGGTCTTTCCCCTTGAGGGTCTCGAAGACGGCGACATTCTCATTACCAACGACATCTGGCTCGGCACGGGCCACCTGCCCGACATCACCGTTGCGAAGCCGATCTTCCATCATGGAACGATCGTCGGATTCGCAGGCTCCGTCACGCATGCCCCCGACATTGGCGGCCGCGTCCGCTCGGCCGATGCGCGGGAGGTGTTTGAGGAAGGGCTGCAAATTCCCATCATGCGGGTCGTCAGGCGCGGCAAGATGGACGAGACGTTCGAGCAGATCCTGCGCAAGAACGTTCGAACGCCCGACCAGACCATGGGCGATCTCTACGCCCAGTTTGCCGCACTTCACCTGATCGATCGGCGCATTGTCGCGCTAATGCGCGAGCGGAATCTGGAATCACTGGAAGAAGTGTCGCAGGAAGTGCGGCAGCGTTCGGAGAAGGCGATGCGCCAGGCGATCGCCGAAGTCCCGGACGGTACCTACAGGGACGTCGCGATATGCGACGGTATCGATCGGCCGATCAAGCTAGAAATGGCCTTGACGGTCCGCGGCGATGAAATCGAAATCGACTATAGCGGGTCTAATCCCCAAGTCTTGCGGTCGATCAATGTCTGCCTTGCCTATACGCAGTCCTATACGGCTTACGGCGTCAAGGCGGTGCTTTCACCGGACATCCCGAACAATGAAGGTGCTCTGGCGCCGCTGTCGATTACGGCTCCCCTTGGCTCGATCCTGAATTCGCGACCGCCCGCCGCCGGCGGCGCCCGCGCGCTGATGGGGCATTTTCTTCCGGCAATGGTGATGCGCGCTCTCGCCCAGATCGTGCCGGACCGAGTCATTGCCGGCGTTGGTTCGCCATTGTGGTGCGTGAACCTCGCGGGTGTCAGGGAACAAGGCGGCACATTCGCAAACCTGTTCTTCCTGAACGGGGGATATGGTGCGAGCGCGCATGGCGATGGCATTCCGGTGCTGTCATGGCCCAGCAACATTTCATCGACTCCTGTCGAAGTCATCGAGCGGATGGCGCCGATAAAAATCCATTATCGGCGGCTGCGCCGCGCGACAGGCGGCGTCGGCATGTATCGCGGCGGCCCGGGGCAGGAGCTGATGTTCGAGAACCTGAATGCGGGGCCGACGACGGTTTCGTTTCTGGCGGAGCGAACCCGCCCCGAGACCGCGGCGGCCGGATTGCATGGTGGGGAATCAGGGCTGATCGGCGAGATCCTGATCGACGGCCGGCCGGTCGATCCGAAGTCACAACATCCCCTTAAAACGGGGTCCTGCGTTCTGCTTCGGACACCGGGTGGCGGCGGCTACGGTGATGCAAAGGATCGCCCTGCCGCCCTGATCGCCCGCGATCTCGCAGATGGTTTTCTGTAAGGACGGATGCGACATGATGTCTTGCTCCCTCGGTATCGACATTGGCGGTACCTTCACCGACGTCGTCATCTATCGGCACGACGATGGTCACATCTTCTCGCACAAGGAATTGACGACCACGAGCAATCCGACGCAGGGCGCCATGACCGGGGTCCGTTACCTCCTCGCCAAGACGGGCCTGCGACCCCAATCGATCGGAAAGGTCGTCCATGCGACGACGCTCTTCACGAATGCCCTGATCGAGCGTCGCGGCGCGGTGACCGGGCTGATCACGACCAAGGGATTCCGAGATACGCTCGAGATGCGCCGGGAGTTCAAATACGAGCTCTACGATCTTTTCATCGAATTGCCGCAGCCGCTCGTTTCGCGCGAGCTTCGCTTTGAAATCAACGAGCGTACCCATTTCGACGGCACCGTGCACACCGGCGTCGATGAAACGGAACTGACCGGGATCGTCGATGACATGATCGCCAAGGGGGTGACCTCCCTGGCAATCTGCCTGCTCCACGCCTACGCCAATCCGACCAACGAGCAGCGGGCGAAAGCGATCATCGAGCGCCGGCATCCGGGGCTCCATCTTTCCGTCTCGAACGAGGTATGCCCGCAAATACGCGAGTACGAGCGCACGTCGACGACCGTCGCCAATGCCTATGTGAAGCCGATCGCCGATCGATATCTGCACGATCTGGAATCCGAATTGAACGGGCTCGGTATCCCCGGCCGCCTGTTCATGATGCTGTCGAGCGGCGGCCTGACGCATGTCGGGGAAGCGCGTCGCGTTCCCGTTCAACTCCTGGAATCCGGGCCTGCCGCCGGAACGATTGCGGCTGCGTTCTTCGGCCAGCGTTCGGAAATTTCGGAGGTTCTTGCGTTCGATATGGGCGGGACCACCGCCAAGCTCGGCACCATCGAGCAGGGTAGGCCGCTGATTTCGCACCAATTCGAAGCTGGCAGAGAAAAGCGATTTGCGGCCGGCAGCGGATTGCCGATCAACATCTCGACCATCGAGCTGATCGAGATCGGCGCCGGTGGTGGAAGCATCGCGCAGACGGATGCTCTGGGCCTCCTGAAGGTGGGCCCTAAGAGTGCCGGTTCGGAGCCGGGGCCGGCCTGTTACGCCCGCGGGGGCAAGTTTGCAACGGTCACCGACGCGAACCTGCTCGCCGGCTATTTCGACGCCGACAATTTTGCCGGCGGCACGATAAGGCTCGACACCAACGCCGCCAGTGACGCGCTGCGACCACTGAGCGAGGCGCTCGAGATGGAACTGATCGACATCGCCAAGGGCGTGCAGGCCATCGTCAACGAGAACATGGCCGCCGCCGCCCGCGTTCACGTTGCGGAACGAGGCCATAGCGCCTCCGATTTCACCCTGCTGGTGATGGGCGGGGGCGGCCCGCTGCATGGGTGCGATGTCGCGCGAAGGTTGGCTATTAATCGCGTGCTCTGCCCGCCATGCGCCGGCGTGGCGTCGGCGCTCGGCCTGCTGATTGCGCCGGCGCGGGTCGATCGATCGGCGACCGTCGGACGGACGCTCGACGTACTTTCGGCTCGCGAGCTTGAGGCCGCGTTCGCCGCGCTCGAGGCTGATGCAGGCCGGGTGATTGGCGACACGCTCGACGAAGCTGGAGAATTCGGTTTCGAACGTTCCGCCGACATGCGCTTCGTCGGCCAGGGTTTTGAACTCGTCGTCGCATTGCCCTCGGGGCCATATGATCAAACCAGCTTGCTGGAAATTCGGACGGCGTTTTCCGACGCCTACCGGCGCATTTTCGGCCACATCACACCGGCCGTCGAGCTGGAGATCATGAGCATCCGCGTCAGCGCGATCGAGACGCTGCGCGCGCGCCCGTTGGTGATAGCCGGGAGCACGGAGAGCAAGGCAACGAGCAAGCCGCGCAAAGTCTATGATGAGGTCGCGCATCGCTGGAGCGAGGTGCCCGTCCTCGACCGCGCGGACTTGCCCTATGAACGTCCCGTTCACGGCCCGGTTCTGATCGAGGACGCGTCTTCCACGCTGGCCGTTCCCGCCGATGGCGTCGCCGTTCGGGACACCGCCGACAATATCATCATTACCTTGTCAGCGAACGCGGCCGCGGAGGATCACGCCAGGAAGGAGCCGGAAAGGGCGGTCGATGCCTGAGCCGGTCGGACCCATTACCGCGCGACATTCAAAGACGTTCGGAGACGCGATTCGTCGACACGATGGCTCGGCGCGCTCCCCGACGTTCGCGTTGCGCGAGCCCCCGAGTTACCTCGCGAAGCACATCGACGAATCGTTGGTGCAATCGTGTCGGCTTCCAGTTGCGGCGGGTGATCAGCCATATCGGGCGCCCCGCGTTCGGCACGGGCTTGTTCAGAACGGCGAGACCATGTAGCAGGTGATCGTCGTCGAAGTCGCTGCGCACCACGAGCGCCAGGAACTCGCCGCTCAGCACCAGGCTGCGCGTAAGCTCGAACAACTCGCTTTCCGCCGTCACGACGGGCGGCGTGACTCCTTCCTGCTCGAACATGGCGCGGAGGCGGATGGCGATGCCGGTGCGCGGCGGATGGCCGATCCAGCGGTAGCCGGCCAGTTCACGCGCGCTGATCTCGCGGCGTCCGGCCAACGGATGGTCTTCGCGGCAGATGATCCGCACTTCGCTTTTGCAGAGCTCCTCGGTGACGAAATCGGCGGGCACGTTCGGTCGCGCGGTGCTGACCATGCAGTCGAGCCGCCCGGCGCGCAGCTCCAGCAGCATTTCGTCATATTGATCATTCGTGATGATGTAGCGCGCCGCCGGCAACTGGGTGGACAAGCGGCGGATCGCCGCCGGCAATACGCCGGCCGCCGCCGTGCGCACCGCGCCCACCGTGATGCTGCCTTCCAGCAAGCCGCCGGATTCCTTGATCTCGGCAGCGGCCGAGCGCAGCTCTTCGAGCCCGAGGTTGAACAGCAGGGCGATTTCGTGGCCGAGTGTGTTCAGTCGCGCGGTGCGCTTCTCGCGGTATACCAGCTCCGCGCCCAGCGCGCCCTCGAGCTCACCGATCGCGCGATGTACCGATGGAACACGTAGCCCGAGGCCCTCCGCGGCGGCGCCGAATCCCCCATAGTGGTCCATCGCGACGAGGGCGCGCAACTGGCTGATGGTGAGTGTGCGTAGCAGCTTCTCGATCCGCTGTGAGCTGGCGTCCGTCTCGCGCGACGCCTTGCGGACGGCGCCCGTGAGGAATGCGACGCAACGCGCGACGCGTTTGGCCAGCACGGTGCCGTATTTCGTGGCGACGAGGCCGACGGGCCGGCGCTCGAACAGCGCGACGTTGTAGAAGCGTTCCAGCGCGGCGAGGCAAAGCGTCACGGCCGGCTGCGTCAGGCCCGCGTGATGAGCAGTCGCATGCACGCTCGCACCTTCCGCGACCATGAGGAATAAACGGGCATGTCGGAGGTTCGGAAAGCCTGCCATTTGTGCAATCGCTCCGTCGCCGTTAGCTAAATCTTATCGTAGACAGGAACGATAAAATTACCAAGTCCGCGCTCGTAGGCCGCAATATATGCGCGTTGTTCGAGGTGGGCGTGGCTTAATCAATCACACGCGTCACTCGGGAGAAGCGCTGAAGAAGGGAATCTTTATCCTTCCGTACCGGAAATCCGGTGCGGGAAGCGGAGATCCCGATGCGTCTGTCTTCCGATCGCCTGGCCTTGGTCAATCCGTCTGCCTCAGAAGGCGCCTCGCAACGAGCGCGAGATCTTATCGCCGCCGGCGTCGACGTCATAAGCCTCGCCACCGGCGAGCCCGATTTCGATACACCCGATCACATCATCGACGCCGCCATCGTCGCCTTGCGCGCAGGCCAGACCCGCTACACCGGCACCGGCGGCACGCTCGAGCTTCGCAAGGCGATCGTCGAAAAATTCTCGCGCGACAACGGCATCTCCTATGATCTGCCGGAGGTCTTGGCGAGCGCCGGCACCAAGAACGTCATCTTCCTGGCCCTGCTCGCAAGCCTCAATTCCGGCGACGAGGTGATCGTGCCGGCGCCGCATTGGGTCTCCTACACGGAGATGACTAAGATGGCTGGTGGCACGCCGGTCGTCGTGAGCTGTACGCAAAACAACGGTTTCAAGCTCGACGCTCAGGCGCTCGAGCAAGCGATCACGCCACGAACGCGCTGGCTGATGCTCAACACGCCATGCAATCCGACCGGCACGGTCTACAGTCGCGAAGATCTGATGGCACTGGCTGACGTGGTTCGCCGCCGCCCGCAGGTGCTGGTGATGACGGACGAGATCTACGAGCACATCATCTTTGATGGGCGCACGTTCCACAGCTTCGCCGAGGTCGCGGCCGACCTGAAGGATCGGACGCTGACGCTGAACGGCGTGTCCAAGGGCTATGCCATGACCGGCTGGCGCGTCGGCTTCGCCGGGGGGCCGGCCGAATTGATCGCCGCCATGAAGAAGGTGCAGTCGCAGTCACTGGGCAGCATCAGCTCGATCAGCCAGGCAGGCGCGGTCGCAGCCCTGATGGGGCCGCAGGCCTACCTGCAAGAGCGGGCCGACGCGTTCCAAGCGCGGCGCGACAGGGTGATTTCGCTTCTCGGCCATGTGCCGGGTCTGCGCTGCCACCGGCCGGAAGGCGCCTTCTACCTGTTCGTCGACTGCGGCGGTCTGATCGGCAGGATGACGCCCAAAGCCATCATGCTCGAGCGCGACATCGATGTGACGGAATATCTGCTCGACGAGGCGCGGGTTGTTGTCGTGAACGGCGCCGCCTACGGCATCTCGCCCTATTTCCGGATTTCGATCGCGACATCGATGGAGCGATTGGAGGCGGCCTGTGAACGCATCGCCGCGGCCGTCGCGCGGCTCAAATAGGAGAACGCCTGCCTGATGACGCCCGTAAGCCTCGCCACCATCAAGGACATCCTCGACGCTTTCGCCCGTAGCGGCGCGGAAGAGCTGGAGGTCACTGATGGCACGCTGCGGATGCGTGTGCTGCGGCGCCGCGCGGCGGTATCACCGGTGATCCCGGCGGCGCCCGTTGCGACGGCGGAAGTGGAATTCACGGGCGAAACATTTGCGCCGGTCGATGAGGGCATCGTGGTGACGGCGGCCATGCATGGTGTCTTCCACCGAACGCCGGCACCGGGCGCGGAACCGTTCGTCAGCGCGGGACGCCACGTCATGCGCGGCCAGCAGCTCTGCATCCTCGAGGCGATGAAGGTCTTCAATACCGTGACAGCCCCGCAGGATGGAATCATCGCGATGATCCATGTCGAGAATGGCGAGGACGTCATGGCAGGCCAGCCGCTTTTCACCCTGGCGCCCGCGCCGCAGCTAAGGGCCGCCGAATGAATTCCGGCATCGTCGTCCTCGCCGAGCCTCGCGTCAGCCTGTGTGGCAGCGCCGCGCTGCTGCTCGATGCCGAGGGACCGCTCGCGCTCCCGACGCAGGAGCGGATCTGGCGATTGAGCAATAGGGTGCGCAGCTGGGACGGCGTGATCGACGTGCAGCCAGGCATGAACAGCTTGCTGGTGCTACTCGATCCGCATCATGCCGATCCGGCGGAGCTGTCGGCGCGCCTGCTCGAGATGTGGCCGACCGTCGAGGCGGGACGCGTTGCCGGCCGCCTGCTCGAGGTCGGCGTCGTCTACGGCGGCGAGGGTGGGCAGGACCTTGCCGATGTTGCCGCCCATCATCGACTCGGGCCCGAAACGGTGGTGGCGCTGCATGCCGCCGCCGAGTACGTCGTGTTCGCGCCCGGCGTCTCGCCGGGCTTCGGCTATCTGTTTGGACTCGATCCGCGCCTGTTCACGCCGCGCCGCAAGGTGCCGGTGATGCGCGTCGTCGGCGGCAGTGTGTCGATCGGCGGCGGCCAGGCCAACCTTGGCAAGCCCTCTGTCGAAGGCGGGCCAGCGATGCAGCCCACTGGCTGGTATACGATCGGCCGCGCGTCCGACGTCCCGATCCCGTTCGACCTTGCGAAAGATCCGCCCAACTTGCTGTCGCTCGGCGACCGCATTCGCTTCCGCGTCGATCGGATCGAAAAATGATCGAGATTCTGGAGACACAGCCGCTCAACTCGATCCAGGATCTCGGCCGGCTGGGCTGGCGCTGTCACGGCATCGGCCGCTCCGGCGCGATGGATCGTGTGGCGCTCGCGGCAGCCAATGCGCTGCTCGGAAATGAGGAGGGCGCGGCCGGCATCGAGTTTCAACTGTTTCCCGCGCGGCTGCGCTTCCGTGCAGATACCGTGTTTGCGATCACGGGCGCGGATTGCGCGCCGCGGCTCGACGGGCATCTGCTGCCGCCCTGGTGGGCGATGGCCGCGCGGGAAGGGCAGGAATTGGTGTTGTCGCCGCCGCGCCGCGGCTTGCGCAGCTACCTCGCCGTCGCAGGCGGCATCGATGTGCCGCTGGTGCTGGGCTCGCGCAGTACGCAGATGCGCGACGGCTTTGGCGGCCTCGGCGGACGCGCTCTTGCTGCCGGCGACGGGCTCGCGGCACTGCCGGCTGCGCCGTTCACGATGCGCGACCGCGCGGGCCATGGCGCGTTGCCGGCATCGCAGTCGCTCGCCGCGGCGGCGCATGACACGGCGCGTGCGGGCGAAATCGTTCTGCGTGTGATCGGCGCCGCCGAGTATGGGCAATTCGACGAGGTCTCCCGCAATACCTTCTGGAACGCACCCTGGAAGGTGACGTCGCAAAGCAACCGGCAGGGTTGTCGCCTGGCCGGGAACGCGTTGCGGCGGACCGAGCTTGTCGAGATGCGCTCGCACGGCATCGTGCCCGGCGTCATCCAGGTGCCTCCTTCCGGCGAGCCGATCATCCAGCTGGCCGACGGCAACTCGGCGGGCGGCTACCCGAAAATCGGCGTCGTGATCGAGGCCGATCTCTGGCGCATCGCCCAGGCCGCGCCCGGCAACGTGCTGCGCTTCGTCTCCTGCACGCTGGAGGAGGCGCACGCGGCGGAGCGCGAGATCGTGTCATATCTCTTGAGGCTCCGTCGCCTTGCGGATTACTGCCGCTTCCCGGTCTCGGAGCAGGCCGCATGATCCTGGCCACCAACGATATCGCCGAACTGATCGAGCACATGCGCGGTCTTGGCGTGGCCGAGATAGAAATCGCCGGCGGCGATGAGATGCTCCGCGTTGCCCTACCCGAAGCGGTGGAGCAATCCGTGCGAACGGCGTCCGGTCCGGCGATCATCGCGGCCGCGGCCTGCGGCATCTTCTTTCTCGGCCATCCCGCGCGCGAGGTGACGCTGTCGATCGGCACGCGCCTCGAAGCGGGAGAGGTCGTGGGCGTGATCGCAACGGGACCACTATTGCAGCCGGTCTCGGCGCCGGCAGCCGGCACGCTCACCCGTGTTCTCTGCGAGCCAGGACAGCGCGTGGATTTCGGCACGCCGCTGCTTGCGTTTGCGCCTCTTGATCCACCTCCGGACTTACGAAAGCGAAAGGACGCCTGATGAAGATCGACCTCAATTCGGATCTCGGCGAGGGTTTTGGCCGCTGGAAGATGGGCGACGATGAGGCGCTGATGAAGCTCGTCTCGTCGGCCAACGTCGCCTGCGGCTTCCACGCAGGCGATGCCGTGATCATGACGCGCATGGTGGAGGCGGCAAAGGAGAATGGCGTCGCGATCGGCGCCCATTGCGGCCTGCCTGATTTGTTGGGCTTTGGCCGCGTGCCCATGAACATCAATCCCCGGGACATGCAGAAACATGCGCTCTATCAGCTGGGCGCGCTGGTTGCGATCGCCAAAGTTGGCGGCTACGCGGTTACCCATGCCAATACCCACGGCGCGATGGGCAACATGGCCGCCGAGAACCACGAATACATCGAGCTGATCCTCGATGTATTCAGGGCCTTCGACAAGGATCTCATCTTTGCGACGGCGCCGAACGGCTACAGCTTCAAATATGCCAGGAAGATCGGCATGCGCACGGTAGGCAAAGTGTTCGCCGATCGCGCCTATGACGACGAAGGCCGCCTCGTCAATCGACGCCTGCCGGGCGCCGTCATTACCGACCTGAAGGAAGCGGAGGTGCGTATCAACCAATTCCTGGACGATGGCACCTTCACATCGCAATCAGGCAAGCGCGTCAAGTTCGACGCGCAGTGCATCCTGGTGCACAGCGACACGCCGGGCGCGGTCGAGATCGCGAAGGTCGTGCGCAACGCTGTCGAAAAAGGCGGCGGCAAGATCGTGCCGCTCACCGAACTCGCGAACTGATCGGCGCGCGATGGCCTTCCGCTCCGTCCTGATTGCCAACCGAGGCGAGATCGCGCTCAGGGTCATCCGTGCCTGCCGCGCGCTTGGCTTGCGCGCGATCGCGGTATGCTCGGAGGCCGATCGCGGCGGGGCCTGGCTGCAGGCCGCCGACGATCACGTCTGCATCGGACCGGCACCGGCTCGGCTGAGTTACCTCGATGCCGGCGCATTGCTGCTCGCGGCCGAGGTCGCGGGCGCTGAAGCGATCCATCCGGGCTACGGCTTTCTTGCAGAAAACGGCGCGTTCGCTGAAGCGGTCGAACGCGCGGGGCTGACCTTGATCGGCCCAACTGCCGAAGTGATCCGGCTGATGGGCGACAAGATTCGCGCCAAGAAGGCGATGCGCGCAGCCGGCGTGCCTTGCGTGTCGGGCAGCGAAGGCGCTCTGCCGGCGGATGCCGATGCCTGCGCGGCGGTTGCCGCGCAGATCGGCTATCCCGTCATCATCAAGGCTGCCGGTGGTGGTGGCGGGCGAGGCATGCGCGTGGTGCGTGGTGCAGCGGAGCTTGGCGCGGCCATTGCCACGACGCGCGAGGAAGCGGTGCGCGGCTTCGCCAACCCCGATCTCTACATCGAGAAGTTCCTCGAGCATCCGCGCCACGTCGAGATCCAGGTTCTCTGCGATCACCACGGCAACGTGCTATGGCTGGGCGAGCGCGACTGTTCCGTGCAGCGCCGTCATCAGAAGGTCATCGAGGAAGCGCCGGCGCCGGGTATTCCCGCCGACGAGATCGCAGCCCTTGGCGAGCGTTGCGCGGCCGCCTGCCGGGCCATCTTCTATCGCGGCGTCGGTACCTTCGAGTTTCTCTACCAAGACGGCGTCTTCGCCTTCATCGAGATGAACACGCGCATCCAGGTCGAGCATACGGTCACCGAAGAGACGACCGGCCTCGACATCGTGCGCGAGCAGATACGTGTCGCGATGGGCGAGAAACTGTCGCTCCGTCAGTGCGACGTGGTCCGGCGCGGCCATGCCATCGAATGCCGCATCAACGCCGAGCACGCCTTCACCGGTCAGCCTTCGCCGGGCCGGCTGACGCGCTGGCATGCGCCCGGTGGGCCGGGCATCCGGGTCGACAGCCATATGGTGTCCGGTGCAGACGTACCGGCACACTACGATTCGCTGATCGCCAAGATCGTCGCATCCGGCACGGATCGTGCACAGTGCATCGCCAGGATGAAATCCGCTTTGGCCGAGTTGCGGGTCGAGGGCGTCGCCGTGAATGCCGATCTTCACAGATTCGTTCTGGAAGATGCGGCGTTCGGGAAGGGCGGCGTCACGATTCACTATCTCGAGGAACGCCTGCGACGTCGCGCCGAAGTCAGCCTGGAGACCGGGGCATGACGGTGAGCGAACTGCACGCGACCGAGATCAAGACAAAGTGGCCGGCGCTGCCCAGATCGCTGATCAGATTGGCGCTGCTGCTTCCCGCGCTGGCGTTTCTCACTGTCTTCCTCGTGCTGCCTTCGCTGATCCTGTTGGGCTACAGCGTGCTCACCCAGAGCCAGGGTGGCGACATCAGCTTGCCGCTCACGACCGGCAGCTACCAGCGGCTGATCGTCAGCCCCGCCTATCGCAACGTCGTGATGACGACCTTGCGCGTCGCCTCGTTCACCGCGCTCTTCACCTCGCTGCTGGCCTATCCGCTCGCCATGGTGATCGCCTATGGCCGGCCGCTCGCCAGCCGGGTCACCATGATCCTGGTGGTCGCGCCGCTGGTGGTGAGCGTGATCGTGCGCACCTATGGCTGGCAGCTGCTGCTCGGCAACAACACCACAGGCGTCCTCAACTGGATTCTAGGCACGGTGGGTGCAGGGCCTGCGCCGGTCCAGGTGCTCTATACCGAATGGGCGATCGTGATCGCGTCGGTACACGTTTTTCTGCCGTTGATGGTGCTGCCGCTCTCGGCCTCGCTCGGCCGCATCAATCCTTCGCTGAACGAGGCGGCGCGTGTGCTGGGCGCCCCGGCCTGGCGGGCCTTCCTGCGCATTACCTTGCCGCTCAGCGTGCCCGGCCTGATCGCGGGCCTTACCATTGTCTTCTCGCTGACTGCGGCATCCTACGTCACGCCCCAGATGGTCGGCGGCAACCGCGGCCTGATGCTCGGCGTCCTGCTCGAGCAGCAGATCAACACCGCCTTTGACTGGCCCATGGCCGGAGCAATCGCGGTGGTGATGGTCGCCATCGCGCTCATCGCCAGTGTTGGTGTCGGCTGGTTCGCCGATGGTCGAGCGGCATCGCGCTCGCGTCGTCGGGGAGGCGAGTGATGGCGGGGCGTCTCTCCGGCGGCGGCGGCTTCATCATCTATGCGGTGGCGGCGGCGACACTTGTCTTCGTGGTGGCGCCGCTGCTGGTGGTGGTGCTGCTTTCCTTCTCGGAGGCCAATCTGGCGATCTTTCCACCGGTGGGCTTCACCATGTCGTGGTACGAGAACGTGATCGCCAACGAGGAATTTCGGCACGCCTTCGTGGTCAGCGTCACGCTCGCGCTTGCGGCCACCGCGACTTCCTTTGCGTTGGGTGTGCCGGCTGCCTATGCGCTCGATCGCTGGCCGATACCGGGCGCCCGGGCGATCGAGACCATGCTGCTCGCGCCCCTCATTTTGCCTATCCTGATCACGGGCCTCGCTTTGCTGCAATTCATGGCAGCGATGCGCATGCGCGATGCGGCGGTGAACCTCTTCGTCGGCCACGTATTGGTGACGTTACCCTACCTGGTGCGAACTGTCACCGCGAGCCTGAAGCAGGTCGACCGTTCGCTCGAGGAGGCGGCACTGACGTTGGGCGCCTCACCCTGGAAGGTGTTCTGGCGGGTAACGGTGCCACAGATCGTACCGGGCATCGCGGCGGGCTGCCTGTTCGCCTTCATGATCTCGTTCGACGACTTCCCGATCTCGTTCTGGCTGGCCGACGCGGAGACGGTGCCGTTGCCGATCTTCTTGCACGACAGCATGAACAAAGTCTTCGATCCCTCCATCGCGGCGATGTCGAGCCTGATGATCCTCACGGGGATCCTGGCGGTGATCGGCCTTGAGAGGCTCGTAGGCCTGCGCCGGGCCATGAGCGTGTGACGACAAGAAGTTCAAACAGAGGAGTAACCGATATGTCTGATCAGAGCGGGAAGAGCAGGGGGCCCGTCGTCGGTCGCCGCAAGCTGATCGTGGCGGCGGGCCTCGCCGCTCCGATGTTCTTTATCCGCAACGGCTGGGCCGCTGGTAAGTCGATGTATATCGGCACCTATACCGGGCAGCAGGGCGAGTACATCCGCCGTCAGGTCGTGCCGGCATTCCAGTCCGAGCTCGATTGCAAGGTCCTGCAGACCGAAAACGTGACCTTGGGCAATATCGGAATCCTGCGTACGCAGAAGGCCAACCCCAATTACTCCGTCATGATGATGGACGATGTCGGCGTACCGATCGCCAAGAACGAGGGACTGATCGCGCCGCTGCCCCAGGACAAGATACCAAACCTGGCGAAGGTGTTTCCAAGCTTCGTTTACAATGACGGGTATGGCGCGGCCTTCGCCATCTCGACGGTCTCGCTCTGGTACAACAAAGGCATCTCCAAGCCGCTGGAGAGCTTCGCCGACTTGTGGAGCGACCGTTTTCGCGGTCGCTATATGATGGTGACGCCGAAGCAGACGCAGACGGTGCAACTGCTCACTGTGGCGGCTTCCATGGTCACCGGCAAGCCGATCCTCGAGGCGCAATACGAGCTCGACAAGGGTTGGGCCAAAATGGCCGAGCTGAAGCCGAACCTGCAGACGATCTACGACAACGTCGGCACCGCCGTGCTGCAGGTTTCGCAGGGCCAGGCCGATGTCGGCGGGCCGGATTTCTCCAAGAGCATCCTGCCCTACATCGCCAAGGGCGCGCCGCTGGTGCTGAGCCAGCCGTCGGAAGGATCGTTCGCAGGCGTGAACTGCGTCACGCTCGTGAAGGGGGCGCCCGAGCCCGACCTGGGTGCAGCCTTCATCGACCGCATCCTGTCGCCTGCCGTGCAGAAAGGCCTAGCCGAATACACGGTCGCCGCACCGTCCGTGAGCGGCATCGAGCTCGAGGCCAAGACCGCCGAGATCGTTGCCTACCCGGAATCGCGTATGCGCGAGATGAAGCTCTACGTGCTCGACTGGAACCACATCAATCCGCAGCGCAGCGCGATCCTGGACAAGTTCAACCAGGTATTTGGAAGCTGATGGTGACGGCGTTGACGGGTAAGGCGACCGATCTCGCCATCTCGGGCCTGACCAAGGTCTTCGGTGTCAGCACTGCCGTCGACGGCGTGACGCTACGCATCCACACGGGCGAGATGGTGGCTCTGCTTGGTCCGAGCGGCTGCGGCAAGACGACGATCTTGCGCATGATCGCGGGCCTCGTGGAGCCGACGCTAGGGGAGGTGCTGATCGGCGGTTACCGTGTCACGCACATCCCGGTGCATCGCCGCAATATCGGCATGCTGTTTCAGAACTACGCACTGTTCCCGCATCTCTCGGTGGCCGAGAACGTGGCCTTTGGGCTGCAGATGCGGGGGCTGGCGAAGGCTGAAATCCGGCCCAAAGTCCAGGCAGCGCTGTCGCTGGTGCAGCTTGGCGACTATGCCGACCGGCTGCCGTCGGCGCTCTCGGGCGGCCAGCAGCAGCGCGTGGCGCTGGCTCGCGCCATTGTCATCGAGCCCAGCCTGCTGCTGCTAGACGAGCCGCTGGGCGCGCTCGACCGCAACCTGCGTGAAAGCATGCAGGTCGAGATCCGCCAGATCCAGAAACGGCTCGGCATCACCGCCGTGCTGGTGACGCACGACCAGGAAGAAGCACTCACGATGGCCGATCGCGTGGTGATCATGCGCGGCGGCCGGCTGGAGCAGGTCGGTACGCCGGAGGAGATCTACAGCCGCCCGGCCTCGCGCTTTGTGGCGAGCTTTATCGGCAGCTCGAATTTCCTGCACGGCACCGTCGCCGAAAGGAGCCGCAGCATGCTGAAGGTGCGGCTGGCGAGCGGCGGGCAGGTGCTGGTGCCGTGCGCTGATGGCGGGCGCAAAGACGTGCTGATCTCGGTGCGGCCGGAAGCTGTCGGCCTTGCGCCGCTCGACACGAGCGCATCCGCTCCCGAGCAAGGTGCGCCGGCCACGGTGCAGCAGATCGTCTATCGTGGCCAAGCCACGCATGTTCACATGCGGCTCGACGACGGCGAGCCGTTCGTCGCCTTCCTGCCCAACCGCCAAGGCGAGACGGCGGGCCAGGCCTTCGCCGTCGGCGAAAAAGTCTGGGCCTCGTGGGCGCCGCAGAGCAATTGGCTGGTTTCGGACTCCTGAGAAAAATGATCACCGCAAATGGGAAGGACGGCCTTCCGACGCCACGTCGTTATTTCGCGATCACGACCATCACGCTCGCTGTGCTGCTCTCCTCCTTCGGCACCAGCGTCGTGAACGCAGCCTTGCCGACAATCGCGCGCGACATCGGCTCGACCGAGGCGGCGTCGATCTGGATCGTCAGCGCTTTCCAGATCGCGCTGGCCGTGTGCTTGCTGCCATTCGGGGCCATCGGTGAGATCCACGGCTATCGCCGCGTCTATATTGGGGGGCTCGTCGTCTTCACCGCGTCGTCGCTCGCCGTGGCGCTGTCGTCCTCGCTCGTCATGTTGACCTGCATGCGGGTGATCCAGGGACTGGGCGCAGCCGGCATTCTAAGCGTCAACATCGCCATCCTGCGCTTCGTCTATCCCCGTGCCCAGCTCGGCCGCGGCATCGGCATCAACGGCTTCATCGCCGCCATTTCAACCACGGCGGCGCCGCCCGTCGGCGCGCTCTTGTTGTCGCTTGCGAGTTGGCCGTGGCTGTTCGCGCTGAACGTGCCGATCGGCCTGTTGGCGCTGGGCCTTGCCATCTTCACCATCCCGGATACGCCGCGTGCGGAACGCAGCTTCGATGTGGCGGGGGCGATGTTGAGCGTCGCCTTCTTTGGCGGGCTGCTGTTCGCAGCCAACGGCGTCGCGCACAGCCATTCACGCTGGCTGCTCACCGTGGAATTGGCCGGCAGCCTTGCCGCCGGCTTTCTCTATCTCCGCCGCGAGCACGGCCGGAGCAACCCGCTGGTGCCGCTGGATCTGTTCCGCATTCCGCAGTTCAGTCTCTCGGTTGCGACTTCGGTCGCGGCGTTCGCCGCCAACATGCAGGCGCTGTTGGTGCTGCCGTTTCATCTCGAACGGGCCATGGGTTATAGCGGCCGGAGCGCGGGTCTGCTGCTGGCGCCGTGGCCCGCCGCGACGACGGTGACCGCCATCCTGGCCGGACGCCTGTCGGAGCGGTGTTCGGTCGGGGTGTTGGGCGGGCTCGGCCTCGTGATGTTCGCCAGCGGCCTAGGCTTGCTTGCGCTGCTGCCGGTCCAGGCCGGGCCGCTCGATATCGCCTGGCGAATGATCCTCTGCGGCGCGGGGTTCGGTTTCTTCCAGTCGCCGAACAATGTCGCGCTGATCAGCGCCGCACCGCCTCGGCGCAGTGGTGCTGCGAGCGGCAGCTTGGGCACCGCGCGACTGATGGGGCAATCGGCCGGCGGCGCGCTGGCCGCGCTGATGCTCGCCTCGTTCGGCTCGGCCGGGGCGACGACCTCGCTGGCCACCGGCGCCGTCGTGGCCCTGATCGCCGCAACCGTAAGTGCGATGCGTCTGTGGACGCCGCGTCCCGAGCGCGAGGCCGTCGTGCCTGCCGTTGAAAGAGAGGTTACCAGATGAAGCCCGAACTCCTGTTCAAAGTGGCGGTGCTTGATTATCGCCATCGGCTCGCAGAGGTCTTCACGATCGTCGATTATCCGCCGATGGGCCCGCGGCCTGACGGAGACGTGTGCAGGCGCGCACGGGTGCTCGTCACCACGGGCTTCACCGGTGCGTCGCGCGCGGACATGGAGGCGCTGCCGGCGCTGTCGCTGATCTGCTGTGTCGGAACGGGCTACGAGAATGTCGACGTCGCCGCCGCGCGAGAACGCGGCATTGTCGTGGTCCACGGCGCCAGTACCAATGCCGGTGCGGTCGCCGACCATGCCTTCGCGCTGTTGCTGGCCGTGATGCGCGACATCCCGCGCTTCGATGCTTCGGCCCGGCATGGCGACTGGCGTGGCGGCCTGCGACCGCGGCCGATTCCGAGCGGCAAGCGGCTGGGCATGATCGGTATGGGAGGCATCGGTGAGCGCGTGGCGCGGCGCGCCGCCGCCTTCGACATGGTCGTCTCCTATCACACCCGCACGCCGCGACCCAACCTGCCATGGCGACATTTTACGTCGGCACTGGCGCTGGCCGAAGCGGTAGATTGCCTGATCGTCGCCGCGCCGGGTGGGGCGCAGACCTATCACATGATTGACGCTGCCGTTCTAAGGGCGCTCGGACCAAACGGCTTCCTGGTCAATGTCGGGCGCGGGAGCATCGTCGATACAGCCGCATTGGTCGAGGCGTTGCGCGCGGGTACCATCGCCGGCGCCGCGCTCGACGTCTTCGAGCAAGAGCCGGTGATCCCTGAGGGTCTGCGCACCATGCCGAACATCGTGCTGACGCCACATGTCGCGGCCTTCGCGCCGGAGGTGCAGGGCGAGGGGGCTTTGCTGCTGCGAAGGAATATCGAGCTGTTCCTAAGCGGTCAGCCCGTTCTCACGCCTGTGCCTGAGCTAACAGCACATGCTATCGCGGTGGCTGTCATTGGGGCGTCATCCACCGACAATGCCGCAGCCGCGCTTTGAACAGAGCATGACGTCGACGGTCTCCCAGCAGTTCCTCTCCGTTACGCTCTGGAAAGGGGGGCCGATCGCGCTCCCGACCATGGCCGACGCGGTGGGGTCAGTCTGCGCGGCGCTTGATCCTCTGCTTCGCCTGGTTGAAGCCCACGTCATGGCGGCCGCGCGTCTTCATGCGGATGACACGACCGTGCCGGTCCTGGCCAGCGGCAAGACCGACACGGGGCGACGCTGGATTTACGTGCGGGACGACCGGCCTTTTGGGGGAGCCGGGCCGCCAGCGGTGACGTTCTATTACTCGCGCGACCGCAAGGGCGAACATCCCCAGGGCCATCTGGCCCGATACGGCTTTCTGGCCGAGTTGATGGCACCCGATGCAGCCGATGTTCTTCATCTGCTTCAGCCAGTCAGTCTGCGTCAGCTTTTCGGGAATGTCGCTCTTGCCGCCAAAATCGCCGGCAGGCGGAATTTTCATCATCGCATACCAGTAGATCGCCGGGTAATAATGCGCCGCTGCCGCGTCGTTCGGTGCCAGCACCGCCGTTAGATTAAGAAGCTGGCCCGGCTTTGCGGTAAGCTTGGCCGAATCCACCAAGCCATAACCTCGCACCCAGACGCTGTAATTCGCGGCCGGCAGATCGGGGACGAGGTAGCGGCCCTGATCGTCGGTGACGACGATGCGCGCGAACTTCGTCGGCAACTCGGTGGTTTCGGCGATCACCCAGACCCCGGCTTCGGGACCCGATGCCCCGACAACAGTGCCGCCGATGTCGGTGGTGCGATCGCTACGGCCTGCTACGCATAAGCTGCGGTTGGGATTGTACCCGGCACCGCCATCAAGCCGGCAAATATCGTCAACCGCGCAAGTACTCTGGTCACGAACATGGCTCGCCTGCCGGCACGGAACCGGCTCTTTGGCCAGTTTTTCATTGTCGGTCGGCAACTTCCAATGGCCTGAATCACTCCTCTACTGACGTCCGCGCGCGGCACAGGCTGACGCCCGCGGTTCGTCGGACGTCCGCTTCGCGTCAATGGACTGGCTAATCGGGAAGCAATCGTTTCCTGTACGCGGACGAGTCCATGTCGCGAATATCGACGCTTAGACTTTTTGTTCGAGGTAACATCTTCGACAAACTTGTGCGCAAACTCTCGCTCAATTTCAGCTTTTGCTCCGGCGTACGTCCCTCCAGTAGAAAGACGGAGACATGGCAGAAGCCATCTCGAATTCCTGCTACCAGATAATCATCGTATGAGATCGCTCTGATTTTGATATCCCGCGCATGCACCACCTCTGTGGACACTGCCGCGGCGTGCAGGGCCCGCATCAGCTCCGCCGTATCAAAGCGCTCATGTCCGTCGATGGAATATTCGATCACCAGATGCGGCATATCTTTGCTCGTTCATGCAATGCAATCTGAGTTGCGGTCACAGCAGCTGCGACTTTACAGAATCGGCAGCCTCTCTCAGAAGCGGCAGAAAGCGGTCGATCATTTCGCCGGTCGAGACGCGATCGACATGTGCGCCCATGTTGATGGCGGCGGCGATGGCGCCGTCGTAACGTCGGATCGGCACGGCGATTGAACGGAAGCCGGGTTCGGCTTCCCGGTCCACCAGGGAATAGCCCTTCTCGCGATCGGTGATGATGGTTGCGAGCAGCAGTACCTTGTCGATGACGGTGTACGGCGTCATCGGCGTCAGATTGGCAGCATTGATGGCCGCTTCAAGCTCATCGTTCGAGAACTTGCCGAGCATGACTCGGCCGACTGAACTGCAAAACGCCGGCAGCCGATAGCCGAGGTCGATGCCGGACGAGAATACCCGGGCCGGACTGCTGCGGGCGACGAAGATGACCTCGTCGCCATCGAGAATGGCCAACGAGCTGATCTCCTTGGCAGCGCTCGACACCCGGTCGAGCACCGGCTGCAGGATCGTCACTACCTGGTTGGACGACAGATACGACCCTGCGAGGGCCAGCACGCGCGGCGTCAATGTGAACAGCTTGCCGTCGTTGGCGACATAGCCGGCCCGCTCCAGTGTGAACAGGATGCGGCGCACGGTGGCGCGCGGCAGGTCGGCGGCCTTGGCGAGATCGCTCAGGGTCATCGGTCTCGGATCGATGCCGAACAGTTCGAACACCCGCAAGCCGCGGTCGAGGCTTTCGATGAAATCGGTACCGCTGCTCGTGTCGTCCGGACTGCGTTTCAGTTTCGGCATCATCCCTCTCGCGCGTCAACCGACGGCTTCCAGTTTCTTCAGCTCGAACGACAGGGCGGCGGCCGGATCGCAGGCGCCGAGCAAGCCGCTCAAAGCGGCTGTCCCGGCTTTGCGGACGGCAAAGATATAGAGAGTGGTCGAGCCCACTGCGCGCGCTCGCTATTATCATTCATATATCGAACAAATGTTCATTAGGTGCAAGTCGATGCTTTAAACCTAAGGAACCCTTGCAGCCGAATTTTGCCCGGTATCGCGCCAAACCTTGCCAAAACAATTCGCTTGCTTGGAATTCGTCGATCTATAAAATCGCCCATAAGTTCAATAGACGAACAAAAATCGGGACGTTTGAGCGCCCGGGTATCATTTTCGTGAGGTCCTTGCCATGATGAGCCAAGAGCAAAACGACCTGATCACCCGGGTCGGGCCGAAGGCGCCGGCCGGCAAACTGATGCGGATGTACTGGCAGCCCGCGGCGCTGGTGGACGAATTTGCCGGTGACCGTCCGATCAGGCCGGTGAAGCTGCTTGGCGAGGATTTTGTCCTGTTCCGCGACGAGGCCGGCCGCTATGGCCTGCTCGACCGTGACTGCCCGCATCGCGGCGCCGATCTCGCCTTCGGTCGGCTCGAAGGCGGTGGCGTGCGCTGCGCGTTCCATGGCTGGCTGTTCGACGTCAACGGACAGTGCCTGGAGACGCCGGCCGAACCGAAATCCTCCAAGCTCTGCGCCGGCATCAAGCAGCGCGCTTATCCGGTGACGGAGAAGGGCGGCGTGCTCTGGGCCTATCTCGGCGAAGGGGAGCCGCCGGCATTTCCGGAGCTGGATTGCTTCGCCGCGCCCGCCGCCTACACCTTCGCCTTCAAGGGTCTGTTCGAGTGCAACTGGCTCCAGGCGATGGAGGTCGGCATCGATCCCGCTCACGCCTCGTTCCTGCACCGCTTCTTCGAGGATGAGGATACGTCCGCGGCGTATGGCAAGCAGTTCCGTGGTGCTTCAGCCGGCAGCGAGCTGCCGATGACCAAGATCCTGCGCGAGTACGATCGGCCGATCATCAATGTTGAAAGCACCGAATACGGCCTGCGTCTGATCGCCCTGCGGCAGCTCGATGAGGAGCGCACCCACGTCCGCGTCACCAACCAGCTGTTTCCGCATGGCTTCGTGATTCCGATGAGCACGGAGATGACCATCACCCAGTGGCATGTGCCGGTCGATGACGAGAACTGCTATTGGTATGCAATCTTCACCAGCTACACCAAGCCAATCGACAAGCAGAAGATGCGCGAGCAACGCCTCGAGCTCTACGACCTGCCGGACTACAAATCGCGCAAGAACCGCAGCAACGATTACGGCTTCGATGCGCGTGAGCAGGTCCACGAGACCTATACCGGCATGGGCGCCGACATCAACGTTCACGACCAGTGGGCTGTCGAGTCGATGGGCCGGATCCAGGATCGCACCCGCGAACATCTCGGCTCGTCCGACAAGGCCATCGTCGCCTATCGTAAGCTGCTGCGGCAGGAAATCGAGAAGGTCGCCGGCGGTCTCAAGCCGACCATGTTCCTCGACGCAGACCATGCGCGCAGCATCCAGGGCCCCGGCACCATGGACGGCATCGGTCCGACCCGCGGCTGGGAAACCTACTGGATGGAAGTCGATGTCGCCCGCCGTCGTGGAGCGCCATGGGCAGCGCCGGTGCCGAACGAAACCTCGGCCACCGTGACGCGTCTGTCGGCTGCAGTGCGATGAACTTGCGCTGCGGAGTTTCGGGGAGAGTGCGTTGAGTTTCGTCGAGCGCCACGGCCTTTGGTCCGTAGAGCAGAAGGACGCCGCCGTCAGGCTTCGACGCATCGTCGACGAGCAGGAGCTCGAAGTGATCCGGCTGTCGTTTCCCGATCAGCACGGCATCCTGCGCGGCAAGACGCTGATCGCCGGTGAGGCGCTGCGCTGCCTGGAAAGCGGCTGCACCATCACCACCACGATGTTCGCCAAGGACACCTCGCACAAGACGGTGTTCCCGGTGTTCTCCGCCGGTGGCGGTTTCGGCATCCCGGAAATGCAGGGCGCCGCCGACGTGTTGATGATTCCAGATCCCTCGACATTCCGCGTGCTGCCGTGGTCGCCAGGCACCGGCTGGCTGCTGTGCGACGTGCATTTTGCCGACGGCCGCCCGGTGCCGTTTGCTACCCGCAACCTCTACAAGGGCGTACTCGCCAATCTCAACAAGCGCGGTTACGATTACGTCGCCGGGCTCGAGATCGAGTGCCACATCTTCAAGCGCGAAGAAACCCGGATGGCACCGGAAGATGCCGGCCAGCCTGGCCGCCCGCCGGACGTCAGTTTGCTGTCGCACGGCTATCAGTATCTCACCGAGCAGCGCTACGACCAGATGGAGCCGGTGCTGGAATTCATCCGCCGCGACATGCTGGCGCTCGGCCTGCCGCTGCGCTCCGTCGAAGTAGAATACGGTCCGAGCCAGTGCGAATTCACCTTCCAGCCCACCACAGACCTGATGCCGGCCGACAGCATGGTGCTGTTTCGCAGTGCCGTGAAGCAGATCTGCCATCGCCGCGGCTACCACGCCACCTTCATGTGCCGGCCGAAGATTCCCAATGTCGTCTCGTCCGGCTGGCATCTGCATCAGTCCATCGTGTCGCGTGACACCGGCAAGAACCTGTTCATGTCGACAGTGCCAGACGAGGCGCTGTCGCCGTTCGGCTGCGGCTATCTCGCCGGGCTGCTTGCGCATGCGCGCGCTGCCACCGTGTTCACCACCCCGACCATCAACGGCTACAAGCGCTACCGTTCCTATTCGCTGGCGCCGGACCGCGCGATCTGGGGCCGCGACAACCGCGGTGCGATGATCCGTCTGCTCGGCGGTCCCGGCGATTCCGCGACGCGCCTTGAAAACCGCGTCGGCGAGCCCGCCGCCAATCCCTATCTCTACATGTCATCGCAGATTCTCGCCGGCCTCGATGGCGTCGATCGGGCGCTGGATCCTGGCCCCTCGGCGGACACGCCTTACGAGAGCAACGCCCCGCTGCTGCCAAAATCGCTGCGCGAAGCGGTCTTCGCGCTGAAGGACGATCCTTTCTTCCGCGACGCCATGGGCTCGACCATGGTCGACTATTACACCCACATCAAACTGGCCGAGATCGAGCGCTTCCAGGCGGAAGTGTCCGATTGGGAGCAGCGCGAATACTTCGAAATGTTCTGACGCGCCTTCAATCTGTTGTGCAGTCATCGGGCTACCCGGCGACGTCGAAAAGTTCTGCTCTGGCATGTGATCTGCATAACAAACAGCGGCATCTGGTCCTGACGAGAGACTTCAGAAGTATGTGACCGCCCGACAGGAGCACGTGAGTGACTCGATCATTGTTGTCCATATCGCCCGGACTAAGCTTCGCCGACTATGTTTCGCACGATGCACTCGGTCTGGCCGACCTGGTCCGCAGCGGCGACACCTCGGCTAATGAGTTGCTCGACATCGCACTCGAACGCATCGACGCCGCAAATTCATCCATCAACGCCGTGGTTGACGTTTTCGCCGATACGGCGCGCGCGCAGATCGCGCAGGGATTGCCGGATGGTCCGTTTACCGGCGTGCCTTTCCTGCTAAAGGATCTTTTCATCGATCTTGCCGGCACGACCACGACGAGCGGCGCGGTCTTCCTGAAAGACACGGTGGCGAAGCGCGACAGCACCGTGGCCGAACGCTACAGGAATGCCGGGCTGGTGATCTTCGGCAAGACGCACAGCTGCGAATTCGGCGGTTCGCCGACCACCGAAAGCCAACTCTACGGCGTCACCCGCAATCCGTGGGATTTGAAATTCAGTGCCGGCGGCTCCAGCGGCGGCTCTTCCGCGGCGATTGCCGCGGGTATCCTGCCGGCGGCCAATGGCAGCGACGCCGGCGGTTCGATCCGGTCGCCCGCCGCCACCTGCGGCCTGTTCGGCTTGAAGCCGAGCCGCGGTCGCGCTCCGCTCGGCCCGGCGCGCTTCGATGGCGGCGGTGGCATTGCCACGGTTCATGCGCTGACCCGCTCGGTGCGCGACAGCGCCGCGTTGCTCGATGCAGTGGCCGGTCCCGAACTTGGCGCATCCTATGCCAGCCCGATGCAAAGCCGGCCGTTTCTCGACGAGGTGCAGCAGCAGCCGAAGCGTCTGCGCATCGCGGTGATGCCGCAGTCGCTGTTCGGCGACGAGGTGGCGCCGGATTGTCTCACCGCTGTCGCCGACGCTGCAGCCTTGTGCGCCTCGCTCGGTCATATAGTGGAACAAGCCGCTCCTGCAGTCGATACCGAGCTTTATCTGCGGACGCGCCAGGTGATGAAGGCCGCCGCGGCCGCCACCGGCATTCACGCCGCCGAGCGCGGCCTCGGCCGCAAGGCCACTGACAAGGATTTCGAGCACGCCACCTGGGAAGCCTATCGCCACGGACTGACGGTCACCGGCGAGGATGTGATGCGTGCGCGCGAGGCGATGTTCGCGTTGCACCAGCAGGTCGCGCAGTTCATGGCGACCTACGATATGATTCTGTCGCCGACGACTGCGTTGGGCCCTTTCATGGTCGGCACCATGGGCCCCGAATACACAGACGACATTGCCGGTACTTTGCGGCGACGCGTGTCCGCCTTCACCGCGCTCGCCAACATGACCGGGCAGCCGGCGATGTCGGTGCCGCTGTTCTGGAACGCCGCCGACATGCCGGTGGGCGTGCAGTTCTGGGGCCGCTTCGCCGAAGAAGCGACACTGTTTCAACTCGCCGGCCAGCTGGAGCGCGCGCGCCCGTGGTTCAAGCGCTTGCCGTCGATGACGCTGGAGGCCGCACGATGACTGCAACGGCAGGCTATCTCAGTATTCGCGACGTCAACAAGATCTATGGCGCACAGCACGGCGAGGCCACCACAGCACTGGAGAGCATTTCGCTCGAGGTGAAGCAAGGCGAATTTCTCGCCGTCCTCGGCCCGTCCGGTTGCGGCAAGTCGACCTTGCTGCAGATCGTCGCCGGCCTGATCGACGGCACCGCCGGCGAGGTGCTGCTGAACGGCAGCCCGGTGACGGCGCCGCCGCCAGAAATGGTCTATCTGTTCCAGCAATACAGCAAGTCGCTGTTGCCCTGGCGCACGGTGGAGCAGAACGTCGCGCTGGTGTTGGAATCGAAGGGCATGAAGAAGCGCGACATCGTGGCGCGCTGCGGCGAATTTCTCGGCATGGTCGGACTGGCCAGCTTCCGAAAACACTATCCGTGGCAACTCTCCGGCGGCATGCAGCAGCGCGTCGCCATTGCCCGCGCGCTCGCCGCGCAGCCGCGCGTGCTGCTGCTCGACGAACCGTTCAGCGCGGTCGATGCGTTAACCCGGATCGAATTGCAGTCGCTGGTGCTCGACCTGTGGGCGCGCCAGGGCCTGACCATTCTGCTGATCACCCACGACGTCGACGAGGCTGTGTTCATGGCCGACCGCATCGCCGTGCTGTCGTCGCGCCCGTCCACCGTGGAGATGGTGGTTGATACCGAGCTGCCGTGGCCACGTGACGCCATGGGTACGCGCGAACTGCCGCGCTTCCTGCAGCTGCGCCACGAGTTGGTCACGCATCTGCTGCAACGCCAGAATGCGGGGCGCGCCGATGCCTGAACTGGGCCGCAAGGGATTCGGGCTGCTGTCGATCCTCAGCGTGTTGCTCTTGTGGGAGCTGATCTGCCGCGCCGGGCTGGTCAACCTATCTCTGTTGCCGCCGCCGTCGCAGATCGCACCGGCTTTGTGGAAGATCGTCGCGTCAGGCAGCTTCCTGGTCCCGCTCGGCCAGACCCTGGGCATGCTGCTGATCGGCTACACCATCGCCTGCGTGGCCGGCGTCGCGCTCGGCCTGCTGATGGGCTGCAGCGACTATCTCTACGGCTTGCTTGAGCCGCTGGTCGAGGTGATCCGGCCGATCCCGAAGCCGGCGCTGATCCCGGCTATGGTGGTGTTCCTCGGCATCGGCGCCGGCATGAAGATCACCATGGTGGCGCTGGCGGCGTTGTTTCCGGTGCTGATCAACACGCTGCAGGGCGTCCGCGGCGTCGACCCGGTGCTGCTTGCCACCGCGCGCACGCTCGGTTGCTCGCGCCTCGCGACCATCCGCAAGATCATTCTGCCGGCGTCATTGCCGATGATTCTCACAGGCATGCGCGTCAGCCTCAGCATGGGCCTGGTGCTGGTGATCCTTGCCGAGATGCTGGCCGCCGAAAGCGGCATAGGCTTTTTGATCCTAGATCTGCAGCGCTCGTTCCAGGTGCGGCCGATGTATGCCTGGATTACGATCCTCGCCGCCGTCGGTCTGGTGCTGAATGTCTTGTTCGAAATGGTCGAGGATTGCGCTGTGCCATGGCGCGCGAAATAACCGGCCAGATCAATGATGGCCATCTTGAAAGGGACCTTTGCATGTTATCCCTCAAATCGTTGAGCGGCCTCGTGCTGACCGCGGCCTTTGCGGCCTTCGCCAGCGTCGCATCGGCGCAGACGGTTCGTGTCAATTACATTCCGATCACCGATGTGACGCCGATGTTCGTCGCGATCGACAAGGGCTACTTCGCGGCGGAGGGCCTGACCATCGTGCCGACGCCGTCGACCGGCGGTGCCGCCGGCGTGCCCGGACTGATGGCCGGCGCGTTCGACGTAATGTATGGCAACGTGGTTTCCACCATGCTGGCGCAGCAGCAGGGTTTCAAGCTGGAGATCATCGCCGCAGGCACCAAGCAATACGACAATCCGGCCAACACCAATGGAATTGTGGCTCGCGCAGGTGACCCGATCAAGACCGGCAAGGACCTCGAAGGTAAGACCGTGGCGGTCAATACCCGCAACGGCATCATCTGGTTGTTCGCCCGCGCCTGGATCGCCAAGAGCGGCGGCGACCCCAGCAAGGTGACCTTCAAGGAAGTGCCGTTCCCGCAGATGCTCGATGCGCTGCGCGGCAAGCAGATCGACGCGGCCTTCATGGTCAACCCGTTCTTCAATGCGGCCGTCACCGATGCCAGCGCGTTCCAGTTCGTCGCCGCGCCCTACCGCGAGGTGCAGCCGGACGTCGAGGTCGGCCATTACATTTCGACCCAAGACTACTTTGCCAAGAACAAGGAGACGATGGCCAAGTATGTTCGCGCCTTCCGCAAAGGGGTGCAGTGGTACAACGCCAATCTCAGGGATCCCGACCTGGTGCACATCATCTCGGGCTTCACCAAGATGCAGCCCGAACTGGTGGCGAAACTGGATCTGCAGCGGCTGCCTGAGGTGGTCAATCTCGGTTCGGTGGCGACCACCGTCAAGCTGATGAAGGATAACGGACTGATCACCGGCGACATCGATCTCGCCGCCATGACCGATCCGGACGCGCTGAAATGAGCTTCGCGGCGTCGCTCACCTCTGCTGAACTGACGGCGAAAGCGTCGGTGCGGCGCAGGCTGTTCGGCGAACTCGCGCGCACCAGGCTGAGCGGCGTCATTCTGATCGTGATGTTGCTGGTGCTCTGGGAAGTGTCCGCTGCCCGCGGCTGGATCATCAGCGACAACTGGCCGCGCTTCAGCGCGGTGCTGGCCGCAGCCTATCATGGGCTGCGGTCCGGCGAACTCGGCGAAATCCTCGGCTCGACGCTGTACCGGATGCTGGCCGGCTATGCGGCCGGCTGCGCTCTCGGCGTGTTGTTCGGTCTGCTGCTGGGCAGCAACTGTTTTCTGGACTGGACCATCCGCCCTCTGATCGAGATCCAGCGCACGCTGCCTTCGCCGGCGATCATCCCGCCGCTGATCCTGTTTCTGGGCGTCGACGACACGTTGAAGATCTTCATCATCATGCTGGCGGTTTTTCCGCCGGTGTTCGTCAATACCTATGGCGGTGTGCGCGGCCTCGACGAGACCCTGCTGCTGACGGCCGGGACCTTCGGCCTCAGCCGGTTCGACACCCTGCGCAAGATCGTGCTGCCAGCCACACTGCCGGCGATGACCGCCGGCATGCGGATCGCGCTGTCGCTGGCGCTGATCATGGCGGTCATCGGCGAGATGATTTCCGGCACCAGCGGCGTCGGTAATTACCTGATGTCAATGCAGTATGCCATGCGCGCAGATTCCATGTATGCCGCGGTGATCTGCCTGGCTGCTGCGGGCTATCTTCTCAACCGCATCTTTCTCGTGCTGGAGCGCGCCGTCCTGCACTGGCATCATTCGATGCGGATGTCGTGAACCCGGGAGCCTTTGGGACAATGGCCATTGCGAAAGTTTCAACGGCAAGCTGCGCGACGAACTGCTTAACGGCGAAATATTCTACACATGGAAGGAGGTAAAGATCGTGATCGAAAAATTGGCGTCGTCACTACGACACAGTCCGCCCGCACTCATCCCTTGGCATATCGAGCGCCGGCACCCGAGGCGCTCGTCTGGCCAGGCTCAAAACCGTTAGCGCAAGCGCGAACTCTAAACTAACATTCCCAAACAGACCAGTCAGTCGGGGCAGGTCACGCTCGGTGTTATTGTGTTGTCGCAACGTTATGATAACGCGCAGCAAACACGGCTAAGTCATTGCCCCGTCGATCTTGAAAATCTGATCGAAGCGTTTGAAGACCTGAAAGCAGGCGGGACAACGATTCTGATGGTGGAGCAGAACGTTCGATTCGCTGAACGCCCTGGCGACACCGTCGCAGTGATGGACAATGGGCGTGTCGTGCACGAGGGCAGCATGGAACATTTGCCCGCGATGACGGTCTTAAGCATTCCTCGGTCTCTCGCTGTGAGCGCGAATAGGGACTACCAGCCTCTGGCAATCGTGGCCGTAATTGCCCTGGCGTCGTTCGCGCTTATCGGGTCGCCCGCAACATGGCTTACGCCGACCATCGCGGGGCTGGCGATGGGAATGATCCTGGTCCTCGCCGCCTCCGGCCTGATGCTGGTGTTCGGACTGATGGACGTGCTCAATTTTGGTCACGGGATGGCGGCGGCTAAGACCCCGTCAAGGCGTTCGTGCCAAGATCGAACCCCGTGCAGGACGGGGGCCTCAGCGCCGGACCACGGCGCATGTGGGAGCTTTATGGGGGCAAACCAAGGCCAAAGCAGGCTGCGTTTTGCGGTTCGCGTGTTTCGCTGCTTGCCAACAGCCGGGCATTACCCCGGCAGCAAATCCGCGACCGCCGCCTTGAGGAAGGCGGCATCTGCCGGATTGGCGCTCGGATTGCCCGCGCGATGACCCCACACGCTCGGGATCGGCCGCAGGGTCCCGGTTGCAAGATGGGGAAGCTCCGCCGCATTATCTGCAACGCGGAAATAGAGATCCGTCTCGCTCGGCATCAGGAGCATTTGCGCTTTTATGGACTGGAGCGCTTGCGTGAGATCGCCGTTGTAACGAGTGTTACCGCTGATATCGCCGTGAAACCAAGCAAGTGCCTGCGCATAAAGGTTTGCCGCGCGGCATTGCGAAAACCGCTCGGCCCAATTGGTGCGGACGAAGGTTTCGAGATCGGGCGCGCCAAGCGCGCTTTTGTAGAGGCCGGCACGGTAGAAATCCTGGCTCAGGCCCCAGCCGGCATAAATGTGGCCAAAGGCCTTGAGCGCCAGCCCCGGCTCGCTCGAAAAGCGGCCATTGCCGGTATGCTCGGGCGCGGCTTCGAGCGTCCGCAACAGGCCGGACAAGAAGACCTTGTTGTGATCGGCCGTGCGTGCGCTACCGCAGACGACGAAGGCGCGTTCCACCATTTCAGGGTAGAGCGCCGCCCAATGATAGGTCTGCATGCCACCCATCGAAAATCCATAAACGCCGGCGAGCTTGTTCACGCCGAACATCTCCGTGACGAGACGGTGTTGCGCCCGCACATTGTCGGCGACGGTCACGAGCGCGGGATAATCCGGCGTCTCCGCCGCGCCGGACGATTCCCCGTTCGAGAACATGCCCACAGCGATAATGCACCAGCGCGTGGGATCGAGAATGCCCTCCGGCCCGATCAGCCAGGACATGTCGGCGAGACGCGCGGAATAGCTGCTGGGGTAGAGAATGAGGTTGTCGCGCTTGTCGTTGAGCGCGCCAAAGCGCTGCCAGGCGAGCCGGGCCTCGCGGATCACGTCGCCTTTTTCCACGGCGAAATCGCCGAGTGCAAAGCTGCCCGTCTCATTCTCCCAATTCATGGCTGTTCTCCTGAATATCCGTCTACGCCTCCTCGGCGGCCTGCGCTTCGAAAGCAACGGCGACACGCAGAAGGTCGAGGTCCGATCCGCGCGCGCCGATAATGGAAAGCCCAACCGGCGCGCCGCCAGCCGTTACGCCCGGAAGATTGACCTGCGGCACGCCGGTGAGGCCGCCATGGCTGGTCAGGCAGCTGATACGTTCGCGCAAGGGGTCCAATTGGTGAAGCGGAAGACCTTTTTGGGGCGCCGGAAACGGTGTCGTCGGCAGGCAGAGGATCGTGCCGGGCGGCAGCAACAGGCGGAGCCGGGCGCGGGCTTCCATCCGCATCAGGCTCGCGGCATTGCGCTCCGCATCGGTCATCATCGAGCCTTGTAACAAGGCCCGCGCGACGCTGAAGGCGAGACGCGGATTATGGCCGTCGAGCCAGGGCTGGAACGTGCGCCAGGCCTCGCTTCCTTGCAAGACACGTTGCGCGCGCTGCCAGACCGAAAGGCCCTGCGGCGCCAATGTGACATCGTGACTTTGACCAATCAGCGCCGCGAGACGGCCGACGGCCGGGGCGAGCGCCTGCTGCACATTCTCATCCGCGAAGCCGAAGGCATCCTCGGCCACCAGGAGCGTCGTGGGCAGCGTGACGGGCAAGGCGCTTCCGAGCAGAACCTCGCCAACGCGCGCCAACGTCGCGGCATCGCGCGCGAACCAACCGCAGGTATCACTGCCTGGGGCCTGCACGGCAATGCCGGTGAAATCGATCCGCCCATGCGTCGGCCGGATGCCGTAAAGGCCGCAAAAGCTCGACGG
>Ga0137412_10000235_pt1 | contig 36684 bp, 38 predicted proteins | sample CZODoug2_1_16fun_FD_122160 | JGI IMG/M metagenome (GOLD analysis project Ga0137412, IMG submission 122160) | Vadose zone soil fungal communities from Angelo Coast Range Reserve, California, USA - CZODoug2_1_16fungal (Hybrid Assembly) | ecosystem: Environmental > Terrestrial > Soil > Vadose zone...
GATAAGGGCGCTGAAATGAGTGCCATGAGAAACAACGATGCGTCGAAAGCGCAGCGACGAACTGAACTTTGCACCATGTCTCCCCCCGCAATGAAAGGGTAAGCTCATTGTAAGCCGATGCGCCGGCCGGGACACGCGGCGACTTGATCATGCCCCTGCCGCGTCCTACAGTGGGCAACAACGCTCATATAGAGGAAGCGGAATGATTCAATCCCAGTTTACGCGTTTGTTAATTACGGCAACCCTCGTCGCAATCACGGTGCCGATCTACGCGCAACAGGCTCCTGAGCCTGCAAAGGCACCCGCGAATTCAAATCCCGCGGCGCCCGCCCAAGCCGACACCTCCGCGCAGGACGCAGATGCTGCCGCCGCGGCCGCGGCCATCGCCAAGGCGAAGGCTGCTGCGGCTGCACAGGCAGAGCCAAAGCCAAAGTCATCCTCAGACGGTGACGCGGCGCTCGCGAAAAGGGCCAAAGAGGCCGGTTGGCGGGCGGAAGTGCGCAGCGGCGTGACGGTGTACTGCCGCCAAGATGCGGTCGTGGGTTCGCGTTTCACACAGAAGAGATGTGCTGCCGAGAGCCAATTGGCGGGAATATTGGAGCGGCAGGAGTATGAACGAGAACAGTTGAAGCAACGCGGCTGCGGCGGCAATTGCGGAGGCAAGTAGCGACTCCTGACCGCTGCCGACACTCACTCACCGGGACCACATGCGGTGCAGATTCGCGAACACGTATTCCAGCTGAGTTCGCGTGCGCCAGTCCATTTTCGCCGCTTCATAGGCGCGCACTTCGCCCAATGAATAAAGCATGTCCCGCTGCAATGGATCGGGGATCTGGCTCTCGATGAAGGTGATCATGACCAGGCGCGATCCGGACCTGACTGGTTCCACCTGATGTACGTTGGTCGAGGGATAGAAAACGGCCGAGCCGGCCTTGCCCTTGACGTGCACGATCTCGGAGCCGAGGTAGATGACCAACTCGCCGCCCTCGTAATCGGCTGGGTCGGAAATGAACATGGTGCAGGAAACATCCGATCGCAACGGTTGCGAAGCCAAGGGCATGAACGCCGCATCGATGTGCGCGCCGTATTTCATGCCGACGTCGTAGCGGGCCAGCGATGGCAACGCCATGCGCTGCGGAAAGGTGAAATTCCGTGATTGCTCGTTGCGCTGCAGCGCTGTCAACGCGATTTGCGAAGCTTTCTGCGCCATCGGATCGATGGGGTCGCCGATGACGTTGTCCTTGGTGTGGTTGTGCGGATTGGAACGCCGGCCGTCTATTAGTTTTGCTTGACGGGCAATGTCCGATATTTCCTGCACTTCGGCCGGTGTGAGGTAGTTTTCAATTTGAAGGAACATCGTTCATCCTGTCGGTTCTTGACGAGAAGGACGCCAAGTATAATCGTGACCCCCATCGATGATCTCAAGGACGTGCTGGGCCGCTCCCCCGAACTGTTCCCCCATGGGCTGGATGCGGGTAAGGACAGCATTTCCTTCGTTCGCTTGACCCGGAGCGATTACGCAGCAGCGAGCTTTCTTGACGCCCGCGTCCTGACGCCGCAATCCGCCGGCCGTACGATCCCATGGCCGCAGGTGGCCGCCGGGATCGAAGCAGCGCAACTCGCCGAGCATTGCGCTTTTATTTTCCATATTGGGCACGTCGGCTCCACGCTGCTCTCGCGGCTCATCGGCGCCCACCCGGGCGCTCTCGCGCTGCGCGAACCATTGCTACTGCGCACTTTCACCGAATTGCACAGCACGCCGGCGGCGCAGCCGCGCACCTGGCGCCCCGAGGAATTCGAGGCGCGCTTGAGCGGCTGTCTCAAACTGCTGTCCCGCACCTTCGACGGCGGACAAATTGCAGTACTCAAGGCCACGAGCTTTGTGTCCGAATTTGCCGCGGCGTTACTGTCGCGCAGCTCGCGGCCAAGAGCCGTGATGATGTATGTCTCTGCGGAGAGTCATATGGCTACCATCTTGGGCGGCCCCAACTCGCGCCAGGAAGCAAAATTGCTAGCGCCCGACCGTTGGCAGCGGCTGTACAGGCGCATGGGCCGCGAATCTCACCAGCTCGCACCACGCGGCGAAGGCGAAATGCTGGCGCTCGGCTGGGCATGCGAAACGTCCGCGTTGGCACGGGCGGCCGCCGCCAACGCGGCGCGGGTTCTCAAAATTGATTTCGAGCGGTTTCTTGCCGAGCCCGAGCCCGTTCTCGCCGCCGCATTCCGCCATTTGGGCATCGAAGCCGCGGCGAGCGCCGTCGCTTCAATTCTCGCGGGTCCGGACATGCGCCGTTATTCGAAAGCACCCGAATACGCCTATGACGCCGCGCTACGCCACGCGGTGCTAAACGAGGCGCGCGCCGCGCACGGCGCGGAAATTCAGCGCGGATTGGCGTGGCTCGACCGCGCAGCGGAGCAGTTTGCGGTGGTGCGGGAAGCCTTGGTGTTTGCGGCCTAATATTATGTTGTGCGGCTGCAAAAGGCACGCGATACCGCCAAAAAACGGCTGTTTCGGCGGGGCCAACTGTGGCAATGTAGATGGCGCGTCGAGGATGGGCATGAGCAAGTAAGACAGGGAGAGCTTGTTGTGAATCCTAAAATATTTCCGATCATGTTGGTGACCGCAATTGCGATGGGCGCCGCGTGCGCCACGGCGCAACAAGCGAGCGACGCGGCCGAGACCCGGCCGGCTAACGCCAGCCAGACGACGGCCGCAAACAAGGCATCCGATGACGCGGATGCCGCCGCCACCGTGGCTCTCATCGCAAAGGCCAATGCAGCCGCGGCTAAAGCCGCCACCACCGCCGCCGCCACCGCCGCCAACAAGGAAGCCGGTGATGCGGCGCTTGCAAAGAAAGCCATACAGTTCGGCTGGCGACCCGAGACCCAACATGGCAATTCCGTGTACTGCCGCGACGATCCCGTCATCGGGTCCCGCTTCAAGACGCGACGCTGCGTAGGTCCGGTTCAGCTCGCCGGTTTGCTCGAACAGGCGGAATTCGAAAAGGAGCGGCTTAAACAACACGCCTGCGGCGGGAACTGCGGCAGCCCCAGATAGCGGCTAGCTTTGGGACACCGTGTGGAGAGACAGTTCCGACCGGCATAAGATGCTTTTCCGGCCGGCGCGCGTTCGGACGCACTCAGCCGCCAACATTAAGAAACCGTCATTTTAGGCGCTTCGTAAGCGCCCTTTAGCGCGCGCGGTCGCCTGATTGAAACAGGCATCAGCTTAGATAATTGGGTAATAATGCGCCCGTTGGCCGGGTCTTTTATATGAGCAGCAATTCCGCTGCGTTCCCTAACTATTGAGGAATTCAAAATGCAGATCAATAAACTGTCGAGCGCCGCCGTGGCCGCCGCCGCCGCCATGCTGTTCACCTCTGGAATCGCCACCACGTCGTTTGCCGCGGATGCCGCCACGGTCAAGTGTACGGGTGTGAATTCCTGCAAGGGAACCTCCGAGTGCAAGTCGGCAAAGAATAGCTGCAAGGGCATGAACAGCTGCAAAGGGCAGGGCTTCGTCTCCATGACCAAGCAAGCCTGCGACGATGCCAAAGCCAAAGCCAAGGCGGCGAAGTAAGCGCTGAAGCGTTGAAGGGGGCCGGGCTTGACCGCCCGGCCTCATCTTGATGAAACTCTCCGGCTTCGGCCTTGGCCTGCGAACTCCCCACTACGAGGCCATTTTAAGCGAGCCTCACGCGATCGATTGGCTCGAAGTCATCACTGAAAATTACTTGGGTCTGGGCGGCAAGCCGCTCGACTACCTGGAACGCATCCGCGAACGGTTTCCCCTGGTGATGCATGGCGTGTCGCTGTCGATCGGCAGCACCGACCCCATCGACTTCGATTACTTGAAAATGGTGCGTGCGCTGGCCTCACGCATCGAACCGCATTGGATTTCCGATCACTTATGCTGGACCGGCGTCGACGGACGGAATTTGCACGATTTACTGCCGCTGCCCTACACCGAAGAGGCATTGGCGTGCGTGGCTGCGCGAGTCGGGCAAGTGCAGGACGCCTTGGGCAGACAGATTTTGTTGGAAAACGTGTCGAGCTATCTTAGCTTTCACGCCGATGAGATGACCGAGTGGGAATTCCTGCGCGAAGTCGCCTCGCGCGCCGACTGCAACATCCTGCTCGACATCAACAATATCTATGTCAGCGGCGTCAATCACGGGTTTGACCCCGTAAAATATCTTCAGGCCATGCCGGCATCCCGCGTGCGCCAATTTCACCTGGCCGGGCATAGCGACATGGGCGGTCATCTCATCGACACGCATGACCACCCCATCGTCGCGCCCGTGTGGGATCTGTACGCCCAGGCTGTCGCGCTATTCGGCGATGTGCCGACCATGATCGAGCGCGACGACAACATTCCTGAACTCCAGGAACTCGTCACGGAACTGGACATGGCGCGCGACATCGCTGCCCGGCACTCAAGGCAGGCAGCGTAATGCTGCGTGAGTTGCAGCAGGAGATGCAGCGCCACCTGCTGGGCGGGGAAAGCGCGGTCGCCGCGGCCATTGTGGATGCACCGCCATTGCCGGCCGCAGAACGATTGGCGATTTATCGCAACGCCTATCAAGTTCGCCTGATCGATGCGCTGCACGACACCTACCCCATCCTTCACGGTCTGCTCGGTGACGAGGTGTGGCTTGCCTTGGGCGAAGCCTACGTGGCGGCGCACCCTTCGGTGTTTCGCTCGATTCGTTGGTATGGAGGCGAATTGGCGGATTTTTTGGCGCGCTGCCCGCCCTTCGGCGATGAGCCCATTCTCGCGGAAGTCGCGCTGCTCGAATGGACACTGGCGGAGGTGTTCGATGCCCAGGATGCGAAAGGCTTGCAGCGCGCGGCACTCGCCGCCGTCGCGCCCTCGGCGTGGGGCGATCTCACATTCCAGTTTCACCCTTCGCTGCGCCGGCTCGAGTTCAGCTGGAATACGGCGGCCGTTTGGAAGGCCATGAGCGCCGATGAAACCCCGCCGCGACCTGAGCCTGGGGTAGCGCCGGTTCCGTGGCTGTTGTGGCGTCAAAACCTGCAGAATTATTTTCGTTCCATGAGCGGCGCCGAATCGGCCGCGCTCGACGCTGCGCTGCGCGGCCGCAGTTTCGGCGCGATTTGCGAGGACTTGAGCGTGCTGCTGCCGGAGGACGAAATTGCCGCTGCCGCCGCCGCTCTTCTGGGGACCTGGGCGGACAGCGGCATCCTTGTCGGCATCGGCGAGGCTGGGGCGGCTGCGCCCTCAGAGTAGGTCGCCGCCCTCTCCGACCAGTTCCTTGCGCAGCAGCGGGATGGGCGGTCCTCCGTACGACAGGAACTTGTCGTGGAACTCATGCCAACGAGCGTGGTCATCCGCGGGCGGAGTTGAACCCGGCGCCGCGCCCTTGGCCAGCCAATCTGCCCTCAGTTTACGAATCATGAGTTTGCCGAGCGTGTAATTCAGGTAGGCCGGATCGTAAGTGCCGCGTGCCGCCTGCTGGCGCGCATTGCCGGGATCCTGAAAGGCTTGCTCGCGGAACATTTTCTCGGACGCCGCGACGCTCATGCCATGCGTATGCAGTCCGATGGTGGAGAGCAAGCGTACGTCGCGCAGCAGCGCCTCGCTGAGCTGGCCGATGTGCTTCTCCGGATCACCGCGACCCAAGCCCATTTCGATCACCATCTCTTCGCAATAGTGTGCCCACCCCTCGGCAAAGGCATATCCCACCCACAGCGCTTCCAGCTTGTCGGGGTTCGCATTCGAATGCAGGAACTGCAGGAAATGTCCGGGCCAGACTTCGTGCACCGATGTGAATAACAACGCCGCTTCGCCGGGTATATATGACGCCTGCTCCGCCTTGCTCCACTTCGGGTCCGGCGGCGCAATGTTGTAAGTGGATGCCACGCCTTTGTCGTAGGGACCCGCGGTATTGATGAATGCGGCGTTGGATCGATTGTAGGGCGGCGCTTCCGCTACCAAGGCCTCGTCGTTGCTCGGAATCGAGACCACGTTGTTCTGAACGATGAACTCCTTGAGCGTCTTGAGCTGGCTGCGCGCTTCCTCGACAGGACCGGCTTTCGGTTTGTTCGCCGCCATCTTGGCGACGCATTGCGCCGGCGACGCCTTCGGCGCGTAGGTGTTGCACTCCGCCTTGAGCGCGGCGGTATTGCGGTCGAGATCCGCGCGTCCCGCCGCTTCGATCTTGTCCACGCTCAAATCGACTTGTTCGGTTTGTTTGACCATCTGCGCGAACAAGTCCGCTCCAAGAGCGTACTTGTCGTTGGCGTTCTTGCGCTCGGCGATGAGATAGTCCTTGAGTCCGTTCATCGCCGCCGCCGCGACGGCGTTGGCATCGGTCAGCTGCTTTTGCAGGTCGGGGTCGCTCACCGCCGCAAACACGGCCGAGACGTTCTTGCTGTAGAAATCGGCGAGTCCGCTGAATTGCGCGATTCCCAATTCGACGTAAGTTTTAGGCAGCGGCGATTTGAGATTCTCCTTGATTGCCGTGGCAATTCTTGGAATGCCGCGCGCGTACTTGATGTAAGCCTTCATGCGCACGTTGAGCGGCGCATAATTTCGGCTCAAGTACACGTCCGGATCGATCTGACCCAAGTACCAGCCCGGGTTGCTGAAGGGGAACTGGGTCTTTTCTATCCAGAACAGGTCTTTGTCCAGCACCGCCAGCAAGTAAGCGCGGTCGAAGCGTTCGCGCGGCTCCAGGGTCGCCGGATCGACGGCGGAGATTTGCGCGCGCTGATCGTGCAGCCGGGCGATTTCGCGCTTGATTCCGTGCGCGCTCAAGTCCGGCAGCTGGCCGTCGAATTCATGGCGGCCGGCTTGCACCGCAAACGAGGGCCGTGCCAGCATATATTCTTCGATGAAAGAGTTTGATTGCCTGAGCCAGGCAACACTCGCGGGCGAAGGATTCTTAGGCTTAGGCTTAGGCGATGGCGGTGGTGTCGACTGATTGCAGGCTGCCAGGACAAGCAGCAGGACGCAGGATGCGGCGCCTACTTTAAGCGACTTCGACATAGCAACTCCCCCTTACCTTAATTTTCTAAAAGTCGTACTTGCCGCCGCGTTCCAGCGCGCGTTTGTAAGCGTCGCGCGCGTGGATGCGATCGAGAAATGCCGTTGATTTGGGGCGGCTGGCATTCAATCCGGCCCGAGACACCGCGAGCTCCAACGGAAAGCTCATCTGCACATCGGCGGCCGTGAATTGCTCTCCGGCAAACCACGAGTGCGCGTTGAGCTCAGCCTCGATGAAATCCAAATGGCGCTTCAAGTTAGGCGCAATAAAACCATTGGTGACGGTCGCGGCGATACGGCGGGCGATCGCGCTGACGGGCCATGGCGCGGGATTGGCGGCAACCCTATCGAACACCAATTTGAGCAGCAGCGGCGACATCGTCGATCCTTCCGCATAGTGCAACCAGTACGTATAACGCAGGCGCTGCGCAGTGGCGGCGGGAGGAATCAAGCGTCCATCGCCGTATTTGGAAAGCAGGTATTCGATGATCGCCCCGGATTCGGCCACCGTGACCTCGCCATCGACGATGACCGGGGATTTGCCCAGCGGGTGAATCGCGAGCAGCGAGGGTGGGGCCAGCATCGTCTTGGCATCCCGCTCGTAGCGTTTCACCTCGTACGGGACGCCGAGTTCCTCGAGCAACCACAACACCCTCTGCGAGCGGGAGTTGTTGAGATGGTGAACGACGACCATCCAAGCATTGTAAACCCTCGGGAGCCTGCCCTCCTAGGGGTCGCCCGGCGCGAACCAATCGGCCTTGACCGACCGGAATTCAGGAAGAGCTTCACAGCGCGCCGCAAGCGCGTTCAAGGCGGGGTACGCCACCGCATCGCGATTGATGTCCAATGCGTCTCCCAGGAAAGTGTAGGCGCAGGTGACGGTGATATCCGCCTGCGTAATTCGGTTGCCGATCAGCCACTCACCTCCGCGCACCTGGCACAACCGGTCCAGTTCGGCGAGCGCCGCATGCGTTTGGGTATGACAGCGCTCCACCCAGGGCCGATAGCGTTTCTCCGGTGGGCGAAACGCATTCTCGTATACCTGCAACACGCCCTTTTCCGCGCCGCCGACCGCAATCGCGATGATGCGCAGTGCTTCTCGCCGAGGCTCGCCCGATCGGGGCAGCAGCGCCCGCTCGGGACCTGCGGTCTCGTCGAGGAAATCCAATATCGTGGCGGACTCGATCAATGTGTCGCCATCCGTCAGCACCAACGCCGGCACGCGCCCCAGGGGATTGAACTGGCGAATCAGCTCAAAGTCCTTGCCGACGGACCAGTTGCGATGCTCGAACGGCACCTGCAATAGATTCATGCTGACTGCGACCCGGCGCACGAACGGCGAATCGAACATGCCGATGAGAATCATATCAGTGGCCACCCTTCACCATTAACCCGGCTCCGGCAAGGGCTTCCGCCAACTGCGCTTCGATGCGCGCAGCCTCGCTGCGCTTGATGTACTGCAAATGCATGGTCGGCCCTGTCAACACCTCGATACCTCGTTTCAATACGCTTCCCGCCGCGCGAATCCCCGCCTTGTGCTGATCGAAGCGCTGCGCCGGACTGTACTTGCTCATACCGACATACACGCCGTAGGTTTCACCACGGTCGGTGAAATCCAGAAGCACCAAGTAGATGTTCGATCGCCCCTTGGCAGCGGCTCTAAACCCGAGTGCGATCTCGTAGGCCTCGGGCAGCCAGTCTATATAGCGCATCGGCAGCCATTCCGGAACGGATGCCGCCGCGCATGCCCATAGTTGTTCGAGCGCGCGCTCAATGTTAATGGACATTGCGCCTCGCATCCACAGCTCGTGTATGCAGTGGGCGCCCATGAGCCCGTCTGCGGCAGCGAACGCACGCTGCAGATGGTTGGCAATATCCGCCGGCGCCAGATCTTGAAGCGGCCGGCTGCCAGGCGGAGTTTTGACATCAATGCGCAAGCGCGACGCATTATAGGGGAGCTTGACAGCGCCGCTAATGCAATCTCGCCGCGTAACGCCCAATATCGGGCTGCGCGCAATGGCTCAATCCGGCGGGGTCGTCCTCGTCCCTGGAGAACTTCAAGGAGTTCGACGCGCGTCTCCGCCCTGCCATCGGATTTCCCCTCTGCAGGGGTCCAGCAGGTGCTCAACGCCCGCGATAAATCCCATGGTTCGCAGCAATGCAAACGCTCGGATTTGCGCGTGCGGAAACGCCTCGCGCACGCGGGCGGCGGCGGCCAGCAAAGTTCGCCCTTTGGTAATTACATCGTCGATGAGTACGACACCTGCCGGGTCGACCGAGGATCGCTCCACTAGGAACGATTCGAAGTGACACGAGACCGTCGGGCGGGCGCCGCGAACGGCGGTGGCGGATTTGGGCACGGCGCAGACGCGGTGCAGACCGGGCCACGCCACGGTCCCCAATCCTTCGTGCACCAGGGCGCGTGCAAGATCCGCCGCCACCCACGTGCCGCAGGCTTTGGTCGAGCTTCGCGGCACGGGCACCAACACGTCGGTGTCGCGGAAAAACCCGGCGAGTTGCGGGCAATGCGCGGCTTGCTGTTGGACGCGCTCGGCATATTTGACGATGAAATGGGCATCGCCCTCTTTCAGCAGCGCACGCAGCAGGCGGGAGCGTTCGCACATAGCGCCCTCTCCCGCGGGCGAGTACACATAACAGGACGCGTAGGCAAGTCTGCGGATCACAGCGAATGATCGTCGTCGCGCGTGCGACTTGCGCCACGGGCTTTGCTGGGTTGGGGTTGGGCTTGTACGTGTGCTTGTGCTTCGCGCCAACGCCGCCAATTCTCCGCCGACTGTTTCTGGATCTCTTCAATGCTTTTGGGTTCAGCCGCGGCGGCCGGCTGCGCCGATCGCTGTAGCCGCGAATCGACCCGGGCCTGGTGTTCCTCGCGAATGCGCTCCGCAATGGCGCTTCGAAACCCATGCCGCTCCATTTCGAACGCGGCGCGCGGAATGTGCGGTGTGGGTTCGCGGTCAATGCCCTGCGCCTCAAGCGTGCGATGATCGATGCGGACTCCAAGGTGTGCCTCCTGCAGCGCTGCATTCGCAGCTTCGGCCCAGCGTTGGCGGACGTGCAGCAACTCGTTGATCCCGGGCCCCAGGCCGATTTCACGGCGACGTGTATCGTTCCACTCGAGCGTGGTTTTGGCCCCCAGACCCTCGGTGATCACTTCGCGGGTGGTCGCCAGCAGGTGCGCGTGAAAATTGCGCGGGTCGCTCCCGGGAAAGTCCCTCGGCGCATGAATGGTGACATCCACGGCAAATCGATAACGCTCAACCAGTTCCCGCGAAAATCCTCTCACCAAGCTCAAGCGATGTTCCTGCGGCAGTTCGGCGGGCAAGGCAACCAGGTACTCACGGGCGACGCGTGCATTCTTGCGCGTCTCCGCCGCCTCTGCCGTATTCCATAGATTGGCGCGATCCTTCGCCCAACCCATGTCGTCCGCCACGAATTGATCCGGCAGAATGATCTCTTTGTGCATGACGTCTTGGCGATCGGAGTGATCGTAGGTCTTGCCGCTGCGTTCGTCGCGGATGCGCTCGCCGGCCCGGTATGCGGCGGCACTCACAGCACTGCTGCCGCCGGAACGCCCGAAAGTCGTGAGGTTGAGAAAGTAGATTGCCACGGGCCGCTGACGCCTGCGTCAACGCACGCGCATATGCACAAAAAACGCTGGATCGACTGCATAACCCGCCGAGACCGCTTCGAAAGCGTGGGGAATCGCCAAGAGCGAAATAGCCTGCGCCCCTTCTGCATCGGCCGGCATGAAGCCGCCCGGCTCACAGTGCAATTCGTCATCGTTCACCAGCGCGTCGCAATGCTCGCAATGATTTGCCCAGCAGGGATCGGGTGCCTCCGCGCCGCACGCCAAACGAAAGAAACGAGAGATCTGCAACAATTGGCGCCGCACACTTTCCGGCAGCTCGGTCACATCAAATACAAACGCGCTGACGTCGGCGGACTGCCATTCGTCTTCGATCAAGATCTCGTGAGGTGCAGGCAGCGCCAACGCCACAACCCGGGTCCATTGGCCGCAGGACATGCACTGCACCGTGGTCTGCGCGATGTAGTAGCTGGATGAGCGAATGTTGGCGTCGGTCAGTTGCATCGCTATCCTCCGGCGAACGCGACTTTGAGCCACACCGCGGACGATGCGGTTTTGAGGTAACCGCGCAGATCCGGCAGCTGCTCCAGCTCGGACGCCATGACGGCCGGCTCAGTGACATGGCTGTAGGTGGTGCTGCGGGAACGGCGCACGCCTCGGGCCGAGAAGCCGCTTTCGCGATCTTTGCCGCGCGACACCTGCCGCCTGAGCACTTCCCGATCGCCGATGAGCCGCGAGGCGAAAAGCGAGGTGCCGCCGTTTTCGCTGCCCGAACAGCGCAAAATCAGGGTGTTGCTGCAGTTCTCAACGAGTGTCTGCGCCTCACCGTGACCATAGGTGCTGGACACCTGCGCGACGGATTGGAATCCCAGGACGCAACGGCAGCCGAATTTACGCAGACGCGCCAGTGCGTCCTTGAGGCCGTCAATGGCGCCAAGCGCATCGAGCTCATCGACGACGAACCACAATTTTTGGTCGCCGCGCGGAGCCTGGCTCATGGCTTCGAAAATCGCGAGGTGCATCCAGGTGGCGATCATTGATCGCAGCGCGGCGATTTGACCGGCGCGATACGGGATGAACAGCATCCCAGGAGAAGCGCGAGCCTTTACCCACGCGCGTACGGAAAACTGCCGCCCGCGTTGGCGCTCGATGTATTCGAGGGCCGCGATCGCGGTGCCGGTGACCGAGCGGATGGACCCGAACATGCGCGCGTTGTCGGGATCGAGAAAGGGCTGAGCGGGCGTGCCGGCGACGATGGGCCGCAGTTCATCCGCGGATGCAACGGTGAGCAAACGCCATAACTCACCGGCATGACATGCGCCCGAAAAGCGGCAGCGGCGCAGGATGGCGGCCAGAAAAGTGCGGGCGTAGCCGCGCCATTCACGCGCTGCAGGATCCTCAGCGTCAGGGATCAGGCCCCGCGCCAGCTGTTCGACATCGAAACTGTTTTCAATCTCGGCGAACCAATTCCATTTGGCGGATTGCGGCTCGAAGGGATTGAGCACGATGTCGCCGCGATAACGATCGTAGAAATGTTCCAGATACCCTGCGTCTGGATCGGCGAATACGGCGCGATCGCCGCGCGCGATGGCACAACCCAAAAGCTCGCGAATGGCGGTGGACTTGCCCGTGCCGGTGGTGCCGATGAGCTTGAAATGCTTGGTCTCATCTGCGTGGGGGATGGCGATGCCCGCCAGGGTTACGCAGTCAGATGAGGTTCTGCGGCGGGCACTGCGCCGCTGCATCGGTCTGCCGTCGGACAACAGTGTGCCGCGCCTGTGCTCAAAGATGTCCCTGCGCCGCAGCCCTCGCGCGCACAGCCTTGCGCAACAGGCCGCCGCGAGGGTGAGCGCGGCCACCAGCAGCACGGCGTACGAACTTTGCAGCCGTTCCATCACCTCGGGCAAATTCATGTGCTAGTAGCCCTCGATCACGTAGTAGTCCGCCTTATCACCGTAGCTCGGCGCCTTGCGGTCCACGCGGACACAGAGGCGTCTGGCTTCACCGCATCGCCGCCAGTCGATGCGGCCGCCCTGCTGTTCGAGCTTGGCGACGTTCGCCGCCAGTTCCTCGCGTCGGGCGCGCAATGTCGCGATGTCCGCCGGCGAAGGCAGCGCCCAGCGTGCCAGGGCCATCGGAACCAGTGCGCAGAACATGGCGCCGGAGAGACTCAACAGCATGCCGCGCCAGGCGGTACCGCTTCGGAGCTTCTGGAGAGCCCGGGTCGCCCGCGCGGTCTCCGCGGTCAACACCTGCAATTCCTCGACCAGCGTGTGCCGGATTTCATCCCGAACGACGGCGTCAAGATCCAGAGTGTGGGCGCGGAGCTTTTCGAGCTGGCCCTCAGCAAGCTTTTGATGGACCTGGGCGCTTTCCATGAGCAGGCCGACCTTCATGGTTGCATCGTCCACGGCGCCACGATCACTCATGCTCCAAACCCAACGAGCGCCGCTGCCGGGCGGCGCGCGGCTCGCTCGAGTTCGGCTTGATTTCATTCCACGCATTCTTGGCGTCAAGTCGCACCTGCTGCCAGGTCGGATCCGATGCGTATTTCAGATACCCATAGAGATCGGGAAGCTGCTCCACCTGCGAGGGCAGAACCGCGGGCTCCACGGCAAAGTGTTCATTGCGCGAGATGGACTCCCACCTCTCGTTGGCGCGCCGGCTCGTCGACACCGTGGTGCGCAGTACCTCGCGCTCGCCAATGAGCTGTGACGCGAATCGCGCCGTGCCGCCGCCCTCGCTCGCGGAGCAACGGAGAATCAAGGTGTTCCCGCAGTTCTCGACAATCGTGTGAGCATCGCCCTGGCCGTAAGTGCTGGAGACTTGGGCGATCGACTGGAATCCCAAGACGCAGCGTCCATTGAATTTTCGCAGCCGTGCCAGCGCATCCTTGAGTCCATCGATCTGGCCCAACGCATCCAATTCATCGACGACGAACCACAGGCCTTGCTTTTGTTCGCCTTGATTCATGGTTTCGAAAATGGCGAGACGCATCCATCCGGAGATCGTGGAGCGCAGCGCCGCGATCTCTCCCGCTCTGTAAGGGATGAACAGGACGCCCGGTTTCTCATCGCTGACCCAGTTGCGCACCGAGAAACTCGCGCCCTTTTGCTGCGCGACATACTCGAGCGAGCCGACGGCGGAGCTCGTGACCGAACGGATGGAGTCGAACATCCGGCTGTTGTGCTCATCCAGGAACGGCTGCGCCGGCGTGCCGTGAAGCAGCCCGCGCAATTCGCCGGCTTCGGCGACCACCAACAGGCGATAGAGTTCGCCCACATCGGAAACGCCTCCTTGGCGAGCCTGGCGGGTCACCGCCGTGAAGAAGGTGCGCGCGTAGCCCCGCCAACTGCGGTCCTGGCCGTCGTGATCCGGGATCAGCGAACGCGCCAATTGTTCAACGTCGTGCGTATTGCGGATTTCCGCAAATAGATCCCATTTCACCGAGCGCTCATCGAAGGGATTGAGAATGATGTCGCCGCGGTCCTGCCGATAGAACCGCCGCAGGTAGCCACCATCCGGATCCGCGATGACCGCGCGATCGCCGCGGCCCAGCGCGCTGCGCATGATCTCCTGGATAGCGGTGCTCTTTCCCGTGCCCGTGGTACCGATCAATTTGAAATGTTTGGCTTCATCCTGCGCGGGCACTTCAAGGCCGGCCAGGGTGATCGTGGCGTTGTCGGAAAGGCTGCGGGACTGCGCCTTCGCGGGCGGCAGTTGCTCCGCGACGCGGGAGCCGCGCTGATGCACCCTACCGGAGGGACCGCCCCGAGCGATCACCTTGCCGCCGGTGTAGCCGAGCACGGCGCTGATGCCGGTTGCAGCCGCAACCTGCACGGATCCGTGAAAGCTCAAGGTCGCAGCGGCGACCGCCGCCATCGCCGTCAACGGCGCGGCCACCATCGGCGAAAACACGTACTGTTTAAAGTTCGCGCGCGACCGCGCCAGACCGGCGAGCATTGGCCCCTGCACGGCGGCGTAGCCCATGAGAATACCCGTCCAACCATGCAGCAGCCCGCTCATCGCCGCTTGCGCTCCGGGTCGTACCAGATCTCCTTGATGAATCGCTCGTGGCGCTCAACGCCGAACTGAATCACCACATCGACCAGCAAGTACAACAGGCTTTTGATATCGCTGCGCGCGAGCTCGCGGCCGCCTTGGTTCTGCTTCACCAACAGCACCAGCTGTTCAAAGGCCAGCTCCGCGCTTGTTGCGTGCACGCTGGTGATGGAACCCGGGTGTCCGGAATTGACGTTGCGCAGATAATCGAATGCTTCTTCGGCGCGCAATTCCGCCAATAAAATCCTGTCAGGCTTCATTCGCAGGCACGATTCCAACAACTGCTTGGGCGTGACTCGGGCGACGCCCTGATCGTCCTTCGAATAGAAGAGACGCACGTGATTGGGGTGCCGATCCAACACCAGTTCCTTGGCGTCCTCGATGGTTACCAATCTTTCGTCGCTCGGAATCTCGCGGATCAATGCCTTGGTCCAGGTGGTCTTGCCGGAACCGGTCGGACCCGAAACGACGATGTTCTTGCGGCTTACCACCGCGAGGCGCATGAACGCTTCGAATTCGCAGGCGGCGAGCAGCCGCAGCAGTTCGTGCTCAGTCTCATCGAGGCACTGAGCGGCCTGCTTCGCGCGGCGGAAAATGCCCCGGCCCGCCAGTTCTTCGATGCTCCAGACCCTCTCGGCGGGCCGGCGAATGGCGATCGCCACGCATCCCGGTGTGGTCGCGGGCGGCATGACGATTTGCACCCGCTCTCCGCCGGGCAGCGACGCCGATAACAGCGGCGAGGTTGCATCGATGCGCTGTTGAGTGGAGTTGGCGATCAGCTTGGCCAGCCGGCCGCACCAGTCGAAGTCGGCAAAAGGCAGATGCTCGCGCTGCCATCCCGATTGAGTTTCCAGAAAAGCCTCGTGGGGACGATTGATGCACAGCTCCATCACATCGTCGCGGCTCAAAAGCGGCCGCAACGCGCGCAGGGTGAGCGCGAGCGCCGAGGCTTCGGCGCCGCCGCTAGCGCTCAGCGGCGGACTTGAGCTCATACACGGACCTGAAATCCAAATCCCGTGCGACCAGTACTTGGATGCGGTCGCCCTGATGCTTGACCACCGTTGGGGGAATGTTGATGGTTCCCTTCAGTACCTCCGTCATGACATCTTGTGTCCCTGACGGATTGACTATCACGGCGCCGCCATTGCCGCGGCTCGATTGAACCGCGGCCTGCATGCCTCCGTCGAGGATCGACACCAGCATGGCGGCGCCAAAGCGTTCCCAAAAATGTCGATCCACGCTTCCGGGCAACCCGGAACGGCCCAGCTCGTCGGCGCCGGGTGATGCCAGCGGCACGATGACACCGGCGGGTGTACGCGCTTCATCCCACAGCACGAATACCCGTGCTGAACCCTGCTGCACCTGCCCGCGGGTCTCGCCGACCAGCTTGGTGCCGCGCTCCAGCAGCACGACCTGCCCATCGACGCCGAAAGTATCGCTCGCCATCACACAAGTGGTCATGCCCGGCAGCGTCGAATCAATGGCGGTTTCCAGCGTGCAATCGAGAAACGCGCCCTTGGGCAGCAGCAGTCTTTGTGTGGGCAGGACCTGCGCGCGAACGGCGGTGGTTACACCGGGCCGGATCAGCGCGCTCAACTCACCGGGTTCCTTGAGATCCGCGCCGGGCGGGAATGGCGATGGGGATGACACCGGCGCGGAGACCGGTGTCGACGAGCTCTGCGGTAAGAATACCGCTCCCGACAATTGCCGTTCGAGTTCGAGTTGTGCCGCTGTTTTCACCGGCGGCGCGCCATAGGCGGCATTGCTCGGTGCCGGCGCGAGAGGAATCTCGCGAAGCGTCGTCGCCGACAGGGTGGCCAACGCCGGTTGATCCTGCGGCTGCGGCGGCCGCTCGGCCGCGGCTGGCGGTGGATCAATCCTTCCCAAGCTCGGTAGCGGCATGTCGCCTTGCGCGCGTTTTGCCGAGGCCGCCTGTACGCTTTGACGGGCACGCGATTGGCGCGTGATGGCATTGGCGTAGTACCAGGTGAGCATGCCCAACCCCAGCACGCTCATCAGCCCGATGGCCAGGACATTGCTGACGCGCGATTGAACCGAGGGAGGCTGACGCAAGGTTTCGCCGTCGCGCTCGCCGCGCACTGCCGAGTCGGCTTGTTGGTCGCTCATGGCACGCCTCCTTGCACCCGCCGTTGAACCTCCGGCGCTACCGTTCCGGACTCCAAACGCCTGCCGCCGCCGGCAAATCCGCGATTGATGACGCATCCGGTGAGCGCGCCGCGGCGCAGGATGAAGCGTTGCGCCACGCGATGAATGACCACATCGCCGGCATCCACGCTGAAGTTGAGCAGCGATTCGCTGTCGTCCGCGTTGCGCACGAAGATCGCCGGCAAGTCCGAGTTGGCGGCGAAGGTGAGGCGCGTGTGGACGCCGTCATCAGAAGCCGCGGCCGGCCGCAAGGTGCGCTCGCCGCAATACCAATAGTCGACGTTGCGGGTTCGATTGTTCGTGGCGTTCTCCAACTGCGAGTCGAGCCGTTTTGCCGCGGCCTCGGCGGCGAATTTTGCGGTGGATGGCGCATAGATGAATCGCAAGGCATAGATAAGCTCATCCTCGCCGGGGCGCTGCGATGAGGCGCTGTAATCGAATTGATAATGCCGGCGGCTGGTCAGCACCGTAAGATTGGTGGCGACCTTGGCCGCCTTTGGCTTGAGGAACAGATGATTCTCCTGGCCGACGAATGCCAGCCCTTCCAAATCACCTGATCCCAAGCCGACGAAGGTTTCGCCGGGCTCGAACTCCAGATCAATCTGGTAGCCGACGAAGCCGTGCAATCGATAGACTTCGCTGCTGTCATAGGCCGCCGTCCGAATGCGAGCATCAACCGAGCCCTTCGCGGGAACGGTTTCCGCCCAAGCGGCGGCCTGCCACACGGTTGCCGCAAGGCCAAACGCGCAGATACTTAGCATTGGGTTTCGCATGCATGCGCTCATGGTGTCTCCCTCGCCACTGCCGACTCCTTCGCTGCTGCCGACTCCTTCGCCATCGTTTCGCCCACAAGTTCCGGCTCGGAGCGGAAATCCAAAATCTTGAAGCCCAAGGGATTCCAGCGGCGTGTCTTCGGATCCTTTGCCGCTTCGCCGTAGGCGTATTGAAGGGTGGCAACCCAATGGGTGAAGGACTCCTCGGCGCCGGCGCCCTGGCGTGCCGCCTTCACGTAGCGCACTTGGGCGAGATCGGACAAACCGCTGGCGCGGCTGAAAAAACTCACCGAGTTGACCTGAACACGAACCGTGCTGCCATCCTTGTGCAGATTCAAAGGCGAATTCGGGTTGGTCGCCGTCCACAGCGCATACCAAGCCTGATTGCGCTGCGCCGAATGAAAGGCGCCGCACTCCTCATAGTCGCTTTCGGCGGTGGCAAAATTGAAGCGCTCGCATACGCCGACGTAGTGCGTGAGAAAATAGCGCGTAACCGCCTCTTCCGGCGTCGCGGGGCCGGTGAAGACCGGCACGACATCCACGATACCGGTGCTGCCGTCGACCCGCACCAAGTAGGGAATCACCTGCTTCAGCGGCATGAGCAACGCGAGGGCCAGCGCGCTGGCGACAGCGCACAGCCAACCCGCCGCCGCCACCCACCATGCGGTGCGAGCGCTGCGTCGAGATTGCGCGGCACGGTCGGCGTCCCAGGACTCGGCCTCGGCAAAGTATGCTTCGAGGGCCGGCGCTTCCGTCACGGCAGCCTCCGATTCGTCGTTGCCGCCGCGATCCCTGCGGCAGGCTCAATTTTTGCGGCAGGCGCATTGATCGGCTCGAGATGCTTGTCGCAGCGAACGGCGGGCGCGGAGCAGGCGCTCAACAAGAGAAGCAAACAAATCATTACACGCATGGAACCCTCCTTGGTTTGTGACAGAGTTGGTTATCGCCGCCAATTTCGCCAACTACGGATGAGCGCCTGGCGTGATTGCACGGCGGCACCGCGCACGGCCACGCCGGTATCGCCGGCGACCGCACCCATGGTGCCCGTCACGTAGGGACGCACTTTGTTCCTCGCGGGATCCACGTGGTCCCTTCGGAATGCCGCCCATCCCGAGGAGACGCTGCGGCTCGCAACTCCAAACGAGCTGAGGGACGCGCCGCCGGCCAAGCCGGATGCGATGGGCATGACCTGGCGCAACACCAGAAACACCAGAAGCGCGATCAACATCATGTTCAACGCGTCCACGGTCAAGATGGCCGCGCCCCGGGCTGCTGTCTGCGCGGCGTACGACTGCACGATTTTCAACAGCAAAGCCGCCACCATCACGGTGAGGATGGTGATGAGCCCATAGTTGGCAAGCTGTGCAATCCACGCCGTGAAAAATCGCCGCGTCGCATCGAAGAACAACAGCGCAATGAATAGAGGGCCCAGCGCCAACAAAACCGCCAACGCGACGCTCGACAAGGCGATCAAAAACATCGCATACACGCACAGCACGCCGATCAGACACCACACCACCGCGCCCGCCAGGTAGAAGCCGAAGTCGCCCGACAGCAAACCGCCTTTCTGCCAGAGGTTTCCGGCGACGGTGCCGCCGCTGTCCCAAATGGCATCGATGGTTCCCACCGGATCGCTTGCCCCCACCACTGCGGCTGCCAGCTGCGCCGGCGCGGTATAAAAGGTATCGACGATCACCGTGTTATAGAGCCAGAGCCGCAAACCCACACCCAGGATCAACACAATCAGTGCCACGCGCTTCAAGCCCGCCTCGAAGGGTTCGGTGATCTTTCCCGTCAGGTGCAAATAGCCCCAAGCCATGACGTAGATCGTGGCCAGGGTGACGACAGCCGGCTCGAGGGCAGCGGCCAATCGCGACGTGTTGTCGCCAATGTAGGCCGCGAGCTGCCCATTCAGCCATGACCAGAACGTGCCGAAGAAACCCATGAGCGGTCAGGGAACCGGCTGAAAACGGCCGTTGAAAGTTCCGTGGCCGTCAACGACCTGTTCGCGGACCTGTTGCCGCAGAGAGGCCTGCTGGGCTTGCGTGGACTGATTCAGAATCTGCACCTTGAGCTGCTCGTTCTGCAGCATGCCAAGCTCCGCGCTGATCCTAGCCTGCAGGTCCAATATTCCTTTCTGATCGACGGCACTCGAGATCGCCGAAATCAGACTCTGAATCGAGGCGAAGCGATTGCTGGCGCTCGACAGTGCCTGGTGCGACAAAGCCTGCTGCATGGCGCTCCACTGCCGTTCGCTTTGGATCAATTGCTGCCCGCCGGAGGGCAGGCTTGCCAACCGCTGAGGCGACAGCACGGCATTGGCGCTGATCACACTTTGCACATCCGTCGATAGAGCGCCGAATCCGCCGGTGCCTCGCAGCACGCCGGTTACCTGGGTCCAATCCGAGGGCAGGTAATTTCGAGTCATTCCGCTCAACAGCTGCTCCATGCCGCGATCGCCGGTCATGGTTTGCAGCGCTTGCTTGGCCTGCAGCAGCTGATCCTTGGCGGTGGCGAGCTGCTGCGCCGTGGTCTGTACTTCTTGAATCAATTGCACGATGGCCGGTGCATCGACCACCGCCCATTGCGCACGGGCGGTGGGCACGCCCAGGATCGAGGCGCCCAGCAATGCAATCGGCAGACAAAGCTTGAGACTGTGCATGACCACTCCTTCAATGTTCGTGTGCGGACAGAAACTGCGGCAGCCAAGCCGTAGGGTTGGCGCCGGTGGCGGAAATAATCCGATGCATGCGCTGAACTTGTTGGGTGCGCCCTGAAATCACCGCCAATTCGCCGTCGAATCCCTTCAGGTCCAGCTGACAAACCACGCTGTGATGCGCCTGCTTGATCAAAAACATGCGCGATCCGGGTTCGAGCTGATCCTTGATAAGCCTGAACTCGCGCTCCATGAGACCGAAGCCTTCGCAGTATTCCGCCCGGTTGGCGTCGGCGTTGGGGAAAAACACCTTGGTCGGCGTCTGCTCTACGAGCGTGCGGCTGATGGGACTGTCGAGCACATCGCTCGGGCTCTGCGTGGCCAGGCACATCACGGCGTTCAGCTTGCGCCAGGTTTTCGGCCCGTCTTTGGCGAAATTCTCGAACGCGCGATCGCTCAGCAGGCGCCAGAACTCATCCATCCAGCAGACCAGCCGGCGGCCATCGAGGAGCTGGCGCACCAAGTGAAACAAGTACAGCGTGATGGGTGCGCGCGTTAGGCTGTGATCGAGAAATTCTGTCACGTCGAAGCCGATGAGCGCGCGGCGCGACAATCGTGACACGACGGTGTCGCGGGGGTTGTCGAAGACCCAGGCGTAGTCGCCGCGATGCGAATGGCACCAGCGGGCGAGCCGAGCATGCACCCCTTCGGGGTCGGTGGGATCGAGGAATTCAACCAAGCGCGACAGCCGCCGCGCCGCCGGCTCCAATGCCAAGGTGCCGTGCAATGCCTGGTCCAGGTCGGCGCTCTCCCGCACCGCGCTGGCTTCTTTGAATGCCGAGCGCGATTCCTCCCTGCTCAATTCCCGCAGCCACATTTTCAAGAATTCAACGTTGGCAGGCGTGGCTGGAAGCTGCAGGGGATTGAAGCCGGTCGGGCTTCCATTCTTCAATGGCAGATAGTCGCCGCCGAGCGCGCGCACCAAGATCTCCAGGCCGCAGTCCTTATCGAAGATGACCTGAGTGGCGCCTTGGCGGGCCAGCATGGCGACCAGGAAACCAATGAACACCGTCTTTCCTGAGCCGGTGGGTCCGCAGATCAGCGTGTGGCCAGTATCTTTTCGGCTGCCGCCGTCGGGATCGGACGGGTCACTCGCATGCAAAGAGAAGTAGTATGGCGAGCGGGCGCTGGTGACAAAGAGGCTCAAGGCGTCGCCCCAATGATTGCCGTGCTCGCGCCCAAGCGGATAGTTGTGAAACGGCGACATCGCCGCGAAATTTCGCGACGTAATCGGCGCCTTGCGCGGCCGCAAAGGAAAATTGCCCGGCAGCTGTGCCCAGAAGGCAGCCTCCAACGCTAAGTCTTCCCGCGCAACCAGCATCCCCGTGTCCGCGAGATAACTGCGGGCCAGCGCGATCGCATCGTTAAGGGCCTTGAGGCGAACATTGGCCGCATCGCTATCGCTGTCGGCGACGTCGGCCAGCACCTGCAAGGAGAAATGATGGTCGCCCATCACGAATTCGTTGCTGGTCAGCGCGTCCAGGGCTTCTTTGAGTTCAGCGGCTTGGGAGACGGCAAAATCGCCGGCGTTGGCCATGCGATTGAATTGACGCTGCAGCAAGGACTGACCGGTGGACTTGGTCAGAAATGAGAACGACTGCGTCGCGACGAATGCAAACGGCGCAGACAGGAGCCGGTTGTACATGCCAACCACACTGGGCGTCGGATACTCCTTGATGCCCAACATCGCGCCGACCCGGGTGCCTGCGGCTAAGCGGTATTCGATCGCCTCGGTGCCGAACAGCAACCGGGAGGTTGCCAGCGCCCGGTTCAACGGTGCTAAAGGCAGCGGCACACGTTGCCCTTCGCCATTGACGAGCAGTCCGAGGTACTCCAGCAGCGATGAACACCAGAGGCCCGCAGCTTGATAGACGCCGAGCAGCTCCGGCTCGTATCGCGCGAGAGATGCCCTCAGCGTCTGCGCGAGTTTTTCGCAGGCGTCGAGCGCGTCGGCCAACGCCAGCGTCGAGCGTGGCTGCGCCCTCGCCAGCAGTTTCGATACCAGTCCGCTCGCCACACCCGCGGTCGGACGATGCACGATCGCGAGATAGACCTCGTTCAGCATCAGTGTTTCATTCGCCAGGCGATGATGATATTTCGTATGCAAGCCATCGGCGAAGAAGCACTCCGACGATTGACGCGCCTCCGTGCCTGCGGCGACTCCGGCGCGGCGCCGGATCACGTGCGTCCACAACGCCACGTTCGGGCCGGCGATGTTGCGCCACAGGACGTTTAGGCGCTCATGCCAGTTGTTCAGTTCGCCGTCATCGCTGCTTTCGAAGCTCGCGCCTCCGAGGCGAAACGCCTGGATATAGTCGCCGTAGGCGTTCCTGACGATCGAGGGCGCCACGTGCGCAGCGTAGGGGATTCGATCGGCCGCCGCCATTTCGCGGCGCAAGGCGGCCGCGCGCTTCAGTCTCAGCACGATCCAGCCTCCCTGCTCTGCATCGCCCGGAGCACTCCGACAAACTTGAGGAAGGGGGTAACTGTGAACCTGTTCATGACCATCGACTGCCGTGCTGTGTGGCGCGAGAAAATTCGTCCGTCGCGTGACAGGCAGTCTGGGAGAAGCTCCGCAGAAATTGAATCCGACTAACTGTCGAGTTCGCGCAAAAAGAAAAGTCGCTCCCGATTCGCCAACCTGCGCGAAGGCATGCTCCAGTCACGCTTGGACTCGCCGGAGTCCGGGCAGTGCGCGCCGAATCCGAGTCCATTGCCTAGCAGCCCCGATACGACTATATTCTCTATTCGCGAATAGAGAATATCCAGTGAAACGTAAGATTAATCATCAAGTTACGCTTAAGCCGCAGGATCTAATGGTGCTGTTAAAACTCCTGGCTGTAGGAGAGAAACCCAATACATACAGCAGCCTGTCCGACGCCCTTGGCATGTCATCATCCGAAGTGCACGCCAGTATTGGACGAGCGAAATCCGCGCGTCTCCTCAACGTCGAGAACGATCGATTCCTCGTCATCCGGGCGGCACTCAAGGAGTTTCTCCTTCATGGAGCCAAGTATGCGTTCCCCGCAACCCTGGGATCTCCCGCCCGTGGAATTCCCACAGCATACGCCGCTCCTCCGCTGGTTACCCTGGTGTCCCAGCCTAATGAGTTGCCTCCAGTATGGCCGGACGCCGAAGGCAATAAACGCGGCGTCACTTTTCATCCGCTTTATCCAACAGTACCTTTCGCCGCACGAAAGGACCGCGTGCTTTATGAGTTTCTCGCACTGTTTGACGCATTGCGCGGCGGCGCCGCGCGCGAACGGCAACTCGCAGCCAGAATTTTAAGCGAGCGGGTCGCTTGAATCCTGCGGATCCAAATCTGGCCCTTCTAGAGCTGATCGCGGAAGCACTTGGTCCTCTGCGCGAACGATTTGTGTTTGTAGGCGGTTGCACGACCGGAATGCTGGTGACCGACATTGCTGCGGCTCCAGTTCGTGCAACTCGGGACGTCGATGTAATCGTCGAAGTCTTGACGCTGGCAGACTACCACGCGCTCGAACGTGAACTTGAGAAGGCAGGTTTCAGCCATGACCGTAGTCCCGAGGCACCGATCTGTCGTTGGATCATCGGGAGCAGCCTGATGGATGTCATGCCAACCGATGAGCGTGTGCTCGGATTTGCCAATCGTTGGTTCACTCAAGCGATTCGCACCGCGGAATCTATGGAACTCCCGAGCGGCCGAATGATACGGGTCGTTACGCCGCCGCTTTTTCTTGCGACGAAGCTTGAAGCTTTCCGGGGACGGGGTTGCGGAGATTTCCTCGCGAGTCACGATCTCGAAGACATCATTACGGTAATCGATGGGAGGCGTGAATTGTTGGATGACGTGAGGGCATCTGCGCCACTACTGCGCTCGTACATCGCGCACGAGATCAGTGTTCTGCTTCAGAATCCTGGATTCAATCAGGCGTTGCCGGGCCATTTGGCCGGCGATGAAACGAGCCAGGCACGCACGCCGCTGCTCAAAGAACGACTTCACCAGCTTTCGCTGGCGGTTTGACGCGGTAACCGCTGCCTACCCCGCGCGACATCATCGCGTCGGGAGGTCGATGTACCACACCTCCCATGACGTTCGGAAAATTGGGAGGGGCTCATGGCGCAAGCTGCCGGTTGCGCCGTCCGCGGCGGTTCGGCAGGTCCACGACCAGCGGGGAGTAGCTGCTTGCCTTCCAGACGCGCAGGTTGGCGAACACCGCAGGTAAACGGGTTCTCCCCCACAGCAGCACGAGATCAAAGAAGCGGGCATCGCGTGCGCACAAGAGCATGCACACGCCATGAATGGGCGCGCACAGAAGCAGCGTGAGCAGATTCTTGGTCAACAGGAAGACCTCCATGATAAAAACCATGTTGAACAACAGTGCCGAATACGTGACGCCCCAGCGCATCGGCGGCCGCGTCGCGCCGACAAACAACGGATCCGCCGTCAAACCTGCGTTAAGATCGCTCACGCCGCCTCCTACACGCCGAACATGCCGCGAACCCAGGTCACGATCTGAGGCGCGCCGAAGCCGATGGCGATTCCCAAAATCGCGCCAAGACACCATCCCCACGACATTCGATTTGCCATGGCCATTCCCCCGAGCACCATGACCAAAATGATGGCGACCGGCGTCAGCCACGCGAGAATGTTGGTCTGCAACGAACTCGCCCCGGTCATGAACGGCGACGCCTGCGCCATGGCAATCCCGGGCATGCAGATCACCAGGGTTACAACCAAGGGAGTCGCGAGGCGCAACCAGTAGTGGCGATGTCGCAGGGAATGATGCATGGCGGAATTCCTTTTCCGATGGACGACGAGAAAACTTAAACGATGGATCAAATCTCCGTTTCAAGAGCGTCGATTTCGCTCTCGCCGCGCCTGGCCGCCAGCTGCTCGCGCTTTGCTTTTCCCGGGGCGCCAAAGCGAAAATTCTGTACGACGAAGGAATAATCGTATTGCTTCTCGCCTTCCTTGTCGGTCCAATTGTTGGCGCGCACCTGGGCCTGAAGAATGAGCTGATCGCCCTTTCGCGCGTTTCTGGCAATCGCTTCGCCGAGACTCTCGAAGGCCACGAACCAGACGCTGGTAACCGCTTCGCGCGCATTGCCTTGTTCATCCTTGCCCGCGTAATCGTTGCCGACCAGGCAAATGCGCGCGTAGGTGGTATCGCCTTTGACGGCGAGCTCCGGATCCTTTGCAAGATTGCCCACGGCGGTAATGGTGAAGCTATTCATGTCTACTCCTTGAAATGTTGGTGTTGCGCGACGACGCATGTGTCCGTCGCGTGAGACCAAGTTTGTTAGGAGCCGAGACAAAGGAAAACCCGATTAAATGCCGCCTTTGCAAAGATACGCCACCGACGGCAACGTATGCGCGATCAGCCGGCGATTTTCATTCAGCTGAGGGTTGCCACTCCGGCAGACCCGCGCGCCAGAACACGAAGGCGACGACATCTGCCGCAAGGGCATCCGTCTGGGTCTTGGTCGACCCGATGCCGTGACCGGCCTCCTCGTCGATTCGCAGCAGCACGGGTTTGGTGGTGCCGGACGCCTGCAGTGCGGCAGCCGCTTTTGCAGGTTCCCATGGTGCCACCCGAGGATCGTTGAGGCCCGTCGTGATCATCACGGCCGGATACTGCGTACCCTTCTTCACGTGTTGGATGGTATCCATGTCGTACAGATTCGCGAGGCCGGCTGCGTTCGTGATCGTGCCGAACTCAGGAATGTTTGCCGGCCCGCCCGCCGTAAATTCGGCGCGTAATGTGTTGGCGGACGGAACGAGGTCGAGCACGCCGGCAAACAAATCGGGCCGCTCGGTCAAGGAGCGGCCCATCGTGATGCCACCGGCCGATCCTCCGAGTATGAACAGCTTGGGCTTGGTGGTGGTGCCGTGCGCGATCAAGTACTCGCTGCACGCGATGAGATCGCCCCACGTGTTATGTTTGTTCGCGTCCTTGCCGCCGAGACGCCACTGCTCACCCAACTCCCCGCCGCCGCGCACGTGGCAAAGGCCATACGTGATGCCCTTGCGCATCGCGCTGGCTCGGCGGATGCTGAAATCGGCAAGATCGGAGATGCCGTACGAACCATAGGCTTCGATGATGGTCATCTGTGCGCCCTTGGCTCCCTTCGGCTGAATCAACGATAGCGGCACCATTGTGCCGTCGGCGGCTGTCGCGCCCAAATCGCTGACCACATAGTCGGATGGGTTGATGTCACCGTGCACACCGACCTTCAGTTCGCTGAACGACTTGCTCGCAGGGTTGAAAACGTACTCGGTGGGCGGCACGACCCAGCTCGACAGCTGCAGCGTGACCCCCGGCGTGCGCGGATCGGAGAACGCTTCAGCGATGTGACCCGGAAAAGGCAATGCGACTTCTTCGATTGCCGTGCTTCCGGCCGGAATGCGCAGCAACTGAGAGTATGCGCCGTGACGGGCAAGTACATACAGCGCATCCGATCCGACGTGAATACCTTCGAGCACCCGATCGGCCTGCGCCGGTATCAGCGTTGCTGCGGAAGCGAGCGGTTGTCCCGCGTGGACCGATAGAACCTTGAACGTCGGCGAGTCTTTGTGCGACAGCAGGAAGATCTCGGAGCCGCGCATGTCTATATTCGTGACCTCATCGTCGCGGGTCACGAATTTCGTCCAGGTGACCTTCGGATCGTTGACCTTCGCAGCCGGCGCCAGCCACATTGCAAGCTCATTTTGCACGCCGTTGATCGACAGCGCCGCCGCCAGCGGGGCACCGACACTGATGGCGATCGCGGGCGCCTCGACCGGTGTGATCGCAGGGCCATGGCCCAAGGATGCGCCCAAAATCGGCACGGGTTCCGATTTCAAGTCCCAGGCGTCCGCAGTCGCGTTCAGATACTTGTCGCTCGGCGGTGCGTTCGCCGCGAGCTTTTGCAGCCGGATAAAGTAGAGCAGTTTTGAATCATCGCTCCACGAGGTGGCGCCAAACTGCGCCCGATCGATCGGTCCGGCTATCTTCGCTCCGCCGGCCGCGTCGTAAACCGTGATGGCCGCATCTTCCGAGCCTCCCTCGGAGATTCCGACCGCAACCTTGGCCCCATCGGGCGAGGCTAAGAAAAAATTGATGGCAAACGGCTTGCCGCCGTTGGCCGCGCGCAGAGCTGCAACGTCGACGATCCTGCGGATACCGGTGCCGTCCGAAACCATGAGATCGAAGTTATCCGAACCCGGCGCCCGCTCTTCGTAGAATCCGCGCGCGCCGAAGCGCACATAACCCTGAATCAGCCCGAAGCTTGCGGAGAATTGCGCGACCTGCAGCTTGAGCTGCGAGAGCGGCTTGATGCCATCGAACACCGATCGCGTGTACGCACCTTGCGCCTTCATCCACGCCGTCGTGGCGGGATCAAGCGCTTCCATGTACCGATAGTCGTCCGTGATCTTGCGGCCCCACAGGGATTCGATGACGGGCTTGACGGGAGCGGCCGGCGGCTTCTTGTCGACAGACCAAGCCAGAGAGCTGAGCAGCGCCGCCGTTGCAATGAAGGCCAATTGGGCATTGCGCATTTCTGCCATCCTATGGGATATAAAAGGTGGGATATAAAGCGCCTGCGATCTTACGGCGCATCGCACGGCCGCCGCAACGTGAGCGGGGACAAATCCTCGTTTTCCAGGGACAGAATCGAGCGGGTGTCACGCTCGAACATAGACCCACGGCATGGCGTCATTGCATCCCTTGAACTGCCGGGGTGGGGTCGTACGAAAATGCGCAAATTCTTTCAAGTGATGCCATTGACTTGTCCCTCGCGGGTGCTGATGATTGTGCCGTCAGTTGCGCATCATCGGCTACAGCTTAGTTGATGGAAGGACTCCGATGCACGAGCCGCGTAAAGTCACGATTCGCCGCCGCGACCTGCTTCTTGCAGTGACGGCTGGCGGTGCAGCGGCCGCTCTGGGGGCCGCATCAATCCCGCCCGCCGATGCCGTTCGCCGGCGCGACAAGCGCAAGCCGCAATACCGGGCCGACTCGCCCGAAGTTCAGACCTTTTACCGCGTCAATCGCTATCCGGCGAAGTGAACACTCATGCTCATTAAGAGAACGGAACGGCAGCAAGGGCGCGGCGCCGGCGCCCCGGCCGGCGCAGGCGAACCCCACAGTAGTCTTGATCGCCGATCCTTCCTGCGCCGTTCGGGCCTCGTCGCCGGCGGCCTCGCCGGGCTTGGCGCCCTATCACTCGGCAGCGTGCGCGAGGCCGCGGCCGGCGCGCCCCCGGCGCAAGGTGCCGCGGTTGCCCGCCGAAAGAACCTCTGTACGCACTGCTCGGTGGGCTGCTCGGTGATCGCCGAAGTTGCCAATGACGTCTGGATCGGCCAGGAACCGGATTTCGACAGTCCGATCAATCGCGGCTCGCATTGCTGCAAGGGTGCTGCGGTGCGTGACGATGTCGTGGGCGAGCGGCGGCTACGCTACCCGGTGAAATTGGTCGACGGTCAATGGCAGCGAATTTCATGGGACGTGGCCATCGGGGAGATCGGCGACAAACTGCTGGGGATCCGCGCGAAGTCGGGGCCGGAATCCGTCTATTGGCTGGGGTCCGCCAAGTTCACCAATGAGGCCGCCTATCTAAACCGCAAGTTTGCCGCCTTCTGGGGAACCAACAATTCGGATCACCAGGCGCGCATCTGTCATTCCACGACCGTCACCGGAGTTGCCAATACCTGGGGCTATGGGGCGATGACCAATAGCTACAACGATATCCGCAATTCAAAGACCATCATGGTCATGGGCGGCAACCCGGCCGAGGCGCATCCGGTTTCGTTGCAGCACATTCTCGAAGGCAAAGAACTCAACCGCGCCAACATGATCGTCATCGATCCGCGCATGACGCGCACTGCGGCGCATGCGACCGAATATGTGCGCGTGCGCCCCGGTACGCACATACCCACGATCTACGGAATGCTTTGGCACATCTTTAAAAATGGCTGGGAGGACAAGGAGTTCATCCGTCAGCGCGTGTACGGACTGGAAGATATCCTCCCGGAGATCGAGAAGTGGACGCCGGCTGAGGTCGAACGGGTCACCGGACTGCCGGAGGCGCAGGTCAAACGTGTGGCTGAAGTCTTCGCGAAGCAGCGCCCCTCGACGCTGATCTGGGCCATGGGTCAGACGCAGTTCGCGACCGGAACGGCCAACGTCCGCGCCAGCTGCCTCTTGCTCCTGGCAACCGGCAACGTGGGCGGTTTTGGCAGCGGCGCGAACATTTTCCGCGGCCACACCAACGTTCAGGGCGCGACCGATCTCGGCCTGGATGTGACCAGTCTGCCTCTCTACTATGGTCTGGCCGAAGAGGCCTGGCGGCACTGGTGCCGCGTCTGGGAAGTTGACTATGACTGGATGCTCTCGCGCTTCGTCAGCAAGACTCTCATGGAATCGCCCGGCATTCCCAGCACGCGCTGGTTCGATGCCACGCTGCTGCCCAAGGATCAGGTAAGCCAGCCCGATACTCTAAAGGCCATGTTCATCATGGGCCATGGCGCAAACACCATCACCCGCATGCCCGAATCGGTGCGCGGGATTGAGAAGTTGGATTTGCTGGTCGTTTGCGATCCGTACCCCACCACCTGGGCGGTGCTATCGGGCCGCAAAAATGGGACTTATTTGCTCCCCGCCTGCACCAGCTTCGAAATGGACGGATCGCGCACGGCTTCCAATCGGTCGCTTCAGTGGGGCGAGCAAATCGTCAAGCCGGTGTTCGAATCGAAGAACGACTACGACATCATGCATATGCTCGCGCGCAAGCTGGGTTTTGCCGACCTGATGTTCAAAAACATCAAGGTCGAAAACGGCGCGGTGTCGGCAGAGGATATCTTGCGCGAAATCAATCGCGGCGGCTGGTCGACCGGCTATTGCGGTCAGTCTCCGGAGCGCCTCAAAGCGCACATGAAAAACCAGGGCAAATTCGATTTGGTGACGATGCGGGCGCCGAAGGACGACCCGGAAGTCGGCGGCGATTATTACGGTCTGCCGTGGCCGTGCTGGGGAACCCCGGCACTTAGGCATCCCGGTACGCCCATCCTCTACAACACCAATTTATCGGTCGCAGACGGCGGCGGCACTTTTCGCGCGCGCTTTGGCGTCGAGCGCGTCGTCAAACGCAAGACCCTGCAGAACGGTCAGGAGATCGAGACGGAGGTGCACGAAAGCCTGCTTGCCGATGGCTCCTATTCGGTGGGTTCGGAAATCAAGGACGGCTACCCCGAGTTCACCCTCGGCGTTTTGAAGAAGCTCGGGTGGGACAAGGATCTTACGGCGCAGGAGCTGGCGACCATTCTTAGGGTGAACGCCGCCAAGCCGGACACCGTCTCTTGGTCGACCGATCTTTCCGGCGGCATTCAGCGCGTGGCCATCAAACATGGCTGCAGTCCCTTTGGCAATGGTAAGGCGCGCATGATTGCCTGGAATCTGCCGGACCCGATCCCGGTCCATCGCGAACCTATCTACACGCCGCGGCCTGATCTGGTCGCCAAGTATCCGACGCGGCCGGACGCACGGCAGTTTCGTATGCCCAACTTGGGATTTACGGTACAGAAAGCCGCTGTCGAGAAGGGCATCGTCAAGGAATTCCCGCTGATCTTGAGTTCCGGCCGACTGGTGGAGTACGAGGGTGGCGGTGAGGAGACGCGATCGAACCGCTGGCTTGCCGAGCTGAAGCAGGACATGTACGTCGAAATCAATCCCGCGGACGCAGCCGAGCGTGGCATTTCCGATGGGGGTTGGGTGTGGGTGACGGGACCTGAGAGCAATTCGAAAGCGCGCATGAAGGCCTTGGTGACGGAGCGCGTCGGCAAGGGCGTGACGTGGATGCCCTTTCACTTTGCCGGTTGGTGGCAGGGAGTGGACCAACGCAGCAAGTATCCGAAAGGCGCCGATCCGTATGTACTCGGTGAGAGCGTGAACGGCCTCACAACCTACGGTTTCGATCCGGCCACCGGCATGCAGGAGCCGAAGGCCACTCTGTGTCAGATCAGATCGGCATAAGGAACGCTAACCCATGGCGAGAATGAAATTTCTGTGCGACGCCGACCGCTGCATCAACTGCAACGCCTGCGTCACCGCGTGCAAGAACGAGAATGAGGTGCCCTGGGGCATCAACCGCCGGCGGGTCGTCACCATAAATGACGGCAAGCCCGGCGAGCGGTCGGTTTCGATGGCCTGTATGCATTGCACCGACGCGCCGTGCGCGGCGGTCTGCCCGGTGAGTTGTATTTTTCCCACCGAAGAGGGCGTGGTGCTGCATTCCAAGGATCTGTGCATCGGCTGCGGCTACTGTTTCTACGCATGCCCATTCGGCGCGCCGCAATACCCCCGCATCGGCAACTTCGGCTCCCGCGGCAAGATGGATAAATGCACCTACTGCGCCGGCGGCGGCGGCAATGAAGAAACCGGCAGCGCCGAGGAGTACAAGAAATACGGCGCCAACCGGCTGGCGCAGGGCAAGCTGCCGCTGTGCGCCGAAATGTGCTCGACCAAATCGCTGCTCGCGGGCGATGGCGACATCATTGCCGAGATTTATAAGGAGCGGGTGCTGAAGCGGGGTTATGGATCCGGCGCCTGGGGTTGGATGACGGCGTATCACGAAAAGATCCCGGTGTGACCATGCTCGCACGAATACGCCATGCCCTCGCCCCGCTCGTGTTCTTGACGATGCTCAGCATCGTGCTGCAGGCGGATGCACAGCAAACCAACCCGAACGCGCCGGTGAGTCCGGATGCCAGCGCCGTCAACGAACAGACTCTCCTTCAAGAGGAGTCGCGCATCCTGGGACGTATCGACATCCCGGACAAAAGAGCGGGTGTGCTCATACAGCCCGCCGGCCGCGAGTGGGATCACTTCCATGAAGTCACCTTGCGCTGGCTCGGCGCGATCGTCATTCTCGGCATGATCGCCCTCTTGGCGCTCGCTTATGTCGTGCTCGGGAAGATCCGGATTTCAGCCGGACGCTCGGGCAGGAAAGTCCTTCGCTTCAGTGGTTTCGAGCGCTTCTCACACTGGCTCACGGCCGTTTCTTTCGTCGTTCTCGGCCTGACGGGATTGAATATCACGTTCGGGAAGCTCTTGCTTCTGCCGATTGTCGGACCCGAAACGTTCAGCGCCTTCTCGCAGATTTCCAAGTACGCCCATAATTTCGTGAGCTTCTCGTTCGTCGCCGGTCTGGTCCTGATCGTCGCCCTTTGGGTAGGGGACAATATCCCGAAACAGGTGGATATCGATTGGCTGAAGCAAGGCGGCGGTTTCATCAAGTCCAAGCATGCGCCCGCCGGGCGCTTCAATGCCGGCGAGAAAATGGTCTTTTGGTTTGCTCTTGGCGCCGGCGCCGCGGTGATTGTCTCGGGATTGCTGCTGCTGTTTCCGTTCTACTTCGCGAACATTGCCGGAATGCAAATCGCGCAAGTGGTCCATGCCATCGTCGCCGTTCTATTCATCGCCGTGATTCTCGCCCATATCTACATCGGCACGGTCGGCATGGAAGGTGCGTTCGAGGCCATGGGTACCGGCGAGGTGGATCTGCACTGGGCCGAGGAACATCACGACCTGTGGCTGGCCGAGGCGCTGGCGAAGGAGCGTTCCGCCAAACCGTCCGGTCAGCCGACACCCGCGCCCGCCAAATAAACATGCGAAGCCCGCTTTAGCCATCGTGCTTCTTCGGCAGCTCGCCGTCGCGTTCGCGTAAATAATCCGCGGTCGTGCGGACGGGCGGCGGCGCCCCATAGGGATCGAATTCCTTTTCTGTGACGTATGCGACGCGACAGTCCTCGCACATCTTGATGAGATCGAGGCGCTCGGGAGAGTCCTTGAACATCCAATGCTTGTCCGCGAGCTTCGCGGCGACATGCTCGATCGTGCTTTTTACGCCGAACGGCTTGCGGCAGCGAATACATCGGAACGGCTCTTCCTCCTTGAGGACCTGCACGCCGGAGCCGTTTCGAAAATCGAGCTGCGGCTTCAATGTGATGACTTGTTCCGGGCAGGTGGCCTCGCACAGACCACATTGCACACAGGCCTCCTCGGCGAAACGCAGCATCGGTCGCTCTTTATCATCGCTCAGCGCGCCCGTCGGGCATACCGACACGCAGGACAGGCACAGCGTGCAGCCGGCCGTATCGATCTGCACCGCGCCAAATGGCGCACCGGCGGGCAGCGCGATCACATCCTTCGGCTCCGGCGCCGCGCGGCGCAGCTCACGCAAGGCGAACCGCAGCAGGCCCCGCTTATCGCCTGCCGCCAGGAAGCTCGCGGGACGTGGCGCGATGGGCATCATCGGAATGGCGTGCAGCGCCGCCGCGAGAAGATCGGGATCGTCCGCTTCGATGGTCGCGATCCGTCCGGCTCCGAAGCCGAGCCCCGCCAGGATGGTTTCAGCGAGCGCGATCGTACGCCCCAATCCGACCGTATCGTGGCGCGGCTGGGCGCGCAGCAGCAATCGCACCGCGGAGGCGCCGTAAGCAAAGAGAGCCGAGATCGCCTCGAGACCGACTTGAGTGACCTCGTTGACGGAAAACGGCAGCACGTGCGCGGGCAGACCGTCGCCGAAGCGCGCCAGCGCGTCGATGAGGGGTGCGCCGTGCGGCTCATCGTGCAGCAGCACCATGGCATGCGCTCCGCCCGCCTCGCGATACGCCAGCATCATCGCGCGCAGCCGCCGCAGCAATGCGTCCACGGGCGGCAGCGCATAAGCCGCCGCTCCCGTGGGACAGGCGGCAGCGCATTGACCACAGCCGGCGCAAATATGCGGGTCGATCGAAACATGGTCGCCCGAAGGAACGATGGCGGAGGTTGGGCAGAGGTCCAGACAGCGTGTGCAGCCGACGATCTGTGAGCGTGAATGCGCGCACAGATCATCGCTGAACGTAATGTAACGCGGCTTGTCGAAGGTGCCGGTGAGATCTCGCGCTTTCAAAACGGCGCTCAAGACCGCAGTTGGGCTGCCCGGATCCGCACGAAGATACCCATCGCGCAGATCGGCGGCCGGGAACAACGCGACGCCGCCGGACAGGTCAAGAACGATGTCGCAGCGCGACACCGCGCCGTGGCGCGAAGGCCTGAACGACAAGGCGCTGCGAGAAGACGGTGCCGCCTCCGCAAAATCATCGACCGTAATTTCGAAGGCGCCGAGATGCCCTTTGGCGGATCGGATCCTGCCTTTCGCGATCGGAAATTCGTTGACCGGCGGCGCAACGACAGTGGCCGGCGGAGTGATCAGCACGGTGACATCAAGATGCGCTTTCAACAAATTGCCGGCCTCAACGGCTTGCGCATCGCAGCCATAGATGAGTACGACCCCGTCGCTGTTCAGCGTGACGAAGGGGATGGGAGGCAAAGGTTCGGCGGCCGCCGCCATCAGTGCCGCCATTTTCGGCAAGATATTGCTGAGGGGCCCAGTCATTTTCTTGCTGCTTCCGTAAGTGCCGAGGCCGCGTTTTTCGCAAGGAGCTACAATACACCAGCATAGCAAGGCCAATAGGGTGCTGCCACGGCACTAAAGCCGGTGCTGTGTGACCGTGGTCAACCCGCCGTGAGGTCGTTGTGCCGATGGAGCCGCGCGTATGAAGCTACTGAAGACCGTCCGGGCGGATCCCTCGGATACGTTTGTCTTTGATCAGGCGGCGGAGCCCGGGGAATGGGCCGTGTCCGGTGCTTTCATATTCGCGAATCTGGATCCGGCAACCTTGACCGGTAAAACTCGTGCCGCATTCCGCGGCGGATTTTTAGGTCTCGGCTCGTTCGGTTGGTCGACCTTGGCGCAGATTGTCGAGGCGAGCGCGGAGCAGCGCGCCGCGGCGGTTGAGCAATTGGCCGCACAGCTGCTCGAGCGCTGCGGTGCACCCGATCTTCAGAAGGCGCGACTGGCATCGGAAGAGGAAATCGCCTTTGCCGCATCGCTCTGCGATTATCCTCAGGGGATGCTGATCGCGGTGTCGCGCCGCTGCGAGAATGAGGCGATCCGCGAGTCGTTTCGGACGTTGCAGGCGAACGCCCTGTCCAAGCGCGCGCCTGTCTTCAGCTTCGTCGAGGTGGCGGACGAGGAGGAAGCGCCGGCGGGACGGATCGACTTCGCGACGTTTGTCCGAGGAGAGCGCGGTTGAGCGAAGTGCGCGACTTCTGGCTTTCCTGCGGCCATCATCTGCTGGATCGGGGCGGCGACGGTGGCTTGATCGTCACGGACGAATTCCTGAAGACCTACCTGGCGCGGCCGGAGATCGCGCCGCCGCCGGATGCTTGCGCCGTTGAACGGGCGCTGCACGCTGCGTTGCTCAAAGATCCACGCCAGCCGGTCGAATCGCGACAAATCGCAGCGATCGCCGACGCGGATGCGCGCGAGAATTGGGAATTGCTGATCTCGTGGAGAGATCATCTTGTCCGGCATGCCACGTTGGAGGCGGCGTATCTTACTATCGTGCGTCAAGACCTGAAATTCCCGCGCATTTTTATCGACCAACTCGTGCAGGTCATCTTGCGCAATATCTTGGATGATTGCGACGATGTCTTCGTGCTGCGCGCCGCCGAGCTTCTATTCCGCACGCAGCGACTGACCTCCTACGAGGGATCGTTGGTGGCCGCGGACGAGGAAGCCATTCCGGGCTCGAGCACCAGACCCCTCTCGCCGTTGGTCGCCATGCTGGGGTCTTCCGCCCCAGCCGAGGTCGATGTCTTGAGCGAAGCCAACGCCGCACAGTACTGGCAGCGTAGTGATGCGTTCGACATGGCGCTCGATCTGACCGGAGGCCGGCGCGGACTGGCTGCGCTCGGCGATGTCGTCACGCGTTGGGTACGCCACCTGCTCGCCGTGGATGTTGAGATCGACCCGGTGACTGAACTGCGCGACGCCAGGCTGACTTGGTATGTCGGTCTGGACGCCAATGCCACGCGGATTGGAGATGCGCTTTGGAACGGTGATGAGCTCGATCAGGCTGCACGACGCCTCGTCGTCGGCCTCTTCCGTATGACCTTCGCCGATGAGGCGGAAATTGTCGAACAGGCCAGAGGCACGCCAACCTATTTGATTGCGGCCATGTCGGTTGACCAGACTCTGCGGTTGAAGCCGCAGAACCTCATCACCGGCCTGCCGGTCCTGCGTTGCACCGGGGCGCTGAATTGACCTGGGCAGCACTGATCCGAATTCCCGTGGGCGTCGTCGTCGAACGGCGCAAGGCCGAGAGTCCGTGGCTTGATTTCCTGGTTCGGCCGGTCTCGGTGCTCGCAGGCGTGCCGGCGGCGCCGCCTTGGACGGTGATTGACGCTGCGGAAGATCTGACCACTTTCTATGCCGGTGATGCGGTGATCGAGCTTCATCGAACTGAGACCGCCAACTACCGCAACAACCTTGCTTCAGGCAC
>Ga0137412_10000236_pt1 | contig 36671 bp, 32 predicted proteins | sample CZODoug2_1_16fun_FD_122160 | JGI IMG/M metagenome (GOLD analysis project Ga0137412, IMG submission 122160) | Vadose zone soil fungal communities from Angelo Coast Range Reserve, California, USA - CZODoug2_1_16fungal (Hybrid Assembly) | ecosystem: Environmental > Terrestrial > Soil > Vadose zone...
AAAATCTGGGGCCTCCTGCTGGAAATCAATCCCAGTGGCGTCACCATGCGCGGCGTCGATCTGAATTCCTTCGACCACTTCGTCAGCCAGATCAACCAGTTGGACGCCGAGCGCATCGGCCTGCCAACCATCTTCTTCCCCATGACCCGCGTCGAGCGCATCTCGCTCGACGAGCCGTCCGGCTCCATACCCTCCATGGCCGAAATTTTTCAGCGCAAGGTCGGCCGCTCGATCATGGATTACCTCGCGCAGTTCGCCTGAACTGCGTTATCCTTTTCACCGATGAAAGCGCGGATCTGGACCGTACCCAATCAAATTACGTTCTTGCGTCTTGGCTTCCTGCCGTTTTTCCTGATCCTCATTCTGTATGAAAAATACCAGTGGGCGCTGCTGGTGCTCTTTGTCAGCGCCGCAACGGACGCGCTGGACGGCCTGCTGGCACGCAGCCTGGACCAGAAATCAGCCCTCGGCGCGTATCTCGACCCCATTGCTGACAAGCTGCTGCTCAGTTCTTCCTTCATAGTGCTGGCGATGGCCAAGAAAATCGGCTGGTGGGTCACGATTCTGGTGATCAGCCGCGATGTTTTGTTGCTGGTTGTGGCCGCCGTCATCCTGATTATTCAGGGTTATCGGCCGTTCCCGCCAAGTTTCCTCGGCAAGTCCACTACATTTTTTGAGATTGCCCTGGTTTTCTTCTCTGTCTACGGCGCCGCTTACCCCAACGAGCACGTCAGTTTTCTCCTCCACTACCTGGCCTACGCCGTCAGCGCGTTCGTCATCATTTCCGGCTTCCATTACGCGGTTACCGTCGCCCGTCGTCTACACCACTCGGCCTGACCTTCAGCGTCACCCTTAAAAAGCGAAAAGGCCAGTATGCCTCCGGCCATCGCCGCTTCCTTTTCAAAATTAATTTATCTCGGAAGAGGATCCCGATAATGAAGCACCATAAACACGATGCTTGCCAGGATCACCGCTCCCGCCATCCAACCTAACGCATAGGCTCGAGTTTTTTCCGCGCCGTTCAAGGGCTGGCGATCAGTGAACATTTTGCCCAGCAGGAATCCGGCGGCTAATCCGCCAGCGTGTGCCCAATTGTCCGTACGCATGCCGGTGAACAACAGGCCCATCACGAAAATCGTAACCACCCAGGAAATCAACCGCGAACGCAATTCGCGCATGTACGCGCCACCTCGCCGCGTGGTGATGGCAATCATCAGCCCGACTAATCCCAGAATTGCGCCGCTTGCCCCAAGGGAAAAATGTCCAGCCAGGCTGCTGACGACGAAACTTGCCGCGCCCATCACCACATATAGGAAGAAATACCGAGCAGAGCCGTAAACTTCTTCCACAATGGGACCAATGTCCATGAGCACCATCATGTTGAACCCGATGTGAATCAAACCGCCGTGCAGGAACATTGCGGTAATCAACCGGTACCACTCATGCCGCTGATAAATGCTCGGACCAAAGCACGCTCCGAGCCGATACAGAGTCTCTCCGTTCATGCCCCACAGGATGCTGAGTCCCCCGAATTGCCCCGACTGAATCGTGCCCATCAGCTCGGCGGCAAAAAACACAATGTTCAAGATCAGAATCGCTACCGTCACCGGCGCGTGTCCGCCGAAAAATTCGGCAAGCCCTTTGCTCCAGGCAGCGAGCCCAAACCGTAGGTTCGTTCCGCATTCGTGGCATCGCGTGGCATTAATTCCGACCAGCGCGCCGCACGCGGGACACAACTGCGGCCGCTTCTCGCCGCCTCCAAACATCCCGCTGAAGATCTGCTTCCAGCGGTCCACCCGGTATTGCCACTGATTCGGAAGGGCCAACACTCCTCCTTGCATGCACTTTTGCGCGTTCCTATAATACCGGAATCTCACTCCACGTTCCGGAGCACGGAGAAGAAGGGGCTGCCATGGACAAATTTGAAGAGATTGGCAAGCGGTTGGAGGAAGAGTTGGCTCGTCTCCGCAAGTTTGTTGACGAAGAAGTGGCCCCAGCCACCGAGCGACGCACCGCCCAGGTTCTTCGCGAAGCTTCCGAAAAACTTTCCGAAGCCGCCCGAAAACTGGAAGCGCGGGTTGCGGCCCGGGGCTCGCAAACCTCGACCGACGCCAAATCGTGAATCCGGCCCGCCTCCGCTCCTTAGCCCTGCTCTATATTTCGACCCAGTTGCTGCTGGGCTGCGCCGCAAAGCGCCCTATTGCTGATCGCCACCCTGCGCCCGCTCCGCCTGCCCCTGCGCCGGCGGAAACCGTCGATAACGCCAAGCGGGACACTTCTGTTCCGCCAACTCCCTCGCCAGTTCCCGCGCGTCCGAAACACGTGAAAACGCCCCAGGCGCCAGCGCCTGTCGGCTACACTGAAGAAGGAAATGCCTCCTGGTATGGCAACCCATTCCATGGCCGCCGCGCTTCGAACGGTGAAGTCTACGACATGTACAAACTCACCGCCGCTCATCGCACGCTGCCGTTTGAAACCATGGTTCGCGTCACGAATCTCAACAACGGCAAGACCACTACGGTGCGCATCACCGACCGCGGCCCGTTCGTGGACAATCGCATCATCGATCTCTCCCAAGCCGCGGCACGCGAAATCGAATCCATCGGTCCTGGCATTGTTCCGGTGCGCATCGAAGTTCTCGGCAATGTGGACGTCACGGCGGGTTTTTTTACCGTACAAGTCGGCGCGTTCCATGATCGAGGCAACGCCGAGCGCCTGCGCGACCGCCTGGGCATCAGCTACTCCCCCATTTTCATTCAGCAGTATGATTCTTCCGACGGCCCATTCTATCGTGTGCGAGTCGGGAGGATTTCCGGGCAACAAGCGGCACAGGATTTCGGCGAAAAGCTCCACAACGCCGAAGGATTCTCGCCGATGGTGATCCGCCTCGATGAAAAAGTCCCCTCAGGAGTTAAGTAGATGGATCCGAACTGCCTGTTCTGCAAAATCAGCGCGAAACAGATTCCCGCGAAGCTCGTCTATGAAGATGACGACGTGTTCGCCTTTGAAGACATCAATCCACAGGCGCCCACGCACATTCTCATTTGCCCGAAGAAACACTTCGCCGCGTTGCACGACGCCGAGCCCGGCGACCAGGCCTTACTCGGCAAGTTACAGATGCTTGCCGCCAACCTGGCCAGGGAGTTCCGTCTGCTATCCGGTTACCGCATTGTCATCAACAACGGCAGCGGCGCCGGCCAGTCTGTATTCCATCTGCACCTGCATCTCCTCGGCGGCCGCAATTTCCGTTGGCCCCCCGGCTAGCATGTAGTGGCCGATCTTCAGATCGGCCTAAGCGACCGCTGGCGCAACACCCGCAGCAGATGTCCCAAACTCTTGTGTCATAACAATTTTGCAGTTTGCAAGGAGCCCGAATGACCCACCAGCAGACCGTTCGTAGACTAATTTTCTCCGGCATCGTCACAGTCGCTGTACTTTCCGTGTGCCCTGCCAATCGTGCGCAACAATCTCAAACCGCAGCGTCCAGCCCCGGCGAGCTTACCGTCGATCGCATCTTTCGCGCACCTTCGCTTTCTGGGCATTTGAACCCCGGCCTCACGTGGATGCCCGATGGTAAACGGCTCAGCTACGTCGAAACCGTTGGCACTGGGAAAGACGCGCGTCGTGAACTATGGGTCGTGGATGCGGCCACGGGCCAACGCTCCGTTCTCGTTCCCGCTGATAAGTGGGACGCAGCCCTCACCAATCCCTCGGCCGCAAATACACAAGCAACCGGGCTCGGCCGCCACGCGCCGCCGCTTTACCAGTGGGCGCCCTCCGGCGAAGCGATTCTGTTTCAGGGCGCGAATTCGCTCGCCTGGTACGATCTGAAATCCCAGTCCAGCCGCGTCCTCGTCTCTGGCACGCAAGATCTCGCCGACCCAAAAATCTCTCCTGACGGAAAATTCGTCAGCTTCATTCGCAGTCACAATCTTTGGGCCGTGAGCACCGCCGATGGGAAAGAGCACGCCCTGACGCTGGGCGGTACCGAAGACATTCGCAAAGGTGAACTCGACTGGGTCTACCCTGAAGAACTCGACATCACCACCGCCTACTGGTGGTCGCCCGATTCCTCTTCGGTTGCCTACCTTGAAATGGACCAGCGAAAAGTTTCCCAATTCTCGTTGTTGAATTTTGAGTCCTACACGGGCGAAGCCGAGCTTCAGCGTTATCCCGTTCCCAGCGGCACAAATCCCATCGTCCACGTCTATGTGGTTTCCGCGGAAGGAGGAACGCCGCGTCTGATGGATACGGGCGCTGAGACCGACATCTATCTTGCTCGGGTGAATTGGGTGCCGGATTCAAAGCGCCTCACCATCCAGCGGCTCAACCGGGAGCAGAATAATCTCGACCTGCTGCTGGCGGATGCATCGAGCGGAAAAACCACCACCATCCTCAGCGAGAAAGATCCCGATTGGATCAATGTGAGCGACGACCTGCGCTTCTTGAAGGATTCGAAGCGTTTTCTGTGGTCCAGCGAGCGCACCGGTTACCGCCATCTTTACTTATATGATCTCGGCGGCAAACGGCTCGCTCAATTGACCAAAGGCGACTGGGAAGTGACGCAGGTGGATGCCGTGGACGAAGCAAAGGGAATTATCTACTTTACGGCAACGGAGAAATCTCCCATCGAGCGGCAGCTCTACCGCGTATCCCTTGACGGCTCCGGTTTTTCTCGCGTCACCAAAGACACCGGCACCCACGGCATTCGCTTTTCTCCAACCGCCGCAGCCTATGTGGACACCTATTCGAATGCCATCACTCCGCCACGCCGCGACACCTACGCCGCCGACGGTTCCAAGTTAGCGACTCTCGAAGAAGACAAAGTGCCGGAACTTGCCGGCTATCATCTTTCACCGGTCGAGTTTTTCACTATCAAGTCGCACGACGGGCTGACGTTCAATTGTTCGATGATCAAGCCGCCCCATTTCGATCTCTCGAAAAAATATCCGGTGATTACTTTTACCTACGGCGGGCCGCACGCCCAGGTCGTGTTGAATGCCTGGTCGCGCTCGGCCATTTTCCTGTGGCATCAGATGATGGCGCAGAAGGGCTACATCATTTTCTCGCTCGATAATCGAGGCTCCGCCGGACGCGGCCACATCTTCGAACAGCCTGTCCACCTGCATCTCGGTGCGCAGGAGCTTTCCGACCAGCGCGACGGTGCGGCCTGGCTCCGCGAGCAACCGTATGTGGACCCGAACCGCCTGGGCATTTGGGGCTGGAGCTACGGCGGGCACATGACCCTGCACGCGATGTTTGAAGCGGGGGATATCTACAAGGTGGGCTTCGCCGGAGGACCGGTCACCGACTGGCACTTTTACGACACGATTTACACGGAACGCTATATGGGCCTGCTGCCGAAGAACGAACAAAACTATAAAGATTCCTCACCGCTCAAGAACGCGGGCAATCTCAAGGGGAAATTGCTGATCGCCCACGGCACGGGTGATGACAACGTGCACTATTCCAACACGCTCTCTCTGATCGACGACCTGATTCGCGACGGAAAATACGTCGAGGTCATGGCTTTTCCCGGCCGCGGCCACGGTGTCAGCGACCCACCGGCACAGCGAATCCTCTGGGAGCGCGTAACCAAATTCTTCACTGACAATTTGTAGCGGCCACCTTCAGGTGGCCGCGCTTGCTTTGAAGAGTCCGTGCGTCGTGGTGGACGGGCTGGTCTTTTTTCTGAAATTCTATTTCGCGTCCAAATCCACGTCCTTAATCGGCAAATCCCAGTGCGCTTCCAGGATCTCGAACCGCCGTTGCTCTTCCCTCTTATACGTCTCCTGATCCGGATACATCTGCTTGATCAGCACCGCGGAATCGAAATTGTCATGCGCCACTGCCGCGTTTTTATAGACGATCGTCACGCGATAATCCCAGCGTCCATCTTCGGTCGTGTGATAAACAGGCATTACGGCGGAGACCTTCAACATACGCCCAAGCTCCACCTCTTTTTTCAACACGGGATAATGATTCTTGCGAAAGAGCGTGATGAACTCGTCCGCGTGGCCCCATTTTGTTTTGTAGTAGTACTCAATCACGAACGGTTTTTCCGCCGCCATGCCTTGCGCCGGTGTCCGGTCCCGCAAACCTAAAATGAAAAGGGAACTCGCCAGAAACAGGCTGAACACCAAAATAGTCCGAACGCGAAAAGGTCCACGCATAAATCCTCCAGTCTTGATCCGCGAATTGTAGCGTGTTTCCACGAAAAAGGAACACCGCGCGGCGTGACGGAACAACTTCAGTTGGCGGCGCGCATCAGGCGGTCTCGAATCGCCGCCCATTCAGGAGCGTCAGGCGGAAGTTCCACCGCAATCCAGTCGAATTCCTGCCGGTCGAATTTATGCAGAGCGCTATAAAGCTCCGCCGCATAGTCTTCCGGCTTTTCCGGCATGCGCTGCTTGCCCGCGGCCACGGCGTTGTAGTCCAGCCAAAGATATGCACCCTTGCCCTCCCGCGGCAGTTGCCCGCGGTTCACAAGCACGATCCGAGTCTTCGGGCTGTAATGCTTGCGCTGCTGGCCCGGAGATCGATGCGCCTCGCCCTCGCCAGCGGCCGCAGCAATCGCGTTGCCCACCTCAGCCATCCCCGGCCGCAAAATCTCCAGCCCTTCCCTTATCACCGCAATCACCGTGGACTCAAGTCCCACCTCGCACGGGCCGCCGTCGAGCAAGAACGGCGTTTCCGCTCCAAATGCCTCGCGAACATGCTCGGCCGTCGTCGGTGACAACTGCGTGAAACGATTCGCGCTCGGCGCCGCAATCGGCACACCTGCCGCTCGAAGCAACTCCAGCGCCACCGGATGCCGCGGCATGCGCAATCCAACCGTAGGCAGTCCCGCAGTCACCTCGTCAGGAATCGCGCTTTTCTTCGGAACCACAATCGTCAGCGGGCCAGGCCAGTATTGCCGCGCCAATCGCTCCGCCTCTGGCAACCACTCAGCCGCCAGTTCCTTAGCTTGCTCGATGCTGGCCACGTGGACAATCAGCGGACTCGTCGCGGGGCGCCCTTTCAGGGCGTAAATCTTGCGAACAGCGCTCGCATCCAGCGCATTGGCCCCGAGCCCGTAGACGGTTTCGGTCGGGAACACCACCAGCCCGCCTTCGCGAACGATGCGCGCTGCCTGCTCAATTTCGCTTTTGTTGGCCATACGCTTCTCTAAATTGTCGCAGATTCCGCACCAAAAAATGGGCAATCACGCCTATTTTCCCGTTCTACCTGTGTCTTAACCGAGTGGACAAACCACCATCTTCCGAATCTCCCGATTATCAGCCAAAGGGCGCAAGCTAATAGGTGGGACCGCAGGAGGGAATCGGCAAGTGGTAGCGCCAGGTTTGCCTGTCGCGGCGAAGGAGGATGGCATGGCAAATCCACGTATGATATGGCTGCTGGCGGCGGTGCTGTTTTCTCCGGCTCTGCTATCGGCACAGAGCTCGTCACCACTCACCCCGGCACAAAAAAAAGAGCGAGCGATCACGGCAGAAATGGAAGTAGAAGGGGTGGAACTCGTGGCCCTGGAAAAAGAGACGGCTCACGCCAAGGCCCTGAACAATTCCAGCTTCTTTCAGCGCGTCTACAGTGATGACTACGTTGGAACCACACCATGGGGAGAAGTCCTGAACCGGAGCGCCCTGGTTGCCAGCATTCAGAATTCCACCGCCAAGTATTCCAGCTTTTTTGCGACGGACGTTCATGTTCGTATCTACGGCCCCACCGCCGTGGTCACATGCACCTGGAGCGCCCGTGGCGTCCAAAACGGCCGCAATTTCGCGCGGCAGTATCGCGTCATACATGTTTATTTGAACAATAGCCTGGGTGGCTGGAAAGTCGTGGCTGGCCAGGAAACGATTTTGCCGGGCTAGTTCGCGTTCGACCGGAGCCGGCCATGTGCGGGCACATCCCCGTAAGCAAGTTCACGCCGAGGCAGGCGCTTCGGCAGGGTCACAAGCGACTGGTTGGCTTCCGGCTAGCGGTTTCAGGAAGCGAAAAATCGTAGCGTTGGCCAGAATCGTAATCAGCGAAGCCGCCAGCGTCGCGTGGTATAAGTTCGGCGAAATCAACCCGGCTTTCATGGAAACCTGTGCAAGGATGAACGAAAACTCTCCGATCTGCGTCAAACCCAGGCCCACGCGAAACGCTGTCCGGAAGCGATAGCGGAACAACCAGACTACCCCCGTCCACACAACAAATTTTCCGAAGAGCACCAGCCCCACCAGCAGCAGAATCAGCGGCCAGCTTACCTTCCATGTGCTCGGGTCCATGAGCATCCCCACCGACACGAAGAAAAACGCCACGAAGACATCGCGCAAGGATTGCGTCTGGTGCGCCAGCTTGTGCGTGAACGGCGAATTTCCAAGGAACAATCCGGCCAGGAATGCGCCCAGCGCCAGCGAAAGCCCCACTGCCTCCGTCAACCCCGCGATCCCCAGGCAAATGGTCAGCGCCAGCAGGAGCGAGATTTCGTCGTTGCAGGTTCTCTCCACGCGCACCAGCAAGGGAGGAAACAGCTTCCAGGCTGCCACAGCGATTGGCACCAACAGCAGAATCGCTTTGGCCACTTTCCACCCTGCCTCTCCCAACGTCGCTCCCCCGCTGGGCGAAAAACTTGGCAACACCACGGTCAGTACCACCACCGCCAAATCCTCCACCAGTGATAGCGTCACCATCAGGCGCCCGTGCTCCGCCGCCATTTCTCCGCGGTCCATCAGCAAACGCAGCAGCACCATTGTGCTGGCCACGGAAATAATGCAACCAACCGCGACCCCCTGGATCAGCGGCCATCCCAGTACCGCGCCCACCGCCATGCCAAGTCCGACGCACAGCAAAATCCCCAGTGGCGCGCCGACCAGCGCCGCCCACTTCACCTTCAAAAGTTCCGGCACCGAAAATTCGATCCCTACGGAAAACATCAGCAGCACTACGCCGATTTCCGCCATAACTTCGAAATTCTGCGTGTCATGCACGCGCGGCCCCGGCGTCAGCGGGCTAAGCAGCAATCCGGCAAGCACATAGCCGAGCAAAATCGGCTGCTTCAGCCGCCAAGCCAGGAATCCGCAAACCAGCGCGGCCGTAAAGACCATCGCAATGTCTCGAAAAACATAGGAGTGTTCGGCCAAGCTGCATTCTCCTTCGTTGCTTGGTGCGGGAAAGAAGTGTAACACTGGCGGCCAACCCGCAAGAACGTTGCTTTATTGGTGGCTCGGTGGGAACTACTACTTTCCGGCGCGCTTGCTTTTCGGTGCAATTCACTGTGGGGCAAATCTGTTCTTCGTTTGGGATAAGTTCCGCTTTTTTCGAAGAGAGTTCCGTGCATAGCTGAAACTTCTGCTCACCTCTGGTTAGGAATCTATTCCGCGGAGCTTGGCGAAGTGAAGATCTTGTGGCGGATAGCATAGTGAATGAGTTCGGCGAGGGAATGCAGGCCAAGCTTGAGCATGATTTTTGCCCGGTGCGTTTCGACCGTTCTGATGGTAATTTCCAACTTGGCAGCAATCTCCTTATTTGCTTTTCCCTCCGCCAAAAGTCGAATTATTTCAACCTCGCGGGGCGTTGGCCGGGCTTGAGAATGCTCTGTTGGGTCCGATTCCTCCCCGGTCGCGAGAAATCCCCTCACCACGATGTCAGATACTCTGGGGGTCAGAAACATCTTACCCGCACAAACGTCTTTCACCGCTTTTACAAGGTGCGTTGCAAGATCGGATTTTAAGACGTAGCCACGGGCTCCTGCATCGAGCACCCGGCGCACCATCTGGTCGGACTCGTGCATGGTGAGGACAACCACTTCGGTAGTTGGGACTGCCTCTCGAATCCGCCGCGTCGCCTGAAGCCCGTCTAAATCGGGCATGCTGATATCAAGGATGGCTACGTCCGGTTTCAGCCTGTTCGCTTTTTCCACTGCTTCCCGGCCGTTCATGGCCTCGCCGACAACGGTCCAGCCGCGTCGAGCGCGAAGGAGTCCCCGTATGCCGCGCCGGACGAGTTCGTGGTCGTCCGCCACCAGGATACGAAGTGGTTTCGTGGCTTTAGTCATCTGCCGGTATCGTCACGCGCACCGTGGTGCCGCCGCCGCTGGATTCAATATCAAGCTGCCCGCCGATGAGCGCCACTCTCTCGTGCATGCTCGGGATGCCGACCCCGAATCCAAAGGGCGTTTTCCCATTCCGTCTCCGCAGGCTCCCGGAAATTCCGCTGCCTTTGTCGCTTATCTCCAGCGTGAACTTTCCGGGGCCACGCTCGGTTCGTATCTTGGCCTTGAGACTTCCCGAATGCCGCTGGATGTTCGTGAGACTTTCTTGAACGACCCGGAAAAGAGCCAACTCGGTATGTGGGTTCATCCGTCCAAGACGCGGCGCAATCTCCAGTTCAACTTCGATTCCAGTCCGTTCCGTGAAGCCGCCGGCGTAGTGACGAATCGCATCCTCAAGTCCGGCTTCATCCAACATCGGCGGGTGCAATAGATAGGAAAGGGTTCGGACATCCCGGATGCACTGATCCGCTAAGGCCTGGCATTGCGAGGCGAGATTGCGTGATTTCCTGCTGGACGAAGGGATTAAAGCATGCAGTTGGCTGAGAGTGGTTGCCAAAGCGACGAGGTCTTGGCCGGTGGAGTCGTGCAAGTCCCTGGCAATTCTACGCCGCTCCTCGTCCTGCAAACGCAAGAGCTGACCTGAAAGTCGCCGCAACTCCTCTTCCGCTCGCACAGCTTCGGTGACGTCGCGGCAAGTGCCCGCAACACGAATGGGCTTTCCTTCTTCATCATGAAAAGCTTGCCAGCGCTCCTCGAGAACTTTGACGCGGCCATCCGGCATAACGATCCGATACTCGACCGTGCTAGGCGAGCGCTTGCCGAGGGACGCGACAAGGGCTGCATCCACTTTCGCGCGTTCCTCCGGATGAATGAATTCACGGAACTCTGCGCGCGTGGGGTGGAAACGAGACGGATCAGTCTCAAAGATGCGGTGTGTTTGCTCTGACCAAATCACGTTCAAGCTCGGCAACTCCGCTTCCCAACTTCCCATTTTCGCCACCTCCTGAGCCTCGACCAAGCGACCGCGCTCTCTTTCCAATTGCGCGGCTATATGGCGCTGTTCACTCTCGGTCGATCTGAGGGCTTCCTCCGCCCTTTTGCGGTCCTCAATATCGATGCAGACGCCATACCACTTAACGAGGTTTCCCCGCTCGTCGCGCAAAGGCGCGGTGCGAACCAGGAACCAGCGATACTGCCCGTCAGCCCGCCGCATGCGCATTTCATCCTCGGATGATTCTCCAGCAGCCATGTCCGCAAGCCACTTTTTCATGACTCTGGGAAGATCTTCGGGATGAATTGTGCGCGTCGGGTTTTCAATTTGCTCCGCCAAGGAAAGGCCCGCATAGTCCAGGCTACGCTGATTGACGAAATCAACCACGCCGTCGGGCCGGAGCGTCCAAGCCATCATTGGCATTGTGTTGATGATGAGCCGAACGCGATCTTCGGCCCTTTTCAGGTCTTCGATGTCGGTGCTCGTTCCATACCATCTGACGACATTTCTCTGCCTGTCGCGCAGCGGCACGGCGCGAATTAGGAACCAGCGATACTGCCCATCAGCCCGGCGGAGACGCGCCTCTTTCTCAAAGGGTTCCCCGGCCGCCAAAGCCGCGCGCCATTCCTCCTTCAGACGATCGTCGGGATGGAACGCATTCATCCAGCCCCAGCCCAGACCGTGCTCCAAGGAAAGGCCTGTATATTCCCGAAAATTTCGGTTGAGGAAATCAGCCGAGCCATCAGGTAATTTGCGCCAGACTATTGTGGGGATTGTGTCAATGATGAGCCGCAGGCGCTCTTCGACAACATTCGACACTTCGTCAGCGTCGCTGTTGTGCGTGTTGGTTCCGGTTCGACTCAGGGTGCCCTCCACCAGACCCGACCTAGCAGTTGTCAGGGCGTTTGCTCCTCTTAGTGGCTGCCAGCCCTGTATCTCTCAATTGGAGTCGACTAGTTACGTTGCGACTGTTGACCGCGCTGATAATACTCCAATCCCGGGGAAATGGCTCGCAGTCGCGTCCAGCCGACCCGGGTTGCATTCTTCGGATTTAAGGTTGGAAAGGAGACCCCGGATAAGCATAAGCTGGCGCCCGTTTCGGAACGAGTGACAGCCGCAAGCCGATACGTAGCTGACAGTACGTAGTTCTCGGCATTGCCCCATGCAACTTTGCGTCCCATAAAGGAGTGCCCGTGCGGGGATCTTCATGCGTGGTCAATCCGTTCAATTTTCCGACGTGAGCTGTTGCTTCAACTGCCCGGTGGAACGTGTTTAATTGGTGTGAACTTGAGCGGTGGAAACAATCCAAGAATTCGAGGCCGGCTCCCATATTCTGCGCTGCTCCCTGCTTCTCTCGCCGTTCTAAAACTGTCCGACCACAAAGGGGATTCGGACTTGGAAGAATTCTTGATCTGCACAAACTGGAATTGCCGATTCCTGGTCTCTCTTCGGGAGGGCGGCAAACTTTTGCGCCGCTCGGACGTTATTCTCAGCGTATGTCCGGAATGCAATCACAAATGGTCGGGCCGCTGTCCATTCTGCATCCGGATTCTGGAAGTAGAATGGCGATTTGAAATCCCCCACTGTGCTCATTGCAGCAAACCGTTGAAACCGGGGACGCAAGTGGACTAGGACCTCGCCTGCAATCCTTCCCGCGGGGTCGCGCCATGGATAGGGACACAAACTCGCAATCCTCAATCTTTTTGAAGCGCCTCGGGAATCGATGAAAAGCATGTCCCAAACGAAGATTTTGTCGCTCCGCATTCACGACGCACTGGCCAAAGGCCGCATACCCAGCAACCTGGAGGCGTATGAATGCACCTTAGATCACCCACTCTCTGAACTGACCGGCGTCGAGAATAAGCTGGCGCATCCCAGTGATCCCAGCATTCAAGTAAGCAGAAAGAATTTTGCTCGGTGAACTGTTCTTGGCGGATTGTTCTGTAACGGAGCGAATCATGCATGCGGTGCTTATCGTGGATGACGATCATGCTTTCCGAACAACCCTTCGTACTCTTTTTGAAGAAGGCAGCGGCTTCGACAATTGTGTGGAGGCTGCAAATGCTTTCGAGGCACTCAATAAGACCAAACAGTTAACGCCGGACTTAGCCGTCGTGGCCTTCTCAATACCCGACATGAATGGATTGCAATTGGCTCATCAGCTTAAAGCGCGAGAGCCTGCATTGCCGATTTTCATGCTGACAGCAGACAACGATGTGAATATCGAGAAGGAAGCCCTAGCCTTTGGAATAACTGCCGTCTTTTCCAAACTAGATGATTTGACGACACTCATCGCGAATGCTCGAGCGGTGTGCGGATTGGAATGATGCCGCCGGGAAAGGGGTAGCTCGTTCACCCTCGGGTCTAGCGCCTGATTAGCGCAATATAAAAAGGCGCGCTAATCGGAAGTTAAACCATCACCGGCAAGTTTGAAGGCAGTGGATGAAATTTGGAATTCGGATGGAACAGAGTTTTCGGCTTGCCATGCCGAGATTGAAACTCACTAAAGCTTGTGTGGCAACCGTTTTTCTGGTCAGGGCGCGACGATGTCCTTCAGGTGGGGCTTTTCCTGCACTGCGGCGATGCTTGCGGCATCCCAACCGCCCCCTAGCGCTTTTACAAGGAGCACGGCGGTGACGAGCCGCTGGCCATGGATGATGGCGGCTTCCTGTTCGTTGCTCAGTAAGTTTTGCTGTGCGTTCACCACGTCCAGGTAATTCACCAAGCCGCCCACATAGCGCGAGGTTGCAATGTCCAGTTGCCGGCGTGAGGCGTCCACCGCTTGCGCCTGCGATTCTTGCGCGTTGTGGAGCACCTCCAGCCCAGTAATGTTGTCCTGCACTTCCTGAAACGCGCCCAGCACCGTACCACGATAGCTCGCTACCGTGGCTTCATATCCCGCTTGCGAAAATTGCACCTGAGCCCGCCGCGCGCCGCCGGTGAAAATACTCTGCGCCAGATTCGCGCCAATGGCCCACACGCCGCTTTCCGCGTTCAGGAGTTGCGTGATCTTTGCCGCGTTCCAGCCGGCCTGGCCGTAGAGCTGCAGCGACGGATAGTAAGCCGCCTTGGCAATTCCGATTTGCGCGTTGGCCACCGCCATCGCCCGCTCTGCCTCGGCGATATCCGGCCGCCGCTCCAAGAGATCCGAGGGCAGCGACGTATCGAGATTCGGCGGCTGCGCGAAAAGCTCGCGCGCCACTACATGGAAATCCGGAGCGGGCCGTCCTGTCAAGACGGCAATCGCATCCTCAAATTGCTTTCGTTGTTGCTTCAGCAGCGTGGCTTGCGTGCGTGTGGCATTCAGCAGCGTTTCTTCCTGCGCCACGTCCAGGCCAGACGCCACTCCGCCCTGATGCCGCGAATTCACCAGATCCAGCCCCTTCTGCAGCGCATCCACCGTGCGCAGCAGCAACGCAATTTGCGTGTCCAGTTGCCGCAGGCTGAAATAATCCGCCGCAAGCTCCGCGGTCAGAATCAGGCGGACATTTTCAAGGTCCGCCGCATTTGCCTGCAGGGAGGCTTGCGCCGCCTCAATCGTTCGCCGCCGCTGTCCCACCAGGTCCACTTCATAGCTGACGGTGAAGGGAATCGTCCAACTGCTTTGCGTGATTGGCCCAGGAAGTTTAAAAGACGACCCGGTCGCCCGATCGCCCGAATAGCGCTGGCGGCTCGCCGTCGGCGCCACGCCAAGCGTCGGGAAAAGCGTAGCGTTCTGCACTGCCGCGGAAGCCCGCGCCTGCTGATAGTGTGCCACGGAGACTTTCAGGGTTTGATTTGCAGCAAGCAGGTCCGTCTCCAGCCCATTCAATTCGTCGTCGTGAAACACATTCCACCACGCCGTTTTCGGAACTGCGTCTTTCGGCGTGGCTTCCCGAAACGGTTCTTCCACATCCCATTTCGCGGGAACCGGAGCAGCAGGTTTCTTGTAATTTGGTCCAACCGTGCAACCCGCAACCCAACCAATGAGGAGCATCGCCCCCAGATTGCGCGCTCTTTTTCTTGCGGCTCTTTTGTCCAACGGCATCAGGGCTTTTTCCCCGTGGGAGCTGGAGCAGGGCTTGGTGGCTTTGGAGTTTCCTTCGGTGCGGCGGCAGGAGCGATGGGATTCGCCACTTCCTTCACATGCACCTCTTGCCCGTCATTCAGCGAGTCAGGCGGGTTCAGCACGATCCAGTCCGCGGCCTTCAACCCGTTCAACACTTCCAGCGTAACGCCGTAGTCGCGGCCGATGGTCAGCGACTGCAGCCGCGCCTTGTGGTTCGCATCCACTACCACGGCCCGCAACCCTTCGGAGCGGAAGAGCAGGGAATTCACAGGCACCTGCAGGCGATCGCCTTTCACTTTCACTTCCAGGTGTACCTGCGCGTATCCACCCGGCAGCAATAGCCCGGAAGAGTTCGGCACATCCACTTCCGTCAGCAAGGTACGCGTGGAAAGATCAATCGCATTCGACGTGCGCACAACTTTTCCGCGGAATTTCTCGCCGGGATATTGTGTCAACTCCAGGTAAGCGCCGATTCCAGCATGAATGGAGGGTGCAAAAGGCTCCGGCACATTCACGTAAACGCGGATTGGATCGGTTTGTGCCAGATAAAACAGTTGCTGCGAAGTCCCGCCATTCCCCGCATTGATCAGAGTCCCGATATCGATACTCCGCTGTGTCAGCACGCCGCTGAATGGCGCATAAATATGTTTGAACGATTCCAGCTCTTCCAGCCGGCGCACGTTTGCTTCCGCGGATTGCACGATCGCCCGCTTCGCAGCCTGATCCCCGATTGCGTTGTCCACTTCCTGCTTCGAAACGCCGTCCGTCTTCAATAGATCCGTATAACGCGTCGCGGTAATTTCGGAAAGATGGGCATTCGCCTGCGCCGTGTTCAAATCCGCCCGGGATTGCCCCAACTGCTGGTCTACTTCCGGCGTATCAATATCGGCAAGCAATTCGCCCTTATTTACGCGGCTGCCGATGTCGCGATACCACTTTCTCAGGTACCCGTTGGTGCGCGCATAAATCGGAGATTCCACATACGCCTGCAGCGTTCCCGGCAACACCAGGTTTTCATCGCCGGCCTCCAGGCTAGGGTGAATAATCGCCACCGTTGGGATGGCGGCGGCTTCCGTTTCATTCGCAAGCGCCTGGTATTGCACGCGCCGCTGGAACAGCAGAACGCCGCCCACCACGATCAGCAGGGCCACGACCAGAAAGAAAACCGTGAAGAGCGGGCTCCTTTTCCGCGCCGGCCCACCGCTGCCACTGCTTGCCATGCCTTCAGTTGTCATTCCATCGCTCCAAACTCAAATTCGTAATCTCTCAAGAGATTGCAGGCTCCGCTCCCACGCTCCTGTGCCTGCGGCGCTCCAGCCATCCATGGATAATCGAAAACACGCACGGTACGAAAAACAATGTCGCTATGGTGGCAAACAGCAATCCGCCGATCACCGCGCGGCCCAGCGGCGCGTTCTGCTCGCCGCCTTCGCCCAGTCCAATCGCCATCGGCACCATGCCGATCATCATCGCCAGCGCCGTCATGATCACGGGACGTATGCGCACGTAGCCGGCTTCCATCGCGGCTTCGCGGGGGGCCTTACCCTCAATCATCTGCTCTCTTGCGAAGGAAATCATCAAAATGCTGTTGGCCGTCGCCACGCCCATGCACATGATGGCCCCCGTCAGCGAAGGCACGTTCAGCGTAGTATGCGTGATTAAAAGCATCCAGCAGATGCCCGCCAGCGCTCCCGGCAACGCCGTGATGATGATGAAGGGATCCAGCCACGATTGAAAATTCACCACGATCAGCAGGTAAGCCAGCACAATTGCGCCGATCAGCCCGACACCCAATCCCAAAAACGAGGAATCCATCGTCTGTATCTGGCCGCGAATCACGATGTGGCTTCCGCGCGGCAAATCCTTTTCGGCCTCTTGCACCAGCCTCCGCACTTCCTGCGCCACGCTTCCCAAATCTCTCTGATAAACAGACGCGTACACATTAATCATCGGTTGCACGTTGTAGTGCGAGATGGACGCAGGGCGCGCCACCGTCTTCGTGTGCACCAGGTTTCCCAGAATCTGCGGCGTCACGCCGACGCCGGCTCCAGTGATGGGAGTATTTTGCAGCGCCTGAAACGTGTCATTGCGGTATTGCGGCGTCTGCACCGCCACGTTGTAGCTGACGCCGTTCCTCGGGTCCAGCCAGAAACTCGGCGAAGTCTGGAAGCTCGAGGAGAGCGACACGAGCAGATTTTGCGCCACGTCGCGCGCCTGCATGCCGACGTACTGCGACCTCGTCCGGTCCAAATCCATGTACAGGGTCGGCGCGTCGAACGCCTGCTGCACGTGCACGTCAACCGCACCCGGAATGTGCGTCATCTTGCCCGCGAGACGTTGCGCGATTTCGTAATTGGCCGGTTGGTTCGCGCCGATGATTTCGATGTCCACAGGCGCGGGCGTTCCGAAATTCAGAATTTGCGTCACGATATCCGCCGGCTGGAAGAAAAACTGCACCCCGGGAAATTCGGTTGCCAGGCGCCGCCGCAACTCATTAATGTAGGCGCCGGTGGACTTTCCGCGCTCCTGCTTCAATTGCACCAGAATTTCCGCGTCGGAAGTGCCGATCGTTCCGGAGTTGCTGTAAGTCAGGTTAATGCCCGAATACGGCAAGCCCACGTTGTCAATCACCGTCTGCAGGTCTCGTTTCGGAATCACCTCGTGGATCGACTGATTGACTTGGTCGGCCAGCCGCGTTGTTTCCTCGACGCGCAATCCCGTTCGCGCCCGCATGTGCAGCCGGATCTGGCCCGCGTCCACGCTGGGAAAAAAGTCGCGGCCGAGGAAAAACACCAGCCCGCCCGACAACAAGCAAAATGCCAGGAACAACACCGAGAAAGACCACGCGTGGTCCAACGCCGATGTCAGCGCGCGGCGGTATCCGCCGCGAAGTCGCTCAAAGGAGTGCTCAAACGACTGTTGATAGCGGCGGAAGAATCCCATCTTCTCGCCCGCGTGCAGGTCGGCCTGATACTCGTCTTCCGCGCTCAAAAGATACATCGCCATCGTCGGCACAATTGTGCGCGACCACATGTAGGAAGCCAGCATCGCGAAAATCACCGCTTCGGCCAGCGGCACGAACAGATATTTCGCCACGCCCGAAAGAAAGAACATGGGCAGGAACACAATGCAGATGCACAGCGTCGAAACGAACGCCGGTACCGCAATCTGCTGCGCGCCGTCCAAAATCGCCTGCACCGTCTCCTTGCCCATCGCCAGGTTGCGGTTGATGTTTTCGATTTCCACCGTCGCGTCGTCCACCAGGATGCCCACGGCCAGGGCCAGTCCGCCCAGCGTCATGATGTTGATTGTTTCGCCCAGCGCGCTCAGGCACAGCAGGCTGACCAGGATCGAAAGCGGAATCGAAACCGCAATAATCAGTGTGCTCTTCCAGTTTCCCAGGAACAGCAGGATCATGATCGCCGTCAGGCACGCCGCAATCATGGCCTCACGCAAAACTCCCTGAATCGCCGCACGCACGTAGATCGATTGGTCGAAAAAGTTGCTCACTTGCAGGCTGCTCGGAAGCGAAGGCGCGTAATCCCTCAGCACCTCTTTCACGCGGTCAACGATGGATAGCGTGGAATTGTTGCCGGTTTTGTAGATGCTCATCAGCACGCCGCGCTGCCCGTTGGTGAGCACCACGTTGGTCTGTGGAGTAAAGCCGTCTCGCACGTGGGCGACGTCCCGCAGGTAAATCGTCGAGCCGTTTACGGTTTTAACCGGCAGATCGTTCAGCTCCGCGATCGTCTTCGGGCTGCCGTTCATTTCGACGTTGTACTCCAGCGTGCCCAGCTTCGCCGTGCCCGTCGGCAGAATCAGGTTCTGCGCGTTCACCGTATTTACAATGTCCATCGGCGACAGCCCCTTCGACTGCAGCGCCGTCGAGTCAATATCCACGGAGACCACGCGCGACTTTCCACCGTATGGGAACGGCATCGAAGCGCCCGGTACCGTCGAAATCTGCGTGCGAATGAAGTTGTTTCCGTAGTCGAACATCTGCTGCTCGCTCAGGCTGTCGCTGTTTAGCCCCACCTGAAGCACGGGCACCGTGGACGCGGAATAAATAATCACCAGCGGCGGCGTGGTGCCTGGCGGCAACGTTCTCAAAAATGTCTGCGAAATGGCGGTCGTCTGGGCCAGGGCCGTTTGGATATTGGCCCCGGGGTGAAAATAAATCTTGACGATGGCAATCCCGTTCAGCGATTGCGATTCCACGTGCTCGATATCGTTGACGAGCACCATCACGCCGCGCTCCACGTTCGACGTAATCCGCTGCTCCATCTCCTGCGGCTGCAGACCGGTGTATGTCCACACTTGCGCGATAACCGGAATATTGATCTCCGGGAAAATGTCCGTGGGCGTGCGTGGGATGACGAACGCCCCCAATAAAACCAGGACAATCGCCATCACGATAAATGTGTATGGCCGGGACAGCGCTAAACGTACAATCCACATAAATTAGTGTTAGTTACCCTGACCTGTTGAGCGGGGACACCCTTCTCTTGCGCCCCAGCGCTCAAATTTCTTCGAGCCTTACCCCTCTATTAGACTATCAGAACCCTCCGTTTGGGTACGCGGTTCGCCCCAATGTACGAAACGCCGTCCTTTTCCAAGTGGAAGCCGCATTTCCACTGCTTTTTCGCGGCACTATTCGCAGAAATCGGATTCCCGGATGTTCGGAAACAGGCCATTATGGCTGCTTTGGTTTCCGAGATTCTGCCAAATAATTCTTCGAGTTCTTGCTTCGCGAGCTGACCCGGCAAGCAACTTACATTTGCGCCCGCGCGACCCCGGCGACCGCTTCGCCAGTCGGTCTTGCGTCGCTGCGCGTACAAATTCGCCCCCGGCTCCCGAGCTTTGGGGTACATTAGGGGAGCTTGTTTTTACGTTTCCGCCCGCTCCAATTAACTTTCTAACGGAAGAGGACACTCATGAAAATTCTCGCCTGCGCCGCAGCGCTATTTGCTCTTTCCGGGACCGCCATGGCCCAGCAGTCTCCCGCAAACGCTTCCGCAAAACCCGTGGTTGTGAACATCATGAACGCCGAAAGCCAGGCAGTCGGCACGGCTACGCTTTCTCCTGCCGCGTCGGGCGTCAAGATCGTACTGGACATCAAGAAGCTGCCCCCGGGTGAGCATTCCATCCACATCCACCAGATGGCAAAGTGCGATCCACCAGATTTTAAATCAGCGGGCCCGCATTTCAACGCCACGGGCCACATGCACGACTCCGCCCCGGCAGGAGACATTCCTGATTTTTCCCTGATCGTCGGAAAAGATGGGACGGCCCACGTTTCAACGGTTGCGCCGAATGTGACCCTCGGCGATGACGATCACTCCGTCTTCAGCAATGGCGGCACGGCGATTGTGATTCACGCGGTTGCCGGCGGCACCGGCAGCGGTGCCCCGCCGCGGATCGCCTGCGGCGTTATTACCCGGCCATAGAAAGGGAAGTCTCACGTAAAGCTAGCCGACGCCGCCCTGGTGCTACTTGTGCGTCATCGTGAAGACGCCGTCCCATCCGACAGGCGGCTCGTCGAACAGGTACTCTTGGCAGCGCTTCCAGTACATGCGGGATGGTCCATCATCGGGCGTGCGATCCAGAATATCCTGGAACGCATGCTGCGCTTGTTCCCAGTCGCGCTTGCGATAAAGCTCTCGCGCTGAGGCGAAATTCCGCAACCGTTCCTGCAATTCCATGAACTTGGGGTCCTGCTTCAGTTCCGAAAGTTTCCCAACCAGTTCGTAGATCATCACCGGCTGCAATTTCCCTTTTACGCGAATGATATCCAGTTCCCGGAAAAGAAATCCGTCATCCTTCACCGCAGCGTAAGTCGATTCGTTCACCAGGATGTGCGTACCATACTCCTTGTTCAGCCCCTCAAGCCGCGAGGACAGATTTACCGTGTCGCCGAGAGCCGTATATCCATAACGCAGCGCCGAGCCCATGTTGCCCACGCTCGCCGGGCCCGAATTCAGGCCGATGCCGATGTCCAGCATTGGTTTGCCCTCGCCTTCCCATTGCTTCTGCATCGAGCGCACCGTCTTCATCATCGCCAGGGAAGCGTTGCAGGCATTCTCGGCATGGTCCGGCTCCTCAAACGGAGCGCCCCAGAACGCCATCACTGCGTCACCGATGTATTTGTCGAGCGTGCCTTGCGTGTCGAAAACAATCTTCGTCATGTCCGACAGGTAGCCGTTCAGGAAAAGCGCGAGATCCTGCGCGTCCAGTTTTTCCGAAATCGTCGTGAATCCGCGAATGTCGCTGAACATCACCGTAATTTCCGTCTTGCGCGGTTCCACAAGTTGCGGATTCACCAGCAACCGCCGGATAACTTCCGGGCTTAAGTACTGTCCGAAAGCCGAGCGCACCTTGCGTTTTTCCTTTTCTTCCACCAGCGCCCGGTAGAGGGAAACCAGCATCACGTTCGCCGTCAATGTCCCGGCGGGCAGGGTGAAGTTCAGCCAATACCCGCGCATAAAGGAAACATAGATCAACAAGCCGAACGGCAACAGCAGTGCCAGTCCAAACCACATCCACCTCGGCGAAACCAGGGCCAACGCGGTCCCCAGCGGGATTCCGAAAACCAAAATCAGCAGCAGGTCGAGGATTTCTTGGTGCGCGCCGCGAATCAGGAATCCGTTGTTCAGCATGTTGTCAATCACATTGGCGTGCACTTCCAGTCCGGGATAGTCAATGCCGCCATAAGGGGGAGTGCGCAGATCGCCGATTCCCGTCGCAGAGGCGCCAACCAGCACAATTTTGTCGCGAAAGGTTCCCGGCTTGTATTTATGATTCACCACGTCGGCAATCGAATAATACGGATACGTTTCGCGCGGCCCGCGGTAATTGATCAGCACGCGGCCCAGCCAATCAGGCTTTATGGTCAGCTTGTCGCCGAATTGCAGCGAGGCCACACCCGTTGGCCCGTAATTCACTGTCACCTGCTCCGTTTTTAATCCGAGGTAAAGCCGCAATGTCTGCACTTCCAGCGAGCCGTAGAGGTCAATGTCGTCCGGATTGCTGGAGCGGCCAAAGGGCAGCACCAGCAGCGCGCGGCGCAGCACTCCATCGGCGTCGGATGAAATATTGAAAAATCCAATGGACGTTTTTTCGTCATTCTCCGGCGGCGCCAGTTGCGGAATGTTCGCGATGGTCGCCGTGAACAGCGTTCCTTCAAAGTGATAGCTGTTCAGCAGGGAAGCAAAGTCAGCTTTGCCCGTGGCCGGGTTCAGCGCGTTGCGGTTCAGCGAATACCACTGCACCATCTCGGCATATTTGTTGAGAGCGGCGTCGTCGATCCCCTGGATTTCATTCGCCTGAAGATAGAAATTTCCCAGCACCACCGGCCCGAAACGCCGCAGCGCCGCCGCGAACTGCGAATCGGCGTCGAACTCCTTTGCGAGTTCCAGAACGCGGGCTTCAAGTTTTGGGTCGGATGGTTTGCCGTTCTTCTTGTCCCGCTCGATCTGTCCCCAGAGCGCACGGATGGGGGCAATGGTCTGGTCGGGCTTGTCGAACGTCACGTCAAAGGAAACTACGCGCGCACCATCTTCCCGCAACGCGTCCAGCATCTCTCCAAAATATTTTCGCGAAAACGGCCATTTGCCCAGCACTTCCTGCGATCGTTGGTCAATCGCCACCACAACGATGCGGGGATCCGGCGGCGTGTACCGTGCAGGCCGGTAACGGAACCGAGTATCCAGCGTGCTGTACTCAAAACGTTTCAGGAAATCGAAGAGCGGCGTGTTGCGGTCGCCCATGAAGGTGAAGATGTATACGCCCAGCGAGAGGACTGTGATTGCCACGCTGATCAGAAAAACCGCGCGATGGTGCCACCAGGTGGCGATGAGTTCGCGGAAGCGGTACACGCTTCCGTGCTGGCGGCCTCCTTCGGGCGGAGTTGGCATTGGTCTGGAAGACTGACTATTCGCGGAAAATGAAATTCATGCGAACGCCGCAGATTTCGATCAAATCGCCGTCGTTTAACCGAACGGTTCCCGTAATTGGAGTGCCGTTCACCCTGGGAACCTTGTCGCCTGTGCCGAGATAGTAGCCGTCGTCGCGCTGGTTGATCTGCGCGGCCATTTTCGGCTTGAACCAACCCTTCAAACGCACCGTCGCCATTGGCGATTTGCCGATCACCGTCAGCTTATTGGTGAGGGTGAATTCCTTTGTATCAATATTGCCGCTCAGAATCACCAGCGTGGCAACCTTCATGCGCCCGGCCGAAAATTGTGCGCGCTCGCCCATGGCCGCCGCCTGTTGAATCATTTCGCGGCGTACTTTCGTGTCCAGCACCATCGTTTCATTGATTTTTGGCGCGGCGGTCTTGCGTCCGGTGTCCCAGGGAATCGCGGCGTCGGCGGTTGCGTCCACCTTGATGTGGTGTTTTCCGACCCAGATTGAATCCCCGTCGTGCAGTGTGGCGCGTTCCACCCGCAGGTCATTCACAAATGTTCCATTCAAGCTGTCCAGGTCTTCCACCACCAGTCGTCCGGCTTCGAAATACACACGCGCGTGATAATTGGATACGGCGAGATTATCAACGGGAAGGTCGTTGTCCGGTGAACGGCCAATCGTCACCGGCCGGCTGCCGATCGGCACTTCTTTCACCAGCTTGTTTTCAAACATCAGGCTGAGTTTCGCCATGCAATCCCCTCCGAGGAGGTGCTAGTCTTTCTTGGCCGAGCCGCGACGCATCCAGGAGAACCAACCTTTGTTGGCGTCGTCCTCGAAACGCACGACAATTACCGTTACGTTGTCAATTCCGCCGTTTTCATTCGCCAGCGCAATCAATCGTTCCGCCGCCGCCGAAGGCACCATCTCCGCTTGCAGCGCCCCGGCAATTTCGGGCTCCGTAACCATGCGCGTCAACCCGTCGGAACACAGGAGCAGCGCGTCGCGCGGAATAATTTCCACCTCATCCACGTCGATCTCAACTTCCGGATGAGCTCCCAGAGCGCGAAGTAATACGCTTTGCATTTCGCTCTCTTCCGCCTGCTGCGGCGTGATCAGTCCCCGGCGCACCTGCTCGGCCACCAGCGAGTGATCGTTCGTCAATTGCTGCAGGTTCCCATTGCGAAGCAAGTAGGCTCGGCTGTCGCCCACGTGTGCGATGCTCAACAGGGTGTCCTTCAGCCACAGGGTGGTGATCGTCGCGCCCATACCCCGCTGCTCCGGATTCTTTTGCGCCGACTGGAAAATCTGAAAATTGGCCTGTGCCACCGCATTTTTCAATCGTCGCGTCCGCGAACTGATGTTTGCTGGAACCTCGTCCAGCACCGTCGCGCCAGAATCTTCCTTTTCCGATTCGCAATACTTGTTGATCACATCCACGGCCATCGCGCTGGCCACTTCGCCGTGTGCTTCTCCGCCCATTCCATCCGACAGGATGAAAAGATTCAGAGCTTCCACTATGCGGAAGGAGTCCTCATTGTTGGTACGCACACGCCCAACGTCTGACAAGCCGCTGCTGACGATCTGCACAGCCTCTCCTTCAAGCCTTGCCGTGAACACAACAGGTACCCCCGGCGCACACACCCCGGTCTTTCTGTACCATCCACGCTAGCAGACACCTTGCTGCTCGGAAAGGCTTTGCATCCAACTGATTACCTTTCGATACCTAACACTTACCCTCGGGTCAATTTGCAAGAATACTCGAATTCCATAGGGGCATGGCAAGCGCGGGCAGCGGCCCAAGGCGGTCTCATGGCCTTCTGTGCCAGCGAAAACTCCTCTACAATCTCGGTGTGCCCATCTCCTTAAACCCCTTCAAACAGCTCTGGCTCGCCTTCGCCCTGCTTCCTTTGATTGCTCAACACCTCCCAGCGCAACAGCCGCCTCCAGCCTCTGGCGCACGTATTTTGATCATGCCTCGCAAGATTGTCAGCGGTGAACACGCCACGTTGGCTGTTCTCGATGTCAACGGGCGCCTCACTCCCGGAGTCATAGTGGAGTTTTCCAACGGAGACGCACTGAAGACGGACGCAACCGGCCGCGCAATGTTTGTCGCGCCGCTGAATGCCGAGAAGATTTATGCCGCGATTCAGGGGCGCGCTGGCAGAGTCGCAAGCACCATTGTTCCAGCGGTGGAATCTCCTTCCGCCACCCTGGAGGTATCGCTGGCTCCCCGCGTGGCTTCGCTTAGCGACCGCTTTGAATTCATGGGCCACGGCTTCTGCGGCGATGCTGACGCGAACCACGTCCTGATTCACGGCTCGCCTGGTCTTGTGCTCGCTTCTTCGCCTGCCTATCTTGCTGTTCTTCCGCCCGTCGATTTGCAGCCTGGGCCGGCGCCGGTGCAGGTGACGTGCGGGCAGAAGAGTTCGCCTCCCTTTAGCGTCGTGTTTGTGTCGCTGGAACTCGAAGCGGGCAGCCCCGCGCTTGCTCCCGGTGAGCATCGCAAGTTGACGGTGAGGGTGAAAGGAAGCACCACAAAAGTGAATCTGGAGGCGCGGAATCTGGCGCCTGATGTTGCGGAATTGCAAGGCGGCACGCCGGTGCGCGCCGTTTCCACGGGCGGCGCAGACAATGTGGCGAGTTTCGAGCTTGTGGGGAAGCAGCGTGGGAGTTTTGTGATCTCGATCCGGCTGGTGGCGCCGCTCAGTGCGCCGCGCTACTGAGTTGCTGCCTGCAATGCGCCGAGTTGCTTGAGGGAATCCGAGGATGCCTGAGCTTCCCGACATCGTTGTCTATCTCGAAGCGCTGGAGCAGCGTGTGCTTGGCCATGTTCTCGAGCGCGTGCGCATCGCGGGTCCGTTTCTGCTGCGCACGGCGGTGCCTCCGATTGATTCTGTGCAGGGCCGCAAGGTTACTGAGTTGCGGCGTATTGGGAAGCGGATTGCGGTGGGATTCGAGAATGGAATGTGGCTGGTGTTTCATCTGATGATTGCGGGGCGATTGCATTGGAAGACCAAGGCGGTCGTTCCGGATGGACGGCGGACGCTGGCGACGTTTGAGTTTGATTCGGGTACGTTGAGTCTGACGGAAGCCGGGACGCAGAAGCGGGCCTCGCTGCATCTTTTTGCGGATGAGGCCGCGATGGCGGCGATTGATCCGGGCGGGCTGGAAGTGCTTTCTGCATCGCGCGAGGCGTTCGCTGCGATGCTCGGGTCTGAAAATCACACGCTGAAGCGGGCGCTTGCCGATCCGCATTTGTTCAGTGGAATCGGCAATGCGTATTCCGACGAGATACTTTTTCAGGCGCAGCTTTCGCCGGTTTCGCTGACGCGGCGGATGGAGGCGGAAGCGATCGATCGGTTGTATCAGGCGACTCGGGAGACGCTGAATTCGTGGACGAAAATGCTGCGCGAAGAAGCAGGCGGGAAATTTCCAGAGAAAGTGACGGCGTTTCGGGAAGAGATGTACGTTCACGGGCGATACGGGCTGCCGTGCAAACGGTGCGGGACGAAGATACAGCGGATTCGGTATGCGTCGAATGAGACCAATTATTGTCCGCGATGCCAGACGGGCGGGAAGTTGCTTGCGGACCGGGCGCTGAGCCGGTTGCTGCGGGAGGATTGGCCGAAGTCGCTGGATGAGATGGACGAGCGGCTTGGCCGGTAAAGAAATTTAGGTTGGTGGCTGGGCTTGGTTGGTCAAAAGCGGGAGCAGAGCTCCCGCACTCCAAACGGGGCGTCATGCGGAATTTTTGCCCGCGCTTTGTGGTAGCGCCAGGGTGCCTTGGGCTTCTTCGATGGCGGGGGCGGGTCCGCTTGCGCCTACCAGGGAATCCAGCGTGTTGGAGGCTTTGTCGAAGCGCTTGTCGGCTTCGGTGTAGGTCTTCTGCGCGTTCTTCAAATGCGTGCCTATGGTCTCAAAATACTCCGCGAAGGTATCGAGCTGTTTGCGCAGCCCGTTGAGATTCGCAGCCAGGTTCTTGGCGTTTTCCTCGATCTGCATGCCGCGGAGGCCCATGGCGATGACGCGCAGGTTGGCGTGCAGGGTGTTTGGCGAAACGGGAAAGATGCTGCGGCTGCGGCAATATTCGTCGAGCGGCTGGCCTTTGCCGTCCACGCTCATCAGCAACTCGTAAAAAACGGTTTCGCTGGGGACGAACATCAATGCCACGTCCAGGGTGTCTTCATCGGGCACGATGTATTTCTTGGAGATGGAATCGGCGTGGTTTTTTACGGCGGTGACGAATGCGCGGCGGGCTTCCTCGCCTTCGGCGCTGAGGCGGCGGTAGGCGTCCAGGGGAAATTTGGAATCGATGGCCATCTTCTTTTTGTCCAGGAGGAAGATCACCGCGTCGGCCGCTTCACCGCTGCGGAAACGGTATTGCCGGGCGTATTGCGAGGGCGCCAGGGAATCTTCGAGAAGGCGTTCGAGGGTGATTTCGCCGAGTGAGCCGCGGGACTTCGCGCCTCCCAAAATGTTTTCGAGCGTTTGCGCGGTCTGGAACATCTGCTGGCCGGCTTGCTGGACTTCTCCGAGCTGGTTCTGGATCTGATTGATCTGCTCGCGGGTATTTTTCAGTTCCAGGGACATCGCCGCCTGGGATTCGGAAGTGAGCTTGGAGGTGATCTGCGCGGAATCTTTCACGCCGTCTTTTAGGGCGGTGGTGACGGCCTCGAGGCGGGTGGCGACGTTGCCGGCGATGGTTTCAAGCTTGGTGGTGCTCTGGGCCTGGGTGGCGGAGAGGTTCAGAAGGTCGCGGCGCAGTTCGCTCATCTGGGATTCGAGAGCTTCATTGTCTTTCTGGTCTCCGACGAGGCGGAGGAGCACCCAGACGACCAGCCCGACAAGGAGCAGGCCGAGGATCAGCGCGGCGATGGCAATAGGGTTCATTGGTTTTCTCCCGTGATTACGGGAAACGGGTATCCCCACTGTAGCGGGAAGGAGGAGGTGGAGCAAGGCGGGGAGGAAAGAGTGGGAGGCCAACAGCGAAAGGCGAGGAATGGTCTCTTGGGAATTGGTCTGACAAGGAAACCGGTATATCCCCCACCCCTGGGTATCCCGTATGTGCGGGAATAGTTGGACTTAGCAGGGCTTTCGCCGGAAGCATGGAAGGGCGCAGGGTGGAAAGAGAGAATTGCCCGCGCGACCATGGGGAATTATCCCAAGATATAGCTAGTATATCAACGGTATTCTGTAGTACTGGGACGATTTTGTAGGGAAAACGTTACGGTGCCCGTTCGAACGGCGGGTACAAAGAGGCCCAGGCTCACCGAGCAGGAAAAGCGAGCACGCCTAGTTGCCGCCGAAGTGATGGAGGTGGTGCATCACGGCGCAGCTCAGATGGCCGAGCACGAACCAGAAGACTGCTTGGAGAACTTTTTTGGTTGTAGGTGACATGCGGGAAGGGTATCCCAAGTGGGGATAGCGTCAAGAATAATTGCGAACGATACGCCATTCCGATCGGACACCTATCGGAATTTGGAGGGTTATCGCGCCTTCCAGAGACGATGCGGCAACAAGTAGGTGAAGCCAACGAACGCCTCCCAGTTTGTTGATGTGTCCGTTAGCCCATGATTAAAACCTGCATCGAAGACCAGCGTTTTCCGCGGCGCATAGCTGACCGCCCAAAGATTTCCGACCGCATTGCTCCTGAGGAATGGCTGGGTGAAGTGCCATATCTCACCAGACAGCGTGAAGCGGCGCAGGAAGGGATGCGAAATCGTCAGCGACTGGCCAAACTGGCCGCGAAGCACCGGCCCTTGATCCAATACTGTGAAAAAGGCGTTGGCGTCGTAGTGAAATCCCTTAACATCGGCGCTTGCAAGGACGAGGAAGGAGTTGGCCGGACTTCCGTAATCGAACTCTGGAGCGCCGCCATTATACGCACGATGGAAGTAGCTCGCGGCCAGAGTCGGCTTCGCGCCTTCCCCGTGGTAAAGAACCGCTTGCGCACCGAAGAAGATGTCGCCAACGCGGTTAGCCGTAGTCCGATCAGCTGTGTAGTGCACTATGGGTTCAGCCGACACCAGAAACTCCAGGCGTGGCGCGACGGCAAGTTTTATGACTTCGTTAAGACTGTATCGCGAAGAAAACTCGAGCGAATCATGCGCGGGGACAAAACCCGTTTCAAATTGCAGATACCCCACAGGCGTGATCGTCGCGGGAGTGGAAACGGTGGGGCGCCCGGGATTTGCTTCGGGTTCTTCCTCAACTGCTGACTGTGCTGCCGTGGGTTGAAGTGCGAGAGTCAGGTACAGAAGCGAAGCGGCTAAAATAAACCTCAAAGATTCCCCCGCAAGGCAAACAACAGCGACCCCAATCCGCTATTCATTCTCGCACGGGGAGATTAGACCACACCACTTAGCCCATAGGAAAAGCCTTGGCTGGGAGGCCGAGCCGATCGCTCCGTCGGACGTTAGCTACGCTGGCCGAGGAATCCTTCTGCTAGCCAGTAGATCGGAGGACTGTTGGCGGGAATTTTCATGGTCTTCCTACACTCTTTCTGGGGGCAGCGAAAGGTTTGTTCGTTGGTTTTGGGATCGATCTTCTCGAGAAACATTACGTTTCTGGCTTGATCTCCGCAGATGACCTGCGTTTCGTTCCTGTGCAGCTTCAGACTGGAAGAGCCGGTGACGAACCAGTGGTCTTGGACCCGTTCCATGGCAAAGTAGCCCATTTCCGGCGAATAATTTTGCGTGCAGTTTTCGACCGGGCAATTGCAGAGGAAAAGGTTAATTGGCTCCGAGCGGGATGGCGGTTTTTTTCTCGACTTGGCGCCGTTGGTCACCATGACCACAAAATGCCTGGGGCAAAGCGGCCTGGGTTCGTCTTTCGGTTGGAGGGTCACGGCATAGCGATTCTAGTCCTCGGGACTTCTAGGTGTAAACGGGAAGGCTCGCCGCACGAAGCGTGCGGCAGCCGCCTTTCAAAGTGACCAGATGCCCGGGCCACCCGCGGCAAGGAGCGCATGCTGGGCTAAGCCTAGCGCCTACAGGTGGAAGGAAGAGAGCGTGAAGAGACCGTGCCAGCGTTGCAAACTAACTAACTGCTTGTAGGATAACGGTAGTGCGGCGGGACGGGCAGAGGAGTATACTCGCGGACTATTTGGGCCTGAAAGAGAAGCAATGTTAGGCCTACCTCTGCATTATTTGCTGAAGCATCCCGTCGCGGGCATGGCGGTGCTGGCATCCCATCCACTTGAGACATGGACAAGGGTTCAGGAAACCTATTGGGCGCAGCGTGAGCAGCGTGGACCGCAGTGTCCCTACGAAGCGGATGAGAAATGGGAACGCCGGCTGCATGAGGAGTTGGGCGTCCCGTGGCCCTGCGAGTCAGCGTGGGAGTTTTGTAAGCTATGGCCCGAAGTGATGCAAGAGCTGGAGGCAAAAGGGATTCAGGCCGGTCCGCAGAGTTTCGGGTCCTGGAATGACGGAGATGCGGGATTCGTGCGGGCGATCTGGTGCCTGACGAATCATCTGGGCGCGAAGAAGATTGTGGAGACGGGCGTAGCTCATGGCGTGACGTCGCGGTTTATTCTGGAGGCGCTGGAGCGGAACAAAGCTGGGCATCTCTGGAGCATTGACCTTCCTCCAATAGAAAAATTTTGGCAGTGGCAGATCGGAGCGGCCGTTGGTGGCCGCTACCCGGAGCGATGGTCCTACATCAAGGGCTCGAGCAGGCTGCGTCTTCCGAAGCTGCTATCCAAACTTTTTCAGATCGATCTTTTCATTCACGACAGCATGCACAGTGAACACAACGTGCGCTTTGAGCTGGATCGGGCGTGGGCTCGTGTAAGGCAAGGCGGGGCACTCGTGGTGGATGACATCGATGCGAACTGGGGTTTCCGGTCGTTCACCCAATCCTTTTCCGGGCATCAATCCATGATTTGCGAAGCCGAGCCGATACACCCAGATCTAAGGCGCTTCAACAAAAAGGGACTGTTCGGAATTATCCTGAAAAAAACAACGGGGCTGGTCTAGGGCACCAGAGCGTTTTGGCGCGCGAAGGGTGCGGCGCGCGCACGTGAAGTTTGCGCGGGTTATTGCAATTCTTCGAGGCGGCGGAGTTTGGGTTCCAGGCCGAAGAAGTGGACGGCTAGGATTTGGATTACGAGAAGGGCGATCATCAAGGCGACTACGCCGCCTACGCCGTGGGAGCGGAAGAGGAAGACTACGAGGAACGGCGTGAAAATGGTGGCGGCGCGGCCCAGCGTGTTGCAGAGGCCGAGGGCACGCATGCGGACATCGGTGGGGAAGAGTTCGGGGACGTAGATGGCGAAGAGCAGGGCGACGAGGATGTAGATACAGACGACGAGGAGAAAGCCGGCGAGGGGAAACAGGCGGGGATCGCGGATGAAGGGGTAGATGCCGCCGAAGAGGATGGTGAGCACGGAGGCGCCGATGATGGCGGGCTTGCGGCCGATGGAGTCGGCGGTGAGCGCTCCGATGGCCGCGCCGACAGGAGCGCCGATACTCATGAGGAAGGAATATTTGAAGGAGCTGGCCATGCTCCGGCCTTCTTGGACGAAGAAGGAGGGGAGCCAGGTGACGAAGCCGTAGATCAAAGTGTTGGCGACGATGAGGACGGTGGCGCCGACGAAGAGGCGCGAGAAGAGTTGCGGGCCGAAGAGCGAGGCAAAATTGCGCCCGGAAGTTGAGGGCGGAGCGGCGGCGGGGGCGGGAAGCGGCGGATCTTGATTGGCGAATTCGCGTTCGATTTCCAGCAACATTTTTTCAGCTTCTTCTATGCGGCCTACGGATTCCAGCCAACGCGGCGATTCGGGCATGGATTTGCGGAGATACCAGACGATTAGGGCGCCCACGCCGCCGATGACGAACATGATTCGCCAGCCGAAGCGCGGAATGAGCACGGCGCTGGCTAGCGCGCTGATGGGCAGGCTGATGACGACGACGGCGTTGAGGATGCCGCACCAGCGGCCGCGGGCTTGCGGCGGAAGAAATTCGGTCATGGCGGCGTAACCGGCGACCAATTCCGCGCCGAGTCCGATGCCCATTATGCAGCGGAGAAGAATGAGGACGGACATATTGGGGGCGAAGGCAGAGGCGATGGAGGCGAGGCCGAAGATGATGAGGTTGGCCTGATAGGTGAAGCGGCGGCCGAATCGATCGCCGAGGAAGCCGGTGAGAAAAGAGCCGATCATCATGCCGATAAAGGTGAAGGAAACGAATTGGGCGTTTTGCGCGAGGGTGGAAAAGTGGCTGTTGAGCGTGGCGCCGAGGACGCTGGCGGCGACGTAGACGTCGTAGCCGTCGAAGAACATGCCGATGCTGATGAGCGTGAGGATGCGGCGATGGAAAGAGGAGATGGGGAGGCGGTCGAGGCGGGCGCCGGCGTTGACGCTCAAGAGTGACTCACTTTTTCCTCGCGAGGGCGGCCATGGTGCCTGCGGTGAGGGCTTCGACGGCCAGGGCACAATTTTTTTCGAAAGTGTTGGATTGCGCGGTGAGGAAAAAGTCTTTGCAGCGGCGGGCGGCGGCAGGGTCGAGTTTCAAGATGCGGGCGATGAGGGCGTCGGCTTCGGCGGAAAGATTGGCGGCGGGAACGACTTGAGAGATCAAGCCGATTTCGAGAGCTTGCCGGGGAGAAAACGGCTGGCCGAAAAGTACGAGAGGAAAGGCGAAGCGCGGCAGGGCGTATTCGCCGAGGTACGACATGATCGCGGCGGGAGCCAGGCCATGGCTCATTTCTGGAAAACAGAGGGAGGCGGTGTCTGCTACCAGAGGGAAGTCGGTGACGATGGCGAGGCCCATGCCGAAGGCGAAGGCGTCGCCTTGGACTTCGGCTACGGAGATTAGCGACGAGGTGCGGACGAGGCGTTTGAGTTCGATGAGGCGGGAGACTTCGGCGCGGACGGAATCGAGGTCGCGGGCGGCGCGTTCACGGCCGATGCAGAAAACTTTGCCGCGGGCGCGGATGCGGAGGACCCGGGCGCGTGGATTTGAGGATTCGGAGCGAAGTTCGGCGAGCATGGCGTCGAACATGGGGCCGGTGATTTCGTTGCCGTGATCGGGATTGTTCAGGGTGAAGGTTAGGACGTCGGGCGTGCGATGAATGTCGACCAGAGGTGTGGAGACTTCGTTGGAGTGGCCGGGGGACGGAGTGTTAGACATGGCCGGGAGATTATACAGGAAAGTTACCGATTGATTGGCAGGCAAGGTTGCCATCGAAGAGTGGACCTGGCGGACGCTTTGGGAGAGTGTGAGAAGATGGCGCGGAGCCAACCGGCAAGATGATTGCGGGCAAATTTTTGGGCGGGAGGTTCTGGGAGCGTTTATGTACATGCATATGTTTGCGTTTCGATGGAAGCCGGGCGTGACGGAGGAGCAGAAGCGGCGAGTAGTGGCGGAAATTCGCGCGCTGCAGGGGCAGATCCCCGGGTTGCTGGAGACCGCGGTGGGGATGAATATTTCTCCTCGAGGCGGCGGATATGAGCTGGGGGGCGCGATGAAATTTGCGGACAAGGCGGCGCTGGACGGGTACGGAGGGCATCCGGTGCATCAGAAGCTGGTGAGCTGGTTGATGCCACTGATTGAGCCGATCGAAGTGGATTTTGAGATTCGGTGAGGAAGTAAAAAGGTATTGAAGCGAAGAGGCAAAGAAAAAACCGCACCCTGGAAACCGCAGGGTGCGGCACCCAGAGTTCAGGCGCGGATGGAGTGGTCTAGGTGGTGGTGGAGGTGGAGTTGCATGTTGCGAAGTGGCACGTCGGAATTTTGCAGGCGGCTGAGGAGGAGGGCGCCTTCGAGAGAGCTGATGATAAGTTGAGCGAGTTCGAGGGGCTTGGTGCGCGGATTGATTTCGCGGCGGGCGATGCCTTCGGCGGTGATTTTGGAGAGGCGCGCGGTCCAGCTTTGCAGGGCTTTTTTTGCGCGGGCGCGGAGGATGGCGTTGCCGTCGTCGGATTCGACGGCGGTGTTCATGAGGGGACAGCCGCCGGGGACGAGACCTTCGCGTTTTTCGACGAAGTTGTCGATCATTTTTCTTAGACGATGGACGGAGTTAGGGACTTCGTTGACGCCTTCGAGGCGGCCGGAGACGGCTTTTTCCCAGGAGTAGTCGAAGGCTTCACCGGCAAGCTGCTGCTTGCTGGAAAAATGGCGGTAGATGCCGCCTTTCTGGAGGCCGGTGGCCTGCATAAGGTCGGATAGGGAAGTGCCCTCGTAGCCCTTGCGATTGAAGAGCGGGGCGGCTTTTTTGACGATTTCGCGGCGGGTGAGTTCTCCCTTGGACATTTCGTTGGGCATCGGTAATGCGCCTTTCCAAGCAAGTACTGGGACCGACTGGTCTCTTTCGTAAATTATAGCACGATCCCGGTGAGACCAATCGGTCTCTTTTGCATCCAATCGTTTCGAGGAAGCATGAGCGAAACGATGGCAGCGGCGATGCCGTTCAACCCGCCCCGGGAGCGGGCGGCGATCAACCCGTGGTTCATCGCGATTACGGTTACGCTGGCCACGTTCATGGAGCTGTTGGACACGGCGATTGCCAACGTGTCGCTGCCGCACATCGCGGGTGGGCTGGCAGTGAGCGCGGACGAAAGCACTTGGGTGCTGACGAGCTACCTGGTTTCCAACGCGGTGGTGCTGCCGCTTTCGGCGTGGCTGAGCCGGATTTTCGGGCGGAAGCGCTACTACATGATTTGCGTGACGCTGTTTACGATCAGTTCGCTGCTTTGCGGATTTGCGCCGAGCCTGGGGATGCTGATCTTTTTCCGCGTTCTGCAGGGAGTAGGCGGCGGAGGATTGGCTCCGGTGGAGCAGGCGATTCTGGTGGACACGTTCCCGGCGTCGAAGCGGGCGGCGGCGTTCGCGCTGTACAGCATGGCGATTGTGACGGCGCCGGCGATTGGGCCGCCGCTGGGCGGATGGATCACGGACCACTGGAGCTGGCGGTGGATTTTCTTCATCAATATTCCGATTGGGATTGTTTCGCTGATTCTGACCAGCCGGCTGCTGAAGGATCCGCCGGAGTTTACGCGCGAAGTGGAAGCGGCGCGGAAGGATGGGCGGCTGAAGATTGACGTGTGGGGAATCGTGTCGGTGGCGATCGCGTTTGCGTGCCTGGAGGTGGTGCTGGATCGCGGGCAGACGCTGGACTGGTTCGAGAGTAATTTTATCGTGGTGTTCTTTGCGGTGGCGATGGCGGCGCTGCTGTTTGCGATTGTGTGGGAGTGGCGGCATCCGGACCCCGTGGTGGAGATTCGATTGCTGGGCGATCGGAACTTTGCGCTGGCGAATATTTTTTACTTTTTGTTCGGGTTCACGCTGTACGGATCCACCGTGCTGATTCCGCAGATGCTGCAACGGTTGTATGGGTACACGGCGACGGATGCCGGGCTGGTGCTGGGGCCGGGGGCGTTTGTGATTGTGATGCTGGCGCCGGTGGTGGTGAGGATTCTGCCGAAGCTGGGCGTGAAGCGGCTGGTGGGATTCGGGTATTTCGTGTTTGCGCTAGCGATGTGGTATTTCGCGAGCTTCACGCTGGCGACGGATTACCGGCATGAGGCTTGGGCGCGAGCATTGCAGGGATTGGGGATTGCGACATTGTTTGTGCCAGTGAGCCAGTTGGCTTATTCGAATTTGCCGAAGAACAAGAATAACAAGGCATCGAGTTTGACGAATCTGTTCCGGAACCAGGGCGGAAGTTTCGGGATTGCGTTTGTGACCACGCTGCTGGCGCGGCGGACGCAATATCACGAGAGTGTGCTGGTGGCGCACACAACGCCGCTGGATGAACGGTATCGGCAATTGCTGGCGAATCTGAGCGGGTATTATTCGGCGCACGGATTTACGGCGGCGGATGCGGCGGTGCACGCGCAGGCGCAGGCGTTCGCGCTGCTGGAGAAGCAGGCAACCTTTCAGGGATTTCTGGATTGCTTTACGGCGCTGGGGTGGATTGTGTTGATGGGAGTGCCGCTGGTGTTTTTGATTAAGAAATTCCGGCCGGCGGGCGGGGCGGGGGAGAGTCATTAGAGGTGACTGGTGATTAGTGGCCCGTTCGGCAAGCTCAGGGCAGGTTGGTGATTGGTGAAGAGAGCAACGCGGGATGATATCCTCACCGTGGAATTCGGGTGAGGAGGGGTGGATGGCGAGCCAAGCTGTGGTGGCGGGGTTGGAAGCGCCGGCGGAGGATGAGCGGACGATGGCGATGCTGGCGCACCTGTTGATGGCGTTTACAGGATTTATCGGGCCGCTAGTGATTTTTTGTGTGAAGCAGAATTCTCGATTTGTGAGGTTTCATTCGCTGCAGGCGCTGATCTGGCACGCGATTTATTTGGGTTTGAGCTTCGTTCTCATGGCGGTGTTTTTTGCGGTGATGATTACGAGTTTGATTCATCACCCGCCGGAGCCGCATAGCCAGGCGCCGCCCGTGTTCTTCTACTTTTTTCCATTTGTTTGGGTGGGATTCATGGGTGGATGGGTGGTGAATGTGATTTTGGGCGTGGTGTACGGGATCAGGGCGAACCGGGGAGAGTGGGCGACCTATCCGGTGTATGGGAAGTGGCTGTTGCCGGAGAGGCAATGAAGGAAAGAAATAATGAAGTAACGAAACAAAGTTCGGATGGGTGGGAGTGGCTGGAGAGTGAATAGAAAGTTTTGGTGGTGAGGATTACTGGGTAAAAGCGAAAGCTGCGCTTTCGCACTCAAAATAGGAAAGGGCCCCGAGGGGCC
>Ga0137412_10000237_pt1 | contig 36538 bp, 33 predicted proteins | sample CZODoug2_1_16fun_FD_122160 | JGI IMG/M metagenome (GOLD analysis project Ga0137412, IMG submission 122160) | Vadose zone soil fungal communities from Angelo Coast Range Reserve, California, USA - CZODoug2_1_16fungal (Hybrid Assembly) | ecosystem: Environmental > Terrestrial > Soil > Vadose zone...
TCGCCGCCCCAGTAGCGCGCTTCCGGCCAGGCGGCGCCGCCGGAATAGTGCGGCACCCACCGACCATGCGACAACGGGTGTTCGTCGAAATCATCGTGAAATGTGCGATGCAGCGAAACCGGCGCGAACTGGGCGGGGATCAGGGTATCGACGCGGCGGCAGGCGTCGCCGGGCTGGTCGTGGGTCGACAGCAATGAGAGCTGCGGCGGCGCTGCCTTGAGGTCGCCTTGCGCGAAAGCCGGTGCGGCCGTCGCAAGGCAACCGAACATGACCAGAACTTTCGCAATCAAAGGCAAAACCTCAATGAGACGATTTGGTGAACAATCATGATTGGCGATCGGATAGTCGCACGCAAGCACGGCCCGCCGGAAGTCCTAGCAGGGCTATTGGCGTTTTTGTGATGTGGCCGGCGGGAGCCCGGCGGCCGGTTTATCGGCATTTTCCGCCGGTTATTGATATGTCGCCACAATGTCCGAGACGGCGCGCTCGAGCTGCTGGGCGGTAGCGCATTGCCGGACCACGTTGCAGAAGGTCTGATAGCGCGGCATCTCCGAATCGCCCCAGCCCCAGGTCATGCGACCCTCCGGATTGAGCCAAACCAGCCGCTTCGATCGCTCGGCGATGCGGCGGACGATGTCCGCGCCGGGATCGAGATTGTTGCCTCTCGCATCGCCGAGCACGATGACGGTGGTCTGCGGCGTCACGCTTTCCATCCATTGCCGCTCGAAATCGGCGAACGATCCGCCATAATCGGACGAGCCGAAGCCGACCTTGGACATGATCTCGGCCATCGCCTCTTCCGCGCCTTTCGATTCCAGGATCTCGCTGACCTCGATCAGATGCCCCGAGAACGCGAACGAACGCACGTCCGAGACCACCTCATGCAAACTATGAATCAGCAGCAGGAAGAAATCGGAGACGCGGGCCACCGAGCCTGACACATCGCACAGCGCCACGATCCTTGGCCGGTCGCGCCGGCGGCGCTTCCAGGCGGTGAGGAAGGGGACGCCGCCCCAGGCAGCGTTGCGGCGGATGGTCCGGCGCACGTCGAGATGGCCGCGCCGCTGCCGCTTGCGCGGCTTGCTGTAGCGCTCGCGCAGGCGGCGGGCGATCTGGCGGATCAGCGCGCGCATCTGTTCGATCTGACGCGGCTCGATCCGCGACAATGGCGCGTTGCGCAGGATTTCGTTGCGGAGGTTTTCGGCTTCCTCGCGACCGTAGAGCAACAACGCCTGTGAAACCGCCTCGCGAATGTTGTCGCGCAGCGCTTCGGTGGCGGCCTGCAGCCGCTCGGCCAACGCAGGGCTGGTCGTGGTCAGTTGGTCGAGATCGTCACGCAGCCGCGCGATGCCCATCGCGTCGAGGATGCGGGTGGAGAACAGGCCGCGCTGGGTAAAATACCTGATCTCCGACAGCGAGGCCGCGCTGGAGGCGTTGGCGACCGCGGCAGAAATCGCCGCACGGTCCTGCGACAACAGCATCTCGGCGAGAGGCCCGAGGTTTTCGGTCGGCTCGCCGCCGCTCGTTTGGGCGCCAGGCGTGTTATCCTGAGTGGCAGCCGCGGATGGATCGTTCGCGGAAGGCTGCGACAATTCGGGCTGCGCAAAGAAGAGATCGAAACAGGCGCCAAGCGCTTTCTTTTCGTCCTCGCTCTTGGCGAGCGTCAGCAGGAAGGTATCGCGCAGAATGCTTCGGTCCGACAGACCGATCTCGGCCACCGCCCGCATCGCGTCGATGCTTTCGGCCGGAGAGACCCGCACACCCGCTCCGCGCGCCGCGCGAAAGAAGCGATGCAGATTCTCTTTCATCGGCGTCAGCCGAAGACGTTCTGACGGGCCGCATTGGCGACGAATGTCGTGACATGCGGCAGCGTCGCCTGAACGTCGGATTCATATTTCAGGAGCACGTTGAGCGTATCCTTGACCATCTCATGGCCGAGCTCGGAGGCCTGCAGCAGCACCAGCACACGCGCCCAGTCAATGGTCTCGCTCACCGAGGGCTGTTTCTTCAGGTCAAGGTTGCGGATCTCGTGGATGAAGGCGACGAGCTGCTTGCGGAGCTTCTCGGAGATGCCGGGCACGCGGCTTTCCACGATGCGCTCCTCGAGCTTCTGCTCGGGAAAGCCGATATGAAGATGCAGGCAGCGCCGCTTGAGCGCGTCGCCGAGATTGCGCTCGCTGTTCGAGGTCAGGATCACGGTCGGCGGCACTGTTGCCGACACCGTGCCAAGCTCGGGAATGCTGACCTGGAAGTCGGAGAGGATTTCCAACAACAGCGATTCGAACTCGGCGTCCGATTTGTCGATCTCGTCGATCAGGAGCACACAGCCGGCGGGCTGCTCCAGCGCCTGCAGCAGCGGCCGCGGCTCGACGAATTCCTTGGAAAAGAACACGTCGCCGAAATCATGCAGTTGATCGAGCGCAGCATGCAGCGTCTCGGCGCCGCCCAGCACTTCACCGAGCTTGTCCTTCAGGATCTGGGTGTAAAGAAGTTGCTTGGCGTATTTCCACTCGTAGAGCGCCTTCGCCTCGTCCAATCCTTCGTAGCATTGCAGGCGGATCATCTTCAGGCCGCGCCAGCCTGCGATGGCTTTCGCAAGCTCGGTCTTGCCGACGCCGGCCGGACCTTCGACCAGAATGGGCTTCTCGATCTGCTGCGCAAGGTAGACCGCGGTCGCGATCTGCCGGCTTGCGATATAGCCTTGAGACGCAAGCCCGCTTTCGACGGCCTCGATCGAAGCCAAAGGCCGATGTGAGGCCCGATGTTCAGCCACGGATTTCAACTCCGGTCTTATGAGCCATTTCTGGCTACGCGCGTTTCGGCTTGATGTCCATAGCACCGAGCCATGACGGCCGTCATGTTCATCAGAGCAGGGAGGCCGCGATCAACAATACCGCCGCTTCGCCGACCTGCTCGAGTGCGCCTAGCACGTCGCCGGTCTGTCCGCCGATCGCTTTGATGGCGAGGCGCGTGAGCAGCAGTCCGATCGCGCCGAGCGCCAGCAGCGCCATCAGCGCGCCGGAGGGCCCGAAGCTGAACAACAGGCAGATGGTCCCAAGCGCCAAGGCGATGGCCGCGCTTTGCTGCGGCGGCTGGCCCGCGCCGCTGGAAAGCCCGTCGGCGCGTGCAGGCGGGACAAAGGACATGACGATCGGCAAGACCGCGCGCGCCGATACATGCGCCGCGATCAGCGCGACCGCGACGAGGCGCGGCTCGGCGATCTCGGCCAGCGTGCTCCAGCGCAGCATCAACGAGAGGATGAGCGCGCAGCTGCCATAGGTGCCGATGCGGCTGTCGCGCATGATTTCGAGCTTGGACTCTCGCGTCTTGCCGCCGCCGAATCCGTCGGCGGTGTCGGCAAGACCATCCTCATGCATCGCGCCGGTGAGCATCACGGTTGCCGCGATCGCGAGCGCGGAGGCGGGCAGCGGCGGCACGTGCGAACGGGCGGCGATCCAATAGATCGCTGCGCCAAAAAGACCGACCACGAGACCCGCGATCGGAAGCGCCCAGCTTGCACGCGCCACCTCGCCATCGCTGATCTTGGCCGACGGTCCGATCGGCAGTCGGGTGCAAAGCGAGATCGCGATCCGCAGATCAATGATGAGATCATGCGCTGTTTCAGTGTAACTCTTCACGATGCTGCTCCGGACGCTGCGATATCGGCGAATTGCCGGTGCACTATTTCACACGCATCGGCAAGCCGGCGACGATGAATTCGACTTCGTCGGCGACGCGCGCGATGATCTGATTCAGGTTCCCGGCGGCGTCGCGAAATTGGCGTGCGAGCGCATTGTCGGGCACGATGCCGAGGCCGACCTCGTTGGTGACAAGCACCACCGGGCTTTTTTGGCGGCCGAGCGCGTCGGCGAGTTTCGAGCCTTCGATGGTCCAGTCGCGGCCGGCATGCATCAGGTTGGACAGCCAGAGGGTCAGGCAATCGACCAACCGCGCGCCGCCGCCGTCGGTCTCGTCCAAGGCTGTGATGAGTTCCAGCGGGGTTTCCCGCTCCAGCCATTCGCCGCCGCGCCGCGCGCGGTGCTGGTCGATCCGGTCCCGCATCTCGGCATCAAGTGCCTCGGCAGTCGCGATATAAATCGGCCGGCCCGCGAAGCTGCGCGCGCGGGCCTCGGCACGCTTGCTCTTTCCCGATCGGGCCCCGCCGGTGATGAGGATGATAGCCATCGCGCTCTCCAATCTCAGCCTGCAGTAACCATCAAACCCGAACGATGACAAAGGCTAAATCTTTGGACACAAGGGCTTGCACCCGCCCCACATTCTTGCGCATCAGGAGGGTGAGATAAGCAAGGAGCAGGCGTGGAATTCGCAGGTGCGATGGTGGTGGCGATGCTGGTGGATGCCGTGCTTGGCTGGCCCGATGGCGTGTTCGCGCGCATCGGGCATCCCGTGACATGGCTCGGCCAGGTGATCGGCGCGCTGGATGCGCGCTGGAACCGGAGCGAGGATTCGGCCTGGACGCGCCGCGCCGCAGGCGTCGCCGTCGCCTTGATCGTGATTGCGCTGTCGAGCGGCCTCGCGCTCGCGGTGCAGGCTGTGATGCCCCAGGGCTGGAGCCGGCTCATCCTGCTCGGGATTTTGGCTTGGCCATTTGTCGCGTTACGCTCGTTGCATGATCATGTCGCAGCCGTTGCGCGCCCGCTGCAAGCCGGCGATCTGGCGGCGGCGCGAACGGCGGTATCGATGATCGTAGGGCGCGATCCCGCCAAGCTCGACGAAGCCGGCATCGCCCGCGCCGCGATCGAAAGTCTTTCGGAAAACACATCAGATGGCATCGTCGCGCCGCTGTTCTGGGGCGTGCTGTTCGGACTGCCCGGCATCGTCGGCTACAAGGCCGTCAACACGCTGGATTCCATGATCGGTCATCGCAGCGAACGCCACGAATGGTTCGGCTGGGCTGCCGCGCGGATCGACGATCTTGCGAACCTCGTGCCGGCGCGGCTGACCGGGCTGCTGTTCGCACTGGTCTCCGCGCGCCCTGTGGACGCGATCTCCTGCATGGCCAAGGACGCGTCCCGGCACCGCTCGCCCAATGCGGGCTGGCCGGAAGCGGCGATGGCCGGCGCGCTCGGCCTGCGTCTCTGCGGACCGCGCTTCTATCACGGCGAACTTGCCGACGAGCCGTGGCTCAATGGGAGTGTCCGCGATCCCACGGCCGGCGATATTGCGAAAGGGTTGAAGCTCTATTCCCGCGCCATGATCGGTCTCGCGGGGCTTCTTGTGCTGCTGGCATTGGTCTAAGGAAGAACAATGCTGGATCATGGCGGAAATCTGGATGTCGCACTGACGCGCTTCGGCGGATGCCTCGACGACTGGATCGATCTGTCGACCGGTATCAACCGGCGGCCCTATCCGGTGGGCGACCTGAAATTGCGGCACTGGAGCGCGCTGCCGTCGCAATCTGAGATCGAGGCGCTCCATGAAGCGGCGCGGCAGGCCTATGCGACGACCGCGCCGCTCGTCGCCGCGGCCGGCGCGCAGGCGGCGATCCAACTGCTGCCGCGACTGGCGTCGCCCGGCCGGGCGCAAATTCTCGCGCCGACTTATAATGAGTACGCCGGGGTGCTGCGCGCCACCGGGTGGACCGTGGAAGAGGTCGCCGAGCTCGAAGCGCTGGCCGGAGCTGATCTCGCGATCGTGGTCAATCCGAACAATCCGGACGGGCGACAGCACGGCCCCGCAAAACTGCTTGCGCTGTTGCCGCGCGTCGGCCGGCTCGTCGTCGATGAAAGCTTTGCCGATGCGGTGCCGGGCGTGTCGCTGGCGCCGGAGGCGGGGAGGGCGGGACTGATCGTGCTGCGTTCCTTCGGCAAGTTTTACGGATTGGCGGGGCTGCGGCTCGGCTTCGTGCTCGGCCATGAAGCCGATGTGACAGCGCTCGCCGGCATGCTGGGCCCGTGGCCGATCTCCGGTGCGGCGATCGAGATCGGGCGGCGCGCGTTGTTGGACCGCGATTGGGCCGAGACGACCAACGCACGTCTCGTGGGCGAGACCTCGCGGTTGGATTCGATCGCCAAGGGAGGCGGCTGGACTCTGGTCGGCGGCACGCCGCTGTTCCGGCTCTACGAGACCGGTGACGCGAAGGCTGCGCAGACACGGCTTGCCAGTGCGAAAATATGGTCACGCGTTTTCAAGGATAGGCCGGGCTGGCTGCGTCTGGGATTGCCGGGTAGCGACGTGGAATGGACCCGGCTCGCCACCGTCCTTGCGCGTTGAGAATCAGCGCGCCAGCGCGAGCAGTCCCTCGACATCGAGATGCGTCTCAATGTGGTCGGCCAGCGCGTCAAGCGCGCTTTCGACCTTGCCGCGATAGGGCTCGCCTGTGGCCGCGATCCCAAGCCGCGCGAGAAACGCGCTTCGGAACGCATCCGACGTGAACAGGCCGTGCAGATAGCTGCCCTGCACGCGGCCATCGGCGGAGATCGCGCCTTCGTCGGTGCCCACGACGCGCGCGAAGGGACGCGCACAATCCGCGCCCTCGGTATGGCCGATATGGATCTCATAGGCGTCGATCGGCTGGCTCGTCGCCGCATGGACAGCGGTAACCCGCGTCAGGCTTTTCTGCGGAGTCATCACCGTCGTGACGTCAAGAAGCCCGAGCCCTGGCGTCTCGCCGGCAGGTCCTTCAATGCCCTCGGCGTCGGCGACGCTTTGCCCCAGCATCTGGTAGCCACCGCAGAGGCCGAGCACATGCCCGCCGCGGCGGCGATGTGCCAGAATGTCGATGTCCCAGCCTTGCTCGCGCAGGAAAGCGAGATCGCCGCGGGTTGATTTCGAGCCGGGCAAAATCACGAGCGCCGCGTCGCCGGGAACGGCTTCGCCGGGCCGCACCATTACCAGATCGACATCAGGCTCGAGCTTCAACGGATCGAGATCGTCGAAATTCGCGATCCGCGACAGCGCCAGACACGCGATCTTGTGCCGGCCCGGTTTGCGCGCATCGGCCAGCCCCAGCGCATCCTCCGCCGGGAGCTCGCTTGCGCGCGCGAAGTAGGGCAGCACACCGAAGCCGCGCCACGAGGTGCGCGCCGCGATCAGCGCGTAGCCGTCATCGAACAGCGTCGGATCGCCGCGGAACTTGTTGATGATGAAGCCGCCGATCATGGCGGCATCATCACGATCGATCACCGCCTTGATGCCGACGAGCTGCGCGATGACGCCGCCGCGATCGATGTCGCCGACGATCACGACGGGCACGTCGGCCCGCCGCGCAAAGCCCATATTGGCGATGTCGTTGGCCCGGAGATTGACTTCGGCCGGGCTGCCGGCGCCTTCGACCAGCACCAGATCGGATTTGGCTTTCAGCCGCGCGAAACTTTCCAGCACCGCCGGCATCAGCGACGGTTTGAGCTTGGCATATTCACGGGCGCGCAGGGTCGCGATGCGTTTGCCCTGCACGATCACCTGGGCGCCGACATCGGTTTCCGGCTTCAGCAGCACCGGGTTCATGTCGGTGTGCGGCTCGATACCAGCCGCCTGCGCCTGCAACGCCTGCGCCCGGCCGATCTCGCCGCCGTCGATCGTCACCGCCGCGTTGTTCGACATGTTCTGCGGCTTGAAGGGGTGCACGCGCAGTCCGCGGCGTGTCGCGGCGCGCGCAAGCCCCGCGACGATGAGCGACTTGCCCACGTCCGAGCCCGCTCCCTGGATCATCAATACGCGCGCCATGAGGTCCGTATCTAGATTAGAACTCGACGCCCGGCTGCGCCTTGATGCCGGAGCGGAACGGATGCTTCACCAATGTCATCTCGGTGACGAGGTCGGCGGCATCGATCAGTTCCTGCTTGGCGTTGCGGCCGGTCAGCACGACATGGGTCAGCGGCGGTTTCGAATTCTGCAGGAAGGCGACAACCTCGTTGATATCCAGATAATCATAGCGCAGCGCGATGTTGATCTCGTCGAGCACGACCATGCGCAAATCAGGATCGCTGATCAATTCCTTGGCTTTCTCCCAGCCGGCCTGGGCTGCCGCGATGTCGCGGGCGCGGTCCTGCGTCTCCCAGGTGAAGCCTTCGCCCATGGCGTAGAACTGGCACAGCTCACCGAAATGTGTGGTCAGAAGCCGCCGCTCGCCGGTATCCCAGGCGCCCTTGATGAACTGCACTACCGCGCAGGGAAAGCCATGCGCGACGCAGCGCACGATCATGCCGAAGGCCGACGACGACTTGCCTTTGCCGGCCCCGGTGTGGACGATGATGAGGCCCTTCTCGCCGCTTTTCTCCGCCATCATGCGGTCGCGCGCGGCCTTCTTCTTGGCCATCTTGGCCGTGTGGCGGGCGTCCTCCGCCGCGTCCTGTTCGGGCACCATGCTGGGCACTCCTCCGGCTTGACAAGGCCCACACTTGGGCAAATGGTGGGCTGAACGTTGGTTCCTGTCCTACGACAGGCGAAGAGGGAATGCGATAGGGCCAGGAGCCTCCAAGGCTCAAGCCCTAAAAGCAGCCGCCCCCGCGACCGTGACCGGAGAGATCCCCCATCGCCACTGACCGAACGGGTCGGGAAGGCGGGGATCGGAGGAGAAATCCTGCTCCGCAAGCCGGGAGACCTGCCAACGCCACGTGTTTTTGTCCGGCGGACGGGGTGTTCCGCGACGGGGAGCGAATCGGTCAACGGATTCGCATGCCTCATCGCCCCCTGCCGCCCGTATCAGGGATAAGCGATGACCGTCACGCTTCACGTCTGCATCACCTGCCGCGCGGGTCAAACGATCCCGGAAGGAGAGCCCGCGCCGGGCGCGCGCCTGCGCGACGCCATTGTCGAGACGGGCGTGCCGGCCGGCGTGATGCTGGTGCCGGTCGAATGCTTATCCGCGTGCAACCAGGGTTGTTCGGTCGCGTTGAGCGCGCCAGGACGCTGGTCCTATGTCTACGGCCGCCTCTCGGAAGCGAACGCAAAAGACGTCATTGCCGGCGCTGTCGCCTATGCCGCCGCGCCCGACGGTATCGTGCCGTGGCGGACGCGGCCGGAGATTTTCCGCAAGCAGTCGCTGGCGCGCATTCCACCGATCATGTCCTTGCCGGAGGCCGCCGAATGAGTTCGCTTGCGAAAATCCCGGTCACCGTCATCACCGGTTTCCTCGGCTCCGGCAAGACCACGCTGATCCGGCATCTGATGACCAACGCCAACGGCAAGAAGCTCGCGGTGCTGGTCAACGAGTTCGGCAGCGAGGGCGTCGATGGCGAGATTCTGAAGTCCTGTGCCGACGCCAATTGTCCGGAGGAAAATATCCTCGAGCTCGCCAATGGTTGCATCTGCTGCACGGTGGCCGACGACTTCATTCCGACCATCGAGAAGCTGCTGTCGCGAAAAGTCCGCCCCGATCATATCCTGATCGAGACGTCCGGCTTGGCGCTGCCTAAGCCGCTGTTGAAGGCGTTCGACTGGCCGGAGATCCGTTCGCGCATCACGGTCGATGGCGTCATCGCGCTTGCGGATGCCGAAGCCGTGGCGGCCGGGCGCTTCGCACCGGACCCGGCGGCGGTCGACGCGCAGCGCGCCGCCGACGAAAGTCTCGATCACGAGACGCCGCTGTCGGAGGTGTTCGAGGACCAGGTCTGCTGCGCGGACATCGTGCTGCTCACCAAGGCCGATCTGGCCGGTGAAGCAGGAATTCGAGCCGCGAAACTTGCCATCGCGGCCGAGACACCGCGATCGGTCCCGATGCTGGCGGTGACCGACGGCGCCATCGACCCGCGCCTGATCCTCGGTCTCAATGCCGCGGCAGAAGACGACATCGCCGCGCGCCCCTCGCACCATGACGGCGAGGACGATCATGAGCATGACGACTTCGCCTCCATCGTGGTCGAACTGCCTGAAATCACCGACATCGACGCGCTGGTTGCTTCGATCGGCCGGCTGGCGCGCGAGCAGAACGTGTTGCGCGCCAAGGGCTATCTCGCGGTCGCGGGCAAGCCGATGCGGCTGCTCGTGCAATCGGTCGGCGAGCGGGTGCGGCATCAGTTCGACCGGCCGTGGGGCGCAACGCCGCGACGATCGAAACTGGTCGTGATCGGCGAGCAGGGCGATATCGATGAGGCTGCGATTAAAGCCGGACTCGGCATTTGAGAGGCTGGACCTGAAGTCTGATGCACGTCGTCTTTCGCGAGAGCCATGGACTTGAGGAGACCGCGACCGCCGTCGATCTCGGTCAGGACCCGGCCGACCTCGTGGCGCTCTCGTTCTCGGACAGCGATTTGGCGGCGTTTGCGGCCGGCTGGCGGCGTGGGCGCGCGAGCCTGCCGTCGCTTAGGCTCGCCAATCTCGTCGCACTACGGCATCCGCTTTCGGTCGACACCTATATCGAGCGTACGTTGTCACAGGCGCGCGGGATCCTGGTGCGGCTGATCGGCGGCGAATCCTATTGGCCCTACGGCATCGCGGCGCTGCATCAGCTTGCCAAGCAGCGCGGCATCGCGCTCGCCGTGCTGCCGGCCGATGGCCGCGACGATACGAGGCTCGACGAACTCTCGACATTGCCGCTCTCGACATTGCGGCGGCTGAAGGTGCTTTGCGATAGCGGCGGCGCGACGGCGGCGCAGGCCGCGATCGCCCAGCTCGCGCTGGCGTCCGGGCTCTACGCGGGACCGGTGTTTGGTGAAACTGAAATCCCCGAGATGGGTTTTTATGATCCGGCGCGGGGCGTGCTGGCGGCATTGCCGGAGTCCGAGAAACCGCGCACGCTGGTCGCCTTCTATCGCTCCTATCTGACCGCGGCCGATACGGGGCCGGTGGATGCGCTGATAACGGCTCTGCGAAAAAAGGGCTTTGATGCCCATGGCGTGTTTGCGACGTCGCTGAAGGCGCCAGGCGTCGCCGAATGGCTGAAAGGCCATCTCGTGCAACAACCGCCGGCCTTGATCGTCAACGCGACCGCGTTCTCGGCGGTGAGTGATGACGGTACGACGCCGTTCGACGCTGCGTGCTGTCCGGTATTCCAGGTCGCGCTGTCGACCGCCCGGCGCGAGGACTGGGCGTCCTCGCTGCGCGGCCTGTCGCCGGCCGATCTCGCGATGCATGTGGTGCTGCCGGAGGTCGATGGACGCATCCTGGCCGGCGTGGTCAGCTTCAAGTCGCCCGGCGAACGCGATGCCGATCTGCAGTTTTCGCATCTGGCGCATCAGGCCGACGATGCGCGCATCGATGCGGCGGTGGCGCGAATGTCGCGCTGGCATCGGCTCGCGACGATGCCGGACCATGACAAGCATGTTGCCGTGATCCTGTCGAGCTATCCGGGGCGCCCGCATCAGATTGCGCATGCGGTGGGGCTCGACGCCTTGGCCTCGACCGAGGCTTTGCTCGCCGATCTCGGCGCTGCCGGCTTCGATGTGGCGGGCGGCGATGCATTAGGGGAGACCCTGAGCCAGGAGACGCTGACCTGGAGCGTCGCCGATTATCGCGCCGCGCTGACGACGCTTCCTCAATTGCCGCGCCAGAATATCGAAGAGGCCTGGGGTGCGCCGGAGAGCGATCCCGCTGTCCATGGCCGCCATTTCCATTTCGCCGCGATCCGGCGTGGCAACGCGATCATTGCCGTGCAACCCGAGCGCGGCGACGTCGAACTTCGTGACAGCGAGTATCACGATCTCTCGCGCACGCCGCGCCATGGCTATGTCGCGTTCTATCTGTGGCTGCGGCGCCAAGCTGTTCATGCCGTGATCCACATGGGCGCGCATGGCACCCTGGAATGGCTGCCGGGGAAATCCGTGGCGCTGTCGGACGAATGCTGGCCGGAGGCGCTGGTCGGCGATCTGCCAGTGATCTATCCCTTCATCGTCAACGATCCCGGTGAAGCCGCGCAGGCCAAGCGACGCATCGGCGCCGTCACCATCGGCCATCTGCCGCCGCCGCTCGCGGACAGTAAGCTGCCGGAAAACCTGGTTCGGCTCGAACAATTGCTCGACGAATATTCGACGGCCGACGGTCTTGATCCGGCGCGGCGCGGGCGTCTCGTTGCCGCGATCCGCGACGAAGCACGCGCGGCAGGCGTCGAGCATGATCTGGGCTTGTCCGCGTCAGCGGCACCTGCCGAAGCGATCCCCCGCATCGACCGCTTCGTCTGTGACCTCAAGGAAAGCCAATATGGCGATGGGCTGCACGTGTTCGGCCGCGGCGGCTGCGGCACCGAAGAACGCTGCGCGCTGATCGACGCTCTGTCGGGCCGGCGTGTGGCGCCGGGGCCCGCGGGCTCGCCGTTCCGCGGACGCAGCGACGTCCTGCCGACCGGGCGCAATCTGTTCGCTGTCGATCCGCGTGCGGTGCCGACGCGCTCCGCCCACGCGCAGGGTGTCAAGCTCGCCGAAGAACTGCTGCGCCGGCACCTGCAGGATCACGGTGATTGGCCAAAGGGCCTTGTCGTCGATCTCTGGGGCTCCGCGACCATGCGAACGGCCGGCGAGGAATTCTCGATGGCCCTGCAACTCGCCGGCATCGAGCCGCGCTGGGACCAGGGCTCCGGACGCCTCGTTGGATTCGAGATCATTCCGTTGGCGCAACTCGGGCGGCCGCGCATCGACGTGACGCTGCGCGTCTCCGGATTGTTTCGCGACATATTCACCGGCTTGGCCCAACTGTTCGAGGCGGCCTCCGAAGCGCTGTCGAAGCGCGACTTCGAGGGCGATGAGAATCCGTATGGCCAGCGCGCCGCGCGCGTGTTCGGCCCGCGTGCGGGGCACTATGGCGTCGGCATGACATCGAAGCTCGATGTCTTCACGCCCGAGGCACGTGATGCGGCGGGAAAGGCTTGGCTCGCTGCCTCGTCGTGGTCCATCGCAGCCGATGGAGCGATCACATCCGATCGCGCCGGGATCGAGGCGCGGCTGCTGGCCGCCGACGCCTTCGTGCATGTCCAGGACCTGCCGGAAACGGATTTGCTGCTCGCGGCCGACTATCCTGCACATGAAGCGGGTGCGGCGGCTGCCGCCGCGAGCCTCGGCGCGCCGATCGCTTCGCTCTATCATCTCGATGCGACCAGGCCGGATGCGCCGCGCGCGCGATCGTTGACGGAGGAAGTCTCCCGCGTGGTGCGCGCCCGCGCCGCCAACCCGAAATGGATCGCGGGCATGACACGTCACGGCTTCCGCGGTGCCGCCGAAATCGCGGCGACCTTGGAGCACATGGCGGCGTTCGCGCATCTGGCCGATGCGGTGCCGGCGCATCTGTTCGATCTCTATTACGAAGCGACGCTCGGGAATGGTGAGATTCGCGCGTTTCTCAATCAGGCGAATCCGGCGGCGCTGGCGGCGATGGAGGATTGCTTCAGGCGCCTGCATGAGGCGTCGCTGTGGGTGACGCGGCGCAATTCGATCGCGGCCGCATTGCAGGAAGCGTCATGAACCGCTTCGCCATCAAAGGCTGGTGCCCCAGCGCCTATCGGCCGATGCAGTCGGGCGATGGCCTCGTGGTCCGCATTCGTCCGCGCGGCGGCCGGCTGTTGGCTGTGCAGGCATCCGGCATCGCCGATCTCGCCGAACGCCACGGCAATGGGGCGATCGATGTGACCGGCCGTGCCAATCTGCAGATCCGCGGCGTCAGCGCGGAACGGCACGAGTCATTGCTTCATACGCTGGCGGGCCTCGGCCTGCTTGATTCGGACGAGGAGACCGAGGCGCAACGCAACCTCGTGGTTGCGCCATTCTGGAATGAGGGTGACGACGCCCATTCGCTGTCGGCAGAGCTTGAACAGTTGCTCGCCGCAACGCCGCTCGGTCTTCCTACAAAATTCGGCTTCGCTGTCGACTGCGGAACAGAGCGCGTGCTGGCGCAGGCTCCCGCCGACATCCGTATCGAGCGTGGCACCCAAGGCGAACTCATCGTCCGCGCGGACGGTGCCGCGCGGGGTCGTTCCGTCGAGCGGGCCGAGGCGGTGGCTGTCGCACTGTCGCTCGCGAAATGGTTCGTGACTTCCGGTGGCGCGAAGGAAGGGCGAGGGCGGATGGCGGCGCATATCGCGGGCGGCGCGAGGCTCCCCAGTGCATTGGCCGGCGGTGCGGCGACGGCGCCGGCCACCGCAACGCCTGCGCCCGGGCTCCGGCACGGTGGCGCGCTGGTCGCGCTGGCTTTCGGACAATTGCAAAGCCAGACGCTAAAATATCTCAGCCGCCTCGTGCCCGCTCTGCGCATGACGCCCTGGCGGATGATCTTCATCGAAGACGCTTCCGAGATGCCGCGCCACGATGGCCTTGTCACCCGCGCGGATGATCCGATTCTGCGTGTCATCGCCTGCACCGGCGCGCCGGCCTGTCCCCAAGCGCATGCGGAGACCCGCGGGCTGGCGGCGGCGCTGGCGCCATCCGTCGGGGCAGATGCCCAGCTTCACGTCTCGGGCTGCGCCAAGGGCTGCGCATATCGGGGAGCGTCTTCGATCACCCTGGTCGGCACCGATGATGGTTTCGATCTGGTCCGCGACGGTGGCACGCGGGATGTTCCCGCAATGCACGGCCTCGATCCGGCGAGGCTGTGTGCCGATCCGGCGGCGCTGCTGGGAGCCGCCTGATGCCGCATCTCTACGAAACCGACGGCGCGGCAATCTACCGGCGGTCTTTCGCGACCATCCGGGCAGAGGCCGACCTCAGGCGCTTCACGGCCGACGAGGAGTCGGTGGTAGTGCGCATGATCCACGCGGCCGGCATGGTCGGCCTCGAAGCGGGCATCCGCTTTACGTCGGGCATGGCGAGCATTACGCGGGCGGCTTTGCAGAACGGCGCGCCGATCCTGTGCGATGCGCGCATGGTCTCTGAGGGGATTACGCGGTCGCGTCTACCCGCCGACAACGCCGTGATCTGCACGCTCAGCGATCCCTCCGTGCCGGCGCTCGCGCAATCCATGCACAACACCCGTTCGGCTGCGGCGCTCGAACTATGGCGGCCGCATCTGGCGGGATCGATTGTCGCGATCGGCAACGCGCCGACCGCGCTGTTCCATCTGCTGAACATGCTGGAAGATGAAAGCTGCCCGCGGCCGGCGGCGATCATCGGCTGCCCGGTCGGCTTCGTCGGCGCGGCGGAAGCCAAGGCCGCGTTGATGGCGGCGGCGCCCGCGCCCGCGCTCACCGTCGAGGGTCGGCTCGGCGGATCGGCGATCACGGTCGCCGCCGTGAACGCGCTGGCAAGCAGGAGCGAATAGCGATGGGGCGGATCATCTGCTGCGGCCTCGGTCCGGGCAATCCGGATCTGATGAGCGTGCGCGCGGATCGCGAAATCCGCGCCGCGACGCAGGTGGCGTATTTCCGTAAAAAAGGCCGGCCGGGGCAGGCGCGCTGCATCGTCGGAGGTATGCTGGCGCAGGACGTGCGCGAATATCCGATGGAATATCCGGTCACCACCGAGCTTGCCTTCGATAGCGAGTCATATGTTCGCTTGCTTGCCGAGTTCTACGACGCCTGGGCCGATCGTCTCGCCGCCCTTGCGCGCGAGGCCGATGTCGTCGTGCTGTGCGAGGGCGACCCGTTCTTCTACGGCTCGTTCATGCATCTCTATGTACGGCTGCAGGGCCGGGCCGAGGTCGAGGTCATCGCGGGCATTCCCGGGATGGCCGGATGCTGGAACGCGGTCGGCATGCCGATCGCACTCGGCGATGACGTGATGACAGTGCTGATGGGGACGCTGCCGGAAGACGAACTGGCGAAGCGCGCGTGCAACTCCGATGCGCTCGTGGTGATGAAGACCGGGCGCAATCTCGGCAAGGTTCGCCGCGCGCTGCAGGCCGCCGGCCGGCTCGACGAGGCCTGGCTGATCGAGCGCGGCACGATGCCTGGCGAGCGCGTGACGCGCCTGCGGGATGTCGATACGACCGAATGTCCATATTTTGCGATCGTCCTCGTGCATGGTCGCGGACGGCGGCAGGAGGCCGCCGAATGACGGGCAGCCTGACCATTGCTGGATTAGGGCCAGGCGATGCGGCGCTGGTGACGCCGGAGGTGTCGGCGGCACTGGCCGCTGCGACCGATGTGCTCGGCTATACCCCCTATGTCGCGCGCGTGCCGGCGCGCGACGGATTGACGCTGCATCCGTCCGACAACCGCATGGAGTTGCAACGCGCCGGCGACGCGCTGCGGCTTGCCGCGGAAGGCCGCAGCGTCGTCATGGTCTCCTCCGGCGATCCCGGCGTCTTTGCGATGGCTGCCGCGGTGTTCGAAGCGCTCGAAGCTTCGCCGCAATGGCAGAACCTCTCGATCCGCGTGCTGCCCGGCGTCACGGCGATGCTGGCCGCAGCAGCGCGCGCGGGCGCGCCGCTCGGACATGATTTCTGCGCCATCAATCTTTCGGATAATCTAAAGCCGTGGCCTCTCATCGAAAAGCGCCTGCGGCTTGCGGCCGAAGCCGATTTTGCCATCGCGCTCTACAATCCGCGTTCCGCGAGCCGGCCCGAAGGTTTTGCCCGGGCGCTGGAAATATTGAAGGACGCGGGCTGCGGCGAGCGCACGATCATCTTCGCTCATGCCGTGACGACGCCAAGGGAGCGGATCGATATTCTGCCGCTGCGGGAGGCGACGGTGGACATGGCCGACATGGCGACATTGGTCATTATCGGCAATTCAGCGACACGCCGTGTCGGCCGCTGGGTCTACGCTCCGAGGCGCGTCTCATGACCGAGCCACGCCAGCACGTCCTCGACGCTCTCCACCCGCCGCCGCTTCGGCAGCCCGGGCCGGGCGATCATGATGACCGGCAGGCCAAGCTCGCGCGCGGCGTCGATCTTGGCGCGCGCGCCGTCGCCGCCGGAATTTCGCGCGACGATCCATGCGATGTTTCGCGTTCGCATCAGATCGAGATCGCCTGCGACGGTGAACGGGCCGCGCGAAACGATGATGTCGGTGACCGGCAGCGGGAGCGCGCCATTCGGCGGATCGACAAATCTCAGCGTATAGGCGTGCTGCGGCTTGGCGGCGAACGGCGCCAGATGCTGCCGGCCGATCGCGAGAAATACGCATGCGCTCTCTTCGGGAAGGGCGTCGACCGCGGTCTCGATATTTTCCACCTCGATCCAGCGGTCACCCGGGCCTCGCGTCCATGGCGCGCGCTCCAGCGCGATCAGCGGGATTTTCAACAGAGCGCAGGCTTTGACCGCATGGCGGCTCATCTCGGCGGCGAACGGATGGGTCGCATCGATCACATGCGTGATGCCTTCACGCGTGATGAATTCGCTCAAGCCGGCCACGCCGCCGAAGCCGCCGGTCCGGATCGGCAGCGATTGCGCGACGGGGCTCTGCGTCCGCCCGGCATAGGAATAGACGGCGTCGATGCCGGCGCGAAGAATCGCGTCGGCGAGCTGGTTGGCATCGCTGGTTCCGCCCAGAATGAGGGCGCGCATCATGGCTGATCCTTTGCTTCCTTGGCTGACCATCATCGGCATCGGCGAAGATGGCCTTGCCGGGCTCTCCGACGCAAGCCGAAAGGCGCTTGCGAGCGCCGAGATTGTCTTTGGCGGCGAGCGTCATCTTCAATTGGCCGAGATCGGCAAGCGAGCGCGGCCCTGGCCGGTGCCGTTCGATGTCGCGCCGGTGCTGGCCTGTCGCGGACGCCCGACGGCGGTGCTGGCCTCTGGCGATCCGTTCTGGCATGGCGCGGGAGGCAGTCTTGCGGCCCACTTGTGGACGGGCGAGTGGATCGCACATCCCGCGCCCTCGACATTCTCACTTGCGGCGGCGCGGCTCGGCTGGCGCTTGGAAGACGCTCTCTGCCTGGGGCTTCATGCGGCGCCGTTCGAGCGGCTGGTGCCGCTGTTGTCGCGCGGCGCGCGCATCATCTGTCTCGTTCGCGATGCGCAAGCGGCGGCCGATCTCGCGGCATGGCTCACCGCGCGCGGCTGGGGCGAGTCACGTCTTTGGACGCTATCTGCGCTCGGCGGCCCGCGCGAGCATATCGCCGAAAGCCGGGCGCGCGATTACGTCACCGGGTCGGCCGTGAGCCCGCTGGCGGTCGCGTTGCAGGCCGATGGCGCTGCGGGATTGCCGCGATCCTCGGGGCTAGCTGACGAGCTGTTCGCGCATGACGGCCAGATCACCAAGCGGCCCGTGCGCGCGCTGGCGCTCTCGGCGCTGGCGCCACGACCGGGCGAAACCCTCTGGGACATCGGCGCCGGCTCCGGTTCGATCTCGATCGAATGGGCGCTGGCGGGCGGACAGGCGATCGCGATCGAGGCACGCGAGGATCGCGCCGCCAACATCCGCACCAATGCCGCGGCTTTTGGCCTGTCGCACAGGATTTCGATTGTCGAGGGATGCGCACCCGCGGCGCTCGACGGCCTCAAGACGCCGGATGCGGTTTTCTTTGGCGGCGGCCTGGACGCCGCGCTGTTCGAGGCCGTGTGGCCACGGCTTGCCGAGGGCGCACGAATTGTTGCCCATGCCGTAACCTTGGAAACCGAGGCGCTGTTGTCCGAGCTGCAGCGCGCGCATGGCGGCGAGATGATGCGGATCGAGCTCGCGCATGCCGCGCCGCTTGGCCGTTACCGCTCCTGGCAGGCGGTGCGTCCCGTCGTGCAATGGAGCGCGGTGAAATGAAGGTCGCAGGACTGGGCTTTCGAAAGGAAGCGACGATCGAGGCGCTGCGCGAGGCGTTGGTCGCTGCGGGCGGCGCGCGGGGCCTTGATGCCTTGGCGACCGCAACCGACAAAGCCGAGGCTGCCGTCATCGTCGCGCTGGCGCATGAACTCGGCCTGACGATCACGTCTGTGTCCGCCGAGGTGCTGGCGCGTGTCGAGACGGCAACTCATTCGACCCGTGTCGAGACGATGTTCGGCACGGGCTCGCTTGCGGAAGCCGCGGCGCTCGCCGCCGCCGGCCGGCGCGCGCGCCTCGTTTCGGCGCGCTCGGTCTCGCGCGACAAGACCGCGACCGCTGCGATCGCGGAAGGAGAAGGCGCATGACCGTGCATTTCATCGGCGCCGGCCCGGGCGCACCCGATCTGTTGACCCTGCGCGGGCGCGATCTCATCGCGGCCTGTCCGGTCTGTCTCTATGCGGGCTCGCTGGTGCCTGCGGAAATTCTCGCGCATTGCCCGCCCGGTGCGCGCATCGTCAACACCGCGCCGCTCTCGCTCGACGAGATCATGGGGGAAATTTCGGCCGCGCATGCCGAGGGCAAAGCCGTGGCGCGGCTGCATTCCGGCGATCTCTCGGTCTGGTCGGCGATGGGTGAGCAGCTCCGTCGTCTGAAGGTTCTCGGCATTCCCTTTTCGGTGACGCCGGGCGTGCCGTCCTTCGCCGCCGCCGCCGCCGCGCTGGAAACCGAACTCACGCTGCCCGGCTTGGCGCAATCGGTGGTGCTGACCCGCACCTCGGGCCGGGCGAGCGCCATGCCGGAGGGCGAGACGCTGGCGGCGTTTGCGAAGACCGGCGCCGTGCTCGCGATCCATCTCTCCGTGCATGTGCTGGCGAAAGTGATCGCCGAGCTCATGCCGCATTATGGTTCTGATTGCCCGGTGGCGGTGGTCTGGCGCGCGAGCTGGCCGGACCAGCGCATCGTGCGCGCGACCCTGGGCACGCTCGAAGCGTCGCTCGGCGCCGAGCTGGAGCGCACCGCGATCATCCTGGTCGGCAGGACGCTCGATGCCGCGGATTTCGGCGAAAGCCGGCTCTATGCCGGCGATTACGACCGCCGCTATCGGCCGGTCGGAACCGCGCCGCGTTTTCCGGAGCCGTCGTGATGGCGCATTGTCTGGTCATCTCGGCCCCCGCGTCGGGCACCGGCAAGACGACGCTCACGCTCGCCTTGGCGCGGGCCTATCGCGACCGCGGCCTCGCCGTACAATGTTTCAAGAGCGGTCCCGATTACATCGATCCGGCCTTCCATGCGGCGGCCACGGGGCGCAGCTCCGTCAACCTCGATAGCTGGGCGATGCGGCGCGACACGATCGAGGGACTGATCGCGCGCGGGCGCGATGCCGATCTCGTGCTGGCCGAGGGATCGATGGGCTTGTTCGACGGTGTCGCATCGCCGGGCATGTCCGGCACCGGCGCCAGCGCCGATCTCGCCGCGATGATGGATTGGCCGGTGCTGTTGGTGCTCGATCCCGCGGGGCAGGCGCAGACCGCCGCGGCCGTGGCCGCGGGTTTGCGGGATTTCCGCAAAGGCGTGCGGATCGCAGGCGTCGTCCTCAATCGTGTCGCCAGCCCGCGTCATGAAGACTTGATCCGTCGCGCGATGGAGGGCGCCGGCATTGCTGTTCTCGGCGCGTTGCCGCGGCATGCGCCGATCAAATTGCCGGAGCGGCATCTCGGTCTGGTCCAGGCCGAGGAGCTGTCGCGGCTGAACGAGCTGATCGGGGAGGCCGCGCGGCTGGTCGGCGAACGCGTCGATCTCGACGCGCTGCTGCCGCTCTCCGAATGCACATGGACCGTGCCGGTCGCGACATCCGCGCCGCGCGTCACGCCGCCCGGCCAGCGCATCGCGCTGGCGCGCGACGCCGCCTTTTCCTTCATCTATCCGCACATTCTCGAAGGCTGGTGCGCGGCGGGCGCCGAGATCCTGCCGTTCTCGCCGCTCGCCGATGAGGCCCCGCATCAAAGTGCCGATGTCTGCTGGCTGCCCGGCGGCTATCCGGAATTGCACGCAGGAAAAATCGCGGCCAATACGCGCTTTCGCCGCGTGTTGACGGCATTCGCAGAAACCAAGCCCGTGCATGGCGAATGCGGCGGCTACATGGTGCTTGGCGCGGGGCTCGCAGACAAGGACGGCACGCGGCACGCGATGACGGGACTGCTCGGTCTTGAGACCAGCTTTGCCACCCGCCGCATGCATCTCGGCTATCGGCTGGCCGAACTTACGGTCGGCATGCCCGGCCACGCCGCCGGCGCTCGGCTGCGCGGGCACGAATTCCACTACGCCACGATCCTTACGCAACCCGATCTGCCGCTTGCGGCCGTGCGCGATGCGAACGGCGCCGATGTGGCCGAGAGCGGATCGCGTCGCGGACAGGTCACCGGCACGTTCTTTCATCTGATCGCGGAGGAAGGATGAGCGGTTTCGTCTCCTTTGTCTCGGCAGGTCCGGGCGATCCCGAGCTTCTCACCTTGAAAGCCGCTGCGCGCCTGGGCGCCGCCGACGTCGTGCTCTACGACGATCTCGCCGCGGGCGCCGTGCTCGATCACGTCCGCAAGGGCGCCAACCTCGTCTCGGTCGGCAAGCGCGCCGGCAGGCCCTCGGCGAGGCAGGAGCATGTCAGCCGGCTGCTGGTGGACTATGCCGCGACCGGAGCATCCGTCGTTCGGCTGAAGTCCGGGGATGCCGGGATATTCGGCCGGCTCGAGGAAGAGCTGGATGCGCTGGCATCGGCCGGCATCGCCTATGAAATCATTCCCGGCGTGACGGCTGCCTGCGCGGCTGCGGCCATCTCCGGACTTCCCTTGACCCGCCGCCACACCGCGCGCCGGGTGCAGTTCGTCACCGGCGCGGACGTGAAAGGCGAACTGCCTGAAGACCTCAACTGGGCCGCGCTCGCCGATCCCTGCGCCATGACCGCGCTCTACATGGGAAAACGCACCTTTCCGGCGCTGGCGGCGCGGCTGCTCGCACGGGGCATGTCGCCAGACACACCGGCGCTATTGGCCGAATCGATCGGGCACGCCGATCAGCGGCTCGTCCGCACGACGATCGCCAAACTGGCCGAGCAACTGTCACAGGAAAATGTGACGGCCACCGCGGTAATCCTTTACGGGGCGCTGGCGGGGACCGACTGATCGCGATATAAATCCGCAACCGAGAAGGACATGAACCATGCATATCGAACCCGGTATCGTTGACGGCACCAAGATCGTCCTGAGCTATGCCACGGCCGCGGCCGCCTGCGGCTACACGGCGAAACTTGCCGCCCAGACCGTTCGCGAGCAGGGCAGCGCCTCCTTCGCGCTGCGCGCGACGGCGACCACGGCGTTGGTGTTCTTCTTCTTCGAGTTGTTACCGCATTTCTCCGTCGGCGTGTCGGAGGTCCATTTCATCTTCGGCTCGACGCTGTTTTTGGTCTTTGGCGCGGCCCCAGCCGCGTTCGGCTTGGCGCTCGGTCTGCTGCTGCAGGGCGTGTTCTTCGTCCCGAGCGACCTGCCGCAATACAGCATGAACGTGACGACGCTGTTGGTGCCGCTGTTCGCGATTGGCGCGCTGGCCGACCGAATCGTCGCCCGCGACACCGCCTATGTCGACCTGATGTACCGTCAGGCGCTGTCGCTCTCGACGGCCTATCAGGCCGGCATCGTGGCGTGGGTCGCGTTCTGGGCGATTTATGGCCGCGGCCTCGGCGCCGACAATCTGTCGTCGATTGCGACTTTCGGCGCATCCTACGCGCTCGTGATCTTCGTCGAGCCTCTGGTCGATCTTGGCGTCCTGGCAATGGCGAAGTCGCTGCGCGGCACGTTCGACGGCGCTCTTGTCACGCGCCGGCTGCATCACGCTGCCTGAGGCTTTGGCGGGTTGCCCCCAGCCGATGACGCCATGCTCACGATATCGCTGATCGGGATCGGTTGCGGCGATCCCGATCAATTGACGCTTCAAGCCGTCCGCGCCATCAATGCCGCTGATCTCGTGCTGATCCCGCGCAAGGGTGCGGAGAAATCCGACCTCGCCGAATTGCGCCGGGCGATCTGCGCGCAGGTGCTCACCAATCCCGCGACACATATCGCCGAGTTCGACCTGCCCGTGCGCGACAGCGAGCGGGAGGACTACCGTAGCGGCGTCGACGACTGGCACGATGCCGTCGCCGCAGCCTGGGCGCGGGAGATCGCCACACATCTCGGCGGTACCGGCCGCGTGGCGTTCCTGATCTGGGGTGATCCGTCGCTTTACGATTCGAGCCTGCGCGTTGCGCGCCGATTCGAACCGATACCCACGATCGAAGTCATTCCGGGTGTCACCGCGATCCAGGCGCTCTGTGCGGCCCACGCCATTCCGCTCAACGAGATCGGTGAATCCTTTCTGGTCACGACCGGGCGGCGGCTGCGCGAGGGTGGCTGGCCGTCCGGCGCGGAGACCGTCGTGGTCATGCTCGATGGCGGTACGGCCTTCCGGGCGCTCGATCCGAAAGGCATCAGGATATGGTGGGGCGCTTATCTGGGCATGCCAAACCAGACCATCCTGTCCGGGCCGCTTACGGAGGTGGGCTCGGCCATCGTCGCCGCGCGCGCGGAGGCGCGGGCGAAGCACGGCTGGATCATGGATAGCTATATTCTGAAGCGCGCGTTGATTTAACCGACGCGGATTTAAACGAGACGATAAGGCTGACACGCATGCTGCCCGAATGGGTCTATCAGGAATGCCCGCAAATCTCCGTGGCGCATCGCGACGCGGCCTTTGTCCGGCAGTGCGAACTCACCAAGCCGGCCGGCGCACTTGGCCGCTTGGAGGTGCTCGCGATCGAACTGGCCGGTTTGCAGCACAGCGATCGTCCCCGCGCCGACCGCGTGCCGATCGTGATCTTTGCCGGCGATCACGGCATCGCGGCGCAGGGCGTCTCGGCCTATCCGCAAGACGTGACGATTGCGATGATGGCGAATTTCGCCGCCGGAGGTGCTGCGATTTCGGTGCTGGCGCGCGAGTTGGGGTCGAGCCTCGAAGTGGTCGACGCCGGCACGCTGGCCGAGATCCCGGCGCCGGGGATCGTCACCGACAAGCCGCGCCGCGGCAGCCGGGATTTCAGCCAGGAAGCCGCGCTCGATGCCGCGGACACAGCCTTCGCCTTCGAGTGTGGAAAGCGCGCGGTCGAGCGCGCCGCCGCTGCCGCACCCGATCTTCTCATTCTCGGCGAAATGGGCATCGGCAACACGACATCAGCGGCGGCGATCGCGGCCGCGCTGCTCGGGGAGGGCGCTGATACCATCACCGGTAGTGGTACTGGCCTTGATGCCACCGGACGCGAACGCAAGACGCGCGTGATTGCCGCGGCGCTGGCCCGTCATGGCCTTGCTTCATCAGGTGCTTCACCGGAGCAGATCCTGTGCGCCGTCGGTGGACTCGAAATCGCGGCGATTTGCGGCGCCATCATCTCCGCCGCGCAGCGCCGCGTTCCGATCCTGATCGATGGTTTCATCGTTTCGGTCGCGGCCCTCACGGCAACGCTGCTCAATCCATCCTGCCGTCCCTATCTGATTTTCTCGCACCGATCGGCGGAGCAGGGGCATCGGATGGTGCTCGATGCGCTCGATGCCCGCCCGTTGCTCGATCTTGATCTGAGGCTTGGCGAAGGCTCGGGGGCGGCCATCGCGCTGCCGATTCTACGACTCGCCTGCGCGCTTCATAACGGTATGGCAACCTTCGCGGAGGCCGCCGTCCCGGGCCGCGCCGGATGAGGTTTTCGACGTCAAATCGAAGCGATAAGCTCCGGGTCACCATGGCACGAAGAGTTGCTTGACCCGCCGGGCATTGCGTCATTATCTGCCATCATAGGCCCTCGATCTCCCCAAGTGCCAGGGCGCCGCATCGCAACGAACTCAGGGCATGCGGTGAGCAGGGCCGGGAACGAGAAGCGATAGGCCATCATCGACGCGTGCCGCCGGATGAGTACGCTCGGAATCAACCAGGGAAACTATCCTTGCTGTTGAGCGACGAGGTCGAGCGCGTGCGCGGAAAAATGGCGGGCTACGGGCACGCCGGTGTCTGAGTTGGAAAGATAGGACGGACTGGCTGGTGCTGTCTCAACTCTCACGGATCATCGAGCGACGCGGTTCGAATAAGGCGCTGACGCGGCTGCGGGCGCTCGTGCGCAGCAACGAGTTCTATCTGATCCCGCTTGCTCTGGTGGTCGGCGTCGTGGCGGGTGCGATCGTGACGCTGATGAGCGAGATCGCGCAGATCGCGCATATGCTGATCTATGGCATTCCGATCGACGTCCGCCTGAGCGCGAACGCCTACGTCAATCCCATAACCGCGTTGCTTGCGCCAGCCTGCGGCGGGCTGGCGCTTGGCGTGATGGAATGGCTGCGCCGGCGCTGGAAGATCGCCAACGCGGTCGACCCGGTCGAGGCGAATGCGTTGCGCGGCGGGCGGCTGTCGGCGCGCGACAGCGTCGTGGTCAGCGGGCAGACGCTGCTTTCGAACGGCTGCGGCGCGTCGGTCGGTCTGGAGGCCGGCTACACGCAGATCGGCGCGGGCGCGGCTTCGCTGCTCGGGCAGTTTCTCAATCTGAGGCGCAACGATTTGCGCCTGATGGTCGGCTGCGGCGCGGCGGGCGCTATCGCCGCGGCCTTCGGTGCCCCCATCACCGGCGCGTTCTTTGCCTTTGAATTGATTGTCGGGGTCTATTCGGTAGCGAGCGCCGCGCCGATCCTCGCCGCCTCGTTGTCCGCGGCATTGACCGCGCAATATCTCGGCGGCGCGCCGTATTCTCTCGAGGTCTCCCATGTCGGCGCCGTCGGCATCGAGCAATATCTCGCGCTGATTGGCCTCGCTTTGATCGTCAGCGCGGTCGGGATCGTGGTGATGCGCAGCTCACCAACGGTCGAACGCCTGTTCACCTGGATCCCGGTCTGGATCAGGCCCGTGGTCGGCGGCGTCTGCGTCGGCGGCATGGCGATCATCACGCCGCAGGTGCTGGCGGCCGGGCATGGCGCGATGGTGCTCGATCTGCATCGCGAAATGGCGATGGGCGTCATCGCGATCGTCATCATCCTGAAGCTGATCGCCTGCCTGATCTCGCTGGCCTCCGGATTTCGCGGCGGTCTGTTTTTCGCTTCGCTGTTCGTCGGAAGCCTGTTGGGCAAGCTGTTTGCCGCGGTGTTGGCGTGGACGGCGTTGGGGATCGCAGTCGATCCCGTGGTCAGCATGCTGACCGGGATGGCGACGCTCGGGGTCGCTATCGTCGGCGGGCCGCTGACGATGTCGTTCCTGGTGCTCGAGATGACGCGCAGCGTCGACGTCACCGCCGTCGTTCTGGCGGCATGCATCGTTACCAACATCTTCGTCCGCTTCATGTTCGGGCACTCGTTTTCGACCTGGCGGCTTCATCTCCGGGGCGAAACGATCCGCAGCGCCAATGATGTCGGCTGGCTGCGCAATCTCACCGTCGAGCGCATGATGCGCTCCGACGTCGGCAAGGTCCCGACCACGACGACGATCGCGGCCTGCCGGCGCGAATTCGTGCTGGGGTCGCGGCCGGCGATCGTCGTGGTCAACAATTCCGACGATTATTGCGGCATGGTGCTGTTGCCGGAACTGTTCTCCGGCGAACTGGACAGCATCGCGGACGATATCCAGGTAGTCGAACTCGCTCGTTTTACCGACGTTGCCCTGTTGCCGGAGATGAACGTCAAGACCGCCATGAAGATCTTCGACGACGCGGAAGCCGAGGTGCTGGCCGTGCTGGAATCGGAGGACAGCCGCAAGGTGATCGGATTCCTGACCGAGTCGTTCGCGCGCCGTCGTTATGTCGAGGAGATCGACCAGGCGACGCGCGGCGTCCTTGGCGCGCTCTCTTAAGACCACTACCGCGCTTCGGCCGCGATCCAGGCGGCGAGCACCGCGCGCTCCTCGCCGGTCATCTCGGTGACATTGCCTGGCGGCATCGCGTTCGCCCAGGCGGCGTTGCGGCCGATCAACCGGGCGTTCCTGCGGATGTGATCGGGGCTGTCGAGCAGAATGCCCTTTGGCGCGGTCAAAATTCCGTCCCAGACGGGCTCGGCCGCATGGCACATGCTGCAGCGTGACAGTACGATCTCTTCGACATTGGCAAAAGTCGGCGTCACGGCGAGCGATCCGGCCTTGACGTCCCGCGGGCCGGCCGCCGACAGAAAGCCGATCGCGATCATGCCCGCGCCCGCGACGCCCCAGACCCACCAGGGTGACGCGCGTCCGGCATGACGCTCGTTGAAGAAATGCCGGATGATCGGGCCGAGCGCCAGCACGATCGCGACGATCACCCAGTTGAAACGCGTAGCGAACAGCAGCGGATAGTGGTTGCTGATCATCAGCACCAGCACCGGCAAGGTCAGATAGTTGTTGTGGACCGAGCGCTCCTTGCCGGCCTTGCCGAGCTTCGGGTCGGGCGATTGGCCGGCCAGGAGAGCGGCGACGATCTTCTTCTGGTTCGGTATGATGGTCAGGAACACATTGGCGACCATGATGGTGCCGATGATCGCGCCGATCTGGTTGAACGCGCCGCGCCCGCTCAGCACATGGGTGAAGGCGTAGGTGAGGCCGACCAGGAACAGATAGCCGCCGAGCGCGAAGGGAAGTTCGTGCCGGGCGAGGCCCGATCGGCAGGCGGCTTCATAGAGCAGCCAAGCCAGAAGCAGGCTGGCAAGGCTGAACAGGCCAGCCTGCAGCGGCGTCAGGTCGAGAATGGATTTGTCGACCAGGAACAGTTCGGCATCGAGATAGTAGACCACGACCATCAGCGCGAACCCGGACAGCCAGGTCGTGTAGGCCTCCCATTTGAACCAGGTCAGTTCGTCGGGCAGGCTTGCCGGGGCGACCAGATATTTGACGATCCGGTAGAAGCCGCCGCCATGCACCTGCCAGGCCTCGCCCTGGACGCCCTCGGGCAGGTCGCTGTTCGGTTGCAGGCTGAGGTCGAGATGGATGAAATAGAACGAACTGCCGATCCAGGCGATCGCCGCCACCACATGCAGCCAGCGAAAGATCAGGCTCAGCCATTCCGTCAGTATCGATGCCCACATGGCGCCCATCAACCATCATATCCCGTGTCATGTGTTGCACCGATCGTATTGATTTTCCAGCGCTTCCGGCAGGCGATTGCTGCACAGCCTTAAGGCAGGCGAGGCTTGGGCCGCGCCTGCTGCGATCAAGCTTAGGCGAAAGGCAATTTGATTTGATCCGCCGGACATTTGGATCCGCTTATTATGATGTCGGTTGGACGCTGACGTAACGAAACAGGGATGCCCAAGATGCCAAGATCTTCGTTTCCGGCCGTCGTGTCTGCACTCGGCACGCTCGCCATGTTGACTGGCGCGGCGTCTGCTCAATCGACCTTGCGCGAAGGCAAGGACGCGTTCGGCAGCTGGCAGCTCGACAAGCCCGGCACGATCCGCCTGATCAGGCCGCAGGATTTGCCCGAGCCAGGAGCGACACGATCGGCCGCCTCGGTCTCGCGTGTCGTCGCCAAACCAGCCGGCGCCGCGCCGCAGGTTCCCGCCGGCTTCAAGATCGAGCTGTTCGCGGAGGGATTGAGCGGACCTCGCATCATCCGGGCAGCGCCCAACGGTGATATCTTCGTGGCGGAAACCTATGCGGGGCGCGTCCGGGTGCTTCGCGCCGTCGACGGTAGCTCGAAACCGACCGCGAACGAGGTCTACGCCACCGGACTGCACCAGCCGTTCGGTATCGCGTTCTTTCCAAATGGCGACGATCCGCAATGGGTCTATGTCGCCAACACCGATGGCGTCGTGCGCTTTCCCTACCATTCCGGCGACCTGAAAGCATCGGGCAAGCCGGAGACCATCGTCGCGAGCCTGCCGCACGGGTCGGGGCATTCCACCCGCGATGTCGTCTTCACCCCGGACGACAAGCGAATGCTGGTGTCGGTCGGCTCCGCCAGCAATGACGGGGAGGGCATGGGCCAGCCTCCGGGCGGACTGGAAGCATGGGGCAGCGAGCAGCCGCCCGGCGCGGCCTGGAGCTACGAGACCGATCGCGCGGCGGTCCTGGCGTTCGATTCCGACGGCAAGAACAAGAAGGTGTTCGCGACCGGCATCCGGAACTGTGTCGGTCTCGCGGTACAGCCGCAGAGCGGCACGCCCTGGTGCTCGACCAACGAGCGCGACGGTTTTGGCGACGATCTGGTGCCGGACTATGTGACCAGCGTCCGCGAGAAGGGATTTTATGGCTGGCCGTGGTTCTATGTCGGCAATCATGAAGATCCCCGGCATGCCGGCGAACGTCCCGATCTCAAGGACAAGGTGACCATCCCCGATGTGCTGCTTCAGGCGCACTCCGCCTCGCTCGGACTGACCTTCTACCAGGGAAACAATTTTCCGGCGGACTATCGCGGCGACGCCTTCGCCGCGGAGCATGGCTCGTGGAACCGTTCGAAGCGGACCGGCTACAAGGTCGTTCGTATCCGCCTCAAGGACGGCAAGCCGACCGGCGAATACGAGGATTTCGTCACCGGCTTCGTCGTCAATGACAGCGAGGTCTGGGGACGCCCGGTCGGGGTCGCCGTCGCCCATGACGGCGCGCTGCTGGTCTCCGAGGACGGCAACGGCACGATCTGGCGCGTCAGCCATTGAGTGATTGAACGGGTGAGCCATTGAACGTCACGTGAGGCGTTCCTTTACGCGAAGCGTTCCTGGCCGATTTCGTCGACCAGCACGCGCGTGTTCTCGCTATAGTCGATAGGCACCGCCACGAGATGGACGCCGCCGCGTTGGAAGGCGGCTTCCAGCGTCGGAACCAGTTCCGACGTGGCGGAAATCCGATGCCCTTCGGCGCCGTACGACCTGGCATAGGCGACGAAATCCGGATTGCCGAACGTCATGCCGAAATCGGCGAACTTGTCGACAGCCTGCTTCCAGCGGATCATCCCGTAGGCGGAATCTTCGATCACCAAGATGACGAGGTCGAGCTTCAACCGGATGGCGGTTTCCAGCTCCTGGCTGTTCATCATGAACCCGCCGTCGCCGCAGACCGCGAGCACGCGCTTGGTGGGATTGAGGCATTTCGCGGCGATCGCGGAGGGAAGGCCCGCACCCATCGTCGCCAGCGCGTTGTCCAGAAGCAGCGTGTTGGCGACCGTGGTGCGATAGTTGCGGGCAAACCAGATCTTGTACATGCCGTTATCGAGACAGACGATGCCGTCCTCGGGCATGACCCTGCGAACGTCGTTGACGAGCCGCTGCGGAATGACGGGAAAACGGTCATCCTCCGCGCGCGCGTTGATGCGTCCGTGGATTTTGTCGCGCAGCTTGGGGAATTCCGGGGCTGGTTTGATGCGCTGATGCAATGCGGCGGCGAGCGCGGCAACGGTCGTACCGATGTCGCCGATCACCTCCGCGTCGGGATGGAAGACCTGTTCGACGGTGGCCGAGACGTAACCGATATAGGCGACCTTCTGGCCCGAGCCGTCCCCCATCAGGAATGGCGGCTTCTCCACGGTATCATGCCCGATCGCGATGATGAGATCTGCACGCTCGATGGCATCATGGACATAGTCGCGCTCGGACAACGCCGCGGTGCCGAGATACAATTCGGAATTGCCGGTGACCGCGCCTTTGCCCATCTGCGTGTTGAAAAAGGGAATCTGCGCCTTTCGAACAAAGTCCGACAGCGCGTCGACCAGCCGCGGCCGGTTTCCGGCGGCGCCGATCATGATCAGCGGACGCTTGGCGCCGAGGATCAGATCGACCAGCCCCTTCAAGGCGGCAGGCGAGGCGATGGGCCTGTCGATCTGGTGCGGCGGGATCAATGCGGCGCTCGAGAACTCGGCTGCGATGTCCTCGGGGAGTTCGAGATGAACCGGGCCGGGCCGTTCCTCGGTCGCGACCCGGAACGCATCGCGCACGATCGAGGGGATCGAATCGGCCGATACGATCTGCCGCGTCATCTTGGTGAGCGGGCGCATCGCCCCGACGATGTCGACAAGCTGAAAACGCGCCTGACGTGCGCTCTTGATCGCCTTCTGCCCCGTGATCATCACCATCGGCATGGCACCGAGATAGGCATAGGCCGCACCGGTGGTGAAATTCAGCGCGCCGGGCCCGAGCGTGGAGAGGCAAATGCCTGGCGATCCGGTCAGCCGTCCCTGGGTTGCCGCCATGAAGGAGGCGGCCTGTTCGTGACGGGTCAGGACGAGCTCGATTTTCGATTGCCGCAGGGATTCGACGACGGCGAGGTTTTCCTCGCCCGGGAGGCCGAAAATCCGCTCGACGCCTTCGTTCTCAAGCGCGGCGACCAGAAGGTCCGATCCGTGGCTACGCATCTCACGCTCCGCTGTGTTCGACGGAATGCTGCTAGAAATCGAGTCCTGCCAGAAATTGGGGTTGGGCGCCATGTGGCAGGGAACAACAGGCTGTGTTGTTCGGTTCGCTTGGTGATACGATTGCGGCGGTCAGCCCTACGTCGCGGACAAAGCTCGGCGGGCCCCCCTGAAGCAAACGGCGTGAAAGGTGAGGCGCGGTGGCGAATATCTGGGCGCTGAAGTCCACCAATGAATTGGCCAGCGAAGCGGCTCATGCCGATACCGGCGGCGAAGTTCGTCCCTTGCGGCGGACATTGTCCGCGCTCAATCTGGTCGCGCTCGGGGTCGGCGGCATCATCGGTGCCGGCATCTTCGTTTTGACCGGACACGCGGCGGCCGCCAATGCCGGTCCCGCCGTGACGCTGTCGTTTCTGCTCGGCGCGGTGGCCTGCGCGTTCGCCGGCCTCTGTTATGCCGAGATGGCCTCGACCGTGCCGATCAGCGGCAGCGCCTACACCTATGCCTATGCGACGCTCGGTGAGCTCGTGGCCTGGATCATCGGATGGGACCTGATCCTGGAATACGCGGTCGGCGCCGTCACGGTCGCGATCGGCTGGTCCGGTTATGCCGTCAGTTTCGCCCGCGATTTCGGGCTCGATCTCCCGGCGCGCTTCGTCTCCGCGCCGCTTGCCTATGATTCCGCAAGCCGGACATGGTCGGCGACCGGCGCCATCGTCAATCTGCCGGCGGTCGCGGTGATCATAGCCATCACGAGCCTGCTGGTAGTCGGCATTCGCGAGTCCGCGCGGTTCAACAACATCATCGTCGCGGTCAAATTGACCGTCATTGTCCTCTTCATCGTGCTCGCCATCCCCGCGTTCAACACCGCGAACTGGGTGACAGCGGCCAATCCCGACGGCCGCTTCATTCCGCCCAATGCGGGCACCGGCCTCTATGGTTGGTCGGGCGTGCTCCGCGGCGCGGCGGTGGTGTTCTTCGCCTATATCGGCTTCGACGCGGTGTCGACCGCCGCGCAGGAAGCCAAGACTCCCAAGCGCGACATGCCGATCGGTATTCTTGGTTCGCTGGTCATCTGCGCCTTCCTCTATGTCGCGGTCGGCTTCGTGCTCACCGGCATCGTGCCGTTCGACCGGTTGAACGTGCCGGACCCGATCGCGGTCGGGATCGATGCGGCCGGGATCGGCTGGCTCTCGCCACTGATCAAACTCGGCATCGTGTTCGGCCTGACCTCGGTCATTCTGGTGATGCTGCTGGCGCAGCCCCGCATCTTCCGCGCCATGGCGCATGACGGCTTGCTGCCGGCGGCGGCGGCAAGGATTCATCCGCGTTTCCACACCCCGCATGTCTCGACCATCGGTTCCGGCGCGGTGGTCGCGGTGCTTGCGGGAATTCTGCCGATCGGGCTCGTCGGCGAACTCGTCAGCATCGGAACGCTGTTTGCATTCGCGGTCGTCTCGATCGGTACGCTGGCGTTGCGCATCGCCAATCCCGGCCTGGAGCGCCCGTTCAGGGCGCCGGCAATATGGGTGGTCGCGCCCTTGGGCGCTATCACCTCGATCTTTCTGATGTTCGGCCTGCCGCTCGACACCTGGCTCCGTCTTGCGGTGTGGCTGGTGATCGGGCTTGCGATCTATTTCGCCTATGGAGCAAAGCACAGCAGGTTGGCGCAGGTGGAATAGGCGCATGCCATCCTCAAATCGTCCGGGCTTGCTTGCGGACTTCGTTGGCAATCGGCCGCAAGGATTCCGCCGCGGACCGGCCGACCAGGCTGTAACCCATTCCACCATCAGCCCAGGCGAAGCCTGCGACCTCGCCGTTCGATTGCGGCGTCATGGGCGCGTTCTGGTCGGCGGTCATTGGCCGCGTCAGCACGACAAGCCTATCGCCGCGATCGTCATCATACATGAACATGGCCGCGGGGCCGTGTGATGTCGCGATCAGGCGTCCGCCCATCAGCCGATAGCCCGCCGTCGTCAAATCCGGTACCCTGATCGCCTGATGCATCCGGTTGGAGAGCCATTGCACGAGCTGCGCGCCATCGGACGCGCGAACCTCGACCGGCCGTACGCGATCCGGTGCGTAAACGTTGAAGGAGTCGGCGGCCTCTTGCGCGAGCGCGGCGAGCCCGCTGGAGGACGCCAGCATCGAACCGCGTGCGATCCAACCGCCGAGACTGCCGACGCTCAAGAGCAACATCGCCGCGACGGCCCACCGGAGGCGCGTCGGACGCTGCTTTCGAGCTTCGATAATCCGGGACAGATTGAGTTCGGGCGGCAGCGGTTCATCCGCGATCGGCGCCAGCGCGCTGCGAAGAAGATCGCGCTGACCCGAAAAAGTGGCGACGCGCCGGGCGACATCCGGATGCGCGTCGAGATAGGCCGCGACCTCCGTCCGCCGCTCCGGTTCGAGGAGCTGGTCCACATAGCCGTGGAGATCGTCCTCGGTGATGGGCCGATGGCTCATTTCACGCTCCGTAGCTTCAAGACGTTTCGCGATGTCTCATCCGCGGTGCCCTCGATTTCCTGCTGCAATCGCTCGCGCGCCCGTGACAGGCGCGACATCACGGTGCCGATCGGAATATTGAGAACCTTCGCGGCTTCCGCATAAGAAAGGTCTTCGACTGCAACCAGCAACAACACGGCGCGCTGGTCGTCCGGGAGCTTCGCCAATTTGTCCAGAACGTCGCGATACATCAGTGTCTGTTCCTGCACGGCTTCCTGTCCAAAGTCGTCCTCGTTGGTCTCGTCGATCGTCACATGCCGGCCGCGCGACGCCGACTGGCGAAACTGATTGACGGCGAGGTTGTGCAGGATGGTGAAAAGCCAGGAGCGGGCATTGCCTTCGCGCCGCTGCTGCCAGTGGCTGACGGCCCGCTCCAGGCAGTCCTGCACCAGGTCGTCGGCCGCCGTGGGATTGCGCAACAGCGCCCGCGCGTAGCGGCGCAATGCCGGGATCAGCGGTTCGACCTGAAGCAGCATGTCGTTCATCGCTGGCTCCCCGCCGGGCCCGGCTTCGTTCGCATCATCGTCATGGCGTTTGAATCTGAACTGCCTCGCCGACGGTCGTGGCATCGCCCGGCGCGATCACCAGGTAACGCCGCTCGGACGTTGCCGGGTTCTCGACAATCTGCCGGATCGGCCCGGCGGCATTGACGATGGCGGAGCCGGCGGGGTTGGTCATGAACGCTGCGAGCGGCTGCAGCGATCCGCTGCCATCGGCGTGATCGGCCAGCGCCAGCACGTATTTCTGCTTCGGCTCGAGCCCGGTGACCGATGCCTCCAGCACCTGGATCAGGCCCTGATCGAAAAGCGACACGCTGGTCGGCGCCTTGCCGCCGTTCTCTCCTACCCTTGGCGCCAGCGTGAGTTGGGCGACTTGGCCGGCGACGCCGAGGCTCTCGAGATTCTGCCGATCGTCGGGATTCGGCGCGGCATTTGGGACATAGGCGATCGCCTGCGGCGCCTGTCCGATCGGAATCGTCGCGATGACCTGGTTGGTCGCGGTATCGATCGCGGTCAGCGCGTCGTTGTTCTCCAGCCCGACATAGATGCGCGTGCCGTCGCCCGACGGCCACACGCCATGCGGCAGCTTGCCGACCGGGATCGTTGCGATTTGTGAGAAGTCGTCAGTGCGGAACACTTTCACCTCGTTGGTCCCGCCCACCGTGACATAGGCGAAGCTGCCCTTCGCGGTGCGCGCGAAATTGACGTGGTTGGTGATCGGCCCGGTGTCGATCGTCTTGATCAGGTTGAAGGGCGGCTTGGCGTTGAACACCTGCGTCTTGCCGATATCCTTGAGCGTGAACCACACCTGCTGCCCGTCGGGGGACGCTGCGATGTTCGGGCAGAACGGGCTTTCCTGCTTCACGGTCGCGACGATCTTGTGATCGGCGACCGTGACCACGTCGGTCTCCGGGTTGAAGGACGAGCAGATGTAGCCGTATTTGCCGTCGGGCGAGAAAATCTGCATGCCCGGACCGTTCGGCGTCGTGATGCGGGTCTTCTCGGCAAAGCTCTTCGCGTCCAGCACCGAAATGTAGTTCTCGCCGCGCACGGTGACCCAGACCTCCTTGCCATCGGGCGTGAAGAAGGCCTCATGCGGCGAGCGGCCGATATAGGTCACGTGCTTGACCGCATTGGTCGCGGTATCGATGAAGGTCACCGAATTCGAGCCGATCGAGACCACCGCAAGCGTGCGGTGATCCGGCGAATAGCCCATGCCGTGGACGAGAACCTGCCCCTTGTAGAGCGGGCTGAAATTGCTGGGCTGGGGATCGCCGAGCCTGATGACGCCCAATAGCTTGTTGTCGACGGGATCGGTCACCGAGACCGTGTTGGAAAACTGCTCCGCCGCGTAGACGCGGTCATGATGGCTGATCGCGATATCAGGGGCGGAGGCCGCGCCGGGGGCCTGGCCGGCCATTGCCGCCGAACAGGCCGTCGCGAGGATCGTGCACGCCAGCAGCGCGCTCTTGGAAAGCTGCGTCTTCATGGTCGCTCCTACTTCTTCATTCCAGTGGACATATCCATCGGCATATCCGGGTGATGGTTGCCGGCGTCGGATGCGGGCAAGGATTGGGTCGGCACCGGTGAGATGGTCGACACGCGTTCGCCGATCGCGAGCCGCATCGCCGCGATCTCCTGCATCTGGTCGACGATGATTTCCTGCGCGATGCGCTTTAGTTGCTCGTTCTTGCCGTAGCGCAGCTCGATCACCGCCATGTCGATCGCGCCCTGGTGGTGGGGGGTCATCATGGCGCCGAAGTCGCGGTCGATGTCGCCGGTAGGCTTCACCGCCATGTCGTTCATCATTTTGGTCATCGCCGCCTCGTTCTCGTCGAGAAACGATTTCTCCCCGACCGTTGCGACCACCGCCTGCTCAGTCGGTTGATGGTGGGTGTCGTGCGCGAACACGAACGGTGACGCAAAGAAAGCAAAGAGAACGCGCCCACCGAACAACGCCGTGCCGGGATTGGGTTTGAAAAACATGGGCTGCCTCTTTTTGACGGTCTGCTTGCAAGGGCTTGCACCAGTGGAGACGTATGACGGCGTGTTCTATTCCGTTGGCCTGAACACGAAAACGTTAACTCGCTTGCCGGTGCTGGCTTTGCCCTAGCGCAGACGCAGGTTCGCGCCCCGCGGCGCGTCGCGCCCGAAGTCGTGCCTATTCGTTTCGCCCCGAGAGGGCGTGGGGAATGCCGGGTGCCCGATGCACCCGCAGCCCCCTGTGCAACAAGAAAGCACAGGGGTAGAAGCCGCAGGTTCACCGGAATCACCCGGCATTCCCGCACGCGATGGTTTTAACGGTTTCCTTCGAGCTCTCCCCGGGGACCGGGCTTTTTTGCCCCCGTCATCAGCGGGTCGTACCGCTGATTTAGCGCCAGCGTCGGGGCGCCAGGACCACACGACTTCTCCGTACGTGACCTCGACGATCGTCTGACGCAAGGCCGCGTCCATCGCATCCCACAGCCAACGTTCGTGACGATCGCGAAACGCCCCTCTTGGAGGCCGCGGGATGCGCGGAAAGGTGCTTGTGATTTGCCCGACGGCGCAAGCGTAATCGTATGCGACATGCTGGCGCGACGGGCAAATGACGCATGGTGTCCATGCGCAAACTGCCCGTCGGGCATCGACCGTCGTCCCGGCGCGTCGAGCCGAAGGCGTATC
>Ga0137412_10000238_pt1 | contig 36527 bp, 37 predicted proteins | sample CZODoug2_1_16fun_FD_122160 | JGI IMG/M metagenome (GOLD analysis project Ga0137412, IMG submission 122160) | Vadose zone soil fungal communities from Angelo Coast Range Reserve, California, USA - CZODoug2_1_16fungal (Hybrid Assembly) | ecosystem: Environmental > Terrestrial > Soil > Vadose zone...
TGCAGGAAACCTACTTGCGCGCCTGGCGCAGCTTCGACAGCTTCGAGGGCGGCTCGTTTCGCGCGTGGCTCTATCGGATTGCGACTAATGCGTGTCTCAACGCGCTCGCGAGCCGCAAGAGCGCGCAGCGCTGGCTGCCGCACGAGCGCGCACCCGCCGCCGTTCAGATGCCGGACGGTACCGCGGCAACCGACGTGGCGTGGCTTGAGCCTTACCCGGACTCGGAGTTGGAAGGGATCGCTGACGACGCGCCGAATCCGGAAGCGCGCTATACCGCGCACGAGGCCGTGCAGCTGGCGTTCATCGCGACGATCCAACATCTGCCGCCGCGCCAGCGCGCCGTGCTCCTGCTGTGCGATGTGCTCGGTTGGGCGGCCACTGAAGCGGCCACGCTGCTCGGTGGCTCAACGGCCTCGGTCAATAGCGCCCTGCAGCGGGCGCGCGAGACGCTCAGCAAGCGCAGTCGCGAGGACCAACCATTGAAGGCGTCTCCGGTGGACGCGACGCAAAAGGAGCTGCTCGGGCGCTATCTACAAGCCTGGGAAGCGTCGAATGTGGCCGACTTTGCCGCACTCCTCAAGGAGGATGCGACCTATGTCATGCCGCCCACGCCAGAGTGGTATGCGGGGCGCGAGGCGATCCGTGCGTTCTTTGATTGGGCGTTGAAGCGTTATGAGGGCTTCCGCCTCGTGCCCACGGGAGCCAACCGGCAGCCTGCATTTGCCGCCTATTCCCGCGCCAGCGTGGGCGAACCGTGGACCGCCCACTCGATCCACGTGTTGACACTCGAGCGCGATGCGATTTCCACCCTGACCTTGTTCGTGAAACCCGACGGCCCGCGGTTGTTCCACGTCTTTGGGCTTCCGCTGACTCTCCCCGACGCCGACTTACCGCCAACCCCGGGTGACACCTGACCGTTTCTCGCACAATTTATATCCGCCTACACGGGACGAACATCAGCGAACTCCTGCGGAGGCCGGTGCGCGTTACTGTCCGTATGCCACAAACGGCTCATAGGGCAGGAAGTTGAAATGCAAATCATCAAATATCACGGGTGCTATCAGGTTGCCACTTGAGCTCACCGAGACGATGCGAGCACCTTCGGCAGCCGCCAACGCTTGTGCAAGCCGACCGTCAGCGCGAAGTGGCCGAGGAAGTTTGTCGCAAACTGCATCTCCCAGCCTTCGGGAGTGCGTTCCAATTCGGGGAGCGCCATAATTCCCGCGTTGTTTACCAAGATGTGAAGCGAGCTGCAGCACTCGGTGAACGGCCGAACCGCCGCGCCCGAATGCTAGTCCTATGCCAAGGATGGACCCTCCGGCTTTGTACATGCGCCAAAGCTAGGCGCACTCCGCGTCCGCAAATATCCGACTGCGTCCGCGTCTCATGCGCCCACCTCGAGTTCGTCTTCAGACTACAGCTAAGGTGTTTCGTTGATCTTGAAACCGCCGTTGCTATCTCCGCGCTTCCTTCCTTCGACCGACGCCTTCGTATAATCGACCGAACCCCCTACGACTGGTAAAATAGGGTTGCACACACAGCCCGTTCGCGGACTCAACAAAACGGCCAATAAACGGAGCACTAGCCGCAGGAGAGCATTCGTGAAAAAGCCTCTTTCAAGCGTATTTCTTGGGGCACTTCTGACAATCGGCAGCGCCGTCATGGCGGCGGGGTCCGACGCTGACCCCGTGGTCGGCACCTGGAAGTTGAATCTCGCGAAATCGACATTCGCTGGCGTTCCGGCATACAAGAGCCAAATTCGCACCTACTCGCAGTCTGGTGGGGACTTAACTCTGAAGATGACGACTGTTAGCGCGGGAGGCAAGGAGACCACAACGCAAGCGACGTACAAATTGAACGGCAAGGACTATCCGTCGATGGGCAACCCTGATTTCGACAGCCTTTCCGGGATGCAGATCGATACCAACACTGTCGAATTCACACTAAAAAAAGCTGGCAAGCCAATAGGCAAGATTCGCCGCGCAGTCTCCAAAGACGGCCAAACACTCACAATAAATTTTGTGATAACGAACGCGGATGGCATTCAAACAGCGGCACTCACGGTGTTCGACAAACAATAGGCAGGGACGGCCGCTCGTGCTTTCGAGTAGCGGCGCCGCCGATCGGCGGTCGGTTGCAAGAGTAGAATTCCCGGGCCCACGGACGTTCGCCTGAAGCGACAACGACGCACGTCGTGCCGGTTCTGGTTCATTCCGGGAGATTCAAATGGTTGACCGCCGGACGATCGTGACTGGTCTCGGTGCACTGGCCACATCGGTAGCTTCGATGGCGGCAGAGACTCGGGGGAATCGTACGGCCGCAGGCCACGGGGCCACGCTCGTCATAGATGCGCTTGATTGTTCCGTGCCGAGCGAAAACTACGTAAGCAAGCTGCGTGCTGGTGGAGTTGACTGCATGCACCTGAGCGTGGAGGACATGGACGGGCGCGGCGGCGTCCATCCATTCGTCTTCGTCTACGAGCGACTCGATCGGCTGCGCGGCTCGATGCGACTAGCGCGAACCGTCCGCGACATATATGCCTGCAAGCGTGACGGCCAAATAGCGCTCGTGCTCGGCTGGCAAGGCGCTGATCCGATTGGCACTGAACCGGGCACCCTTAGAGCGTACTTTGAGCTCGGTCTGCGGGTCCTTGGGATCGCATACAACACGACCAACCGATATGGTAGCGGCTGCCTGGAACCCTCACGCGGGCTGACATCGGATGGCGAGAGTCTGGTCGATCAGGCTCACGCGCTGAACATGCTGCTTGACGTCGGCGGCCATACCGGAGAGCAGACATCGCTCGATGTCATCGCTCGTTCTGGCGGACGACCCGTAATCTGCTCTCACACGGCATTGACGGCGCTCAATGCCAACAAGCGCAACACGAGCGATCGCGTTTGTACCGCAATCGCGTCCACAGGTGGCGTTATTGGCGTCCTCTGCCTGAACGATTATCTGGTGAGAAACGCCGCGAATGCTAAGCCGGCGGAGACCACGCCGCGGGCTCCACTCGGGGTCTATCTGGATCATCTTGATTACCTTAGACGGTTGGTTGGCGTGGATCACGTGGGTATTGGAGCGGATTTCGTCGAGGGTCAGGATCTCTCGAAACCGGGAGCGTGGCCGGGTGATCGCTTTACGCCAGACATGATTAGCCCGGGAGACGACATCTTGTACGCCAAGGGCTTCGAGTCGATCGATCAGCTCCCGAACGTGATAGGTGGCTTGCGCGAGCGCGGATGGACCCGGATAGAGATCTCGAAGTTGCTCGGCGACAACTGGGTACGCGCCTACAGAACGGCATGGGGCGCCTAAGCGCGAGCGCCTGTCGACGCGCCACTACGCCGAATTGTCGTTTCGCGGGTTGAACGGCTCCGGCTTGACCTGCTCCAATCCTTACCTTGAGGTGTCCACGGAACCGGCAAGCATCACCCGGCGGATCTAGCGATGGCGCTAGAACTTGCCGTACACCGGTACGATAGCTCCACGCGTCACCTTGTTCTCCGGCGACGCCAGGAACATGATCGCCGCCGCGACTTCCTCGACCTTCGGCCAAGCATCGAAATCCGCCTTCGGCATCGACTTACGGTTGACCGGTGTATCCATGATGGAGGGCGCGACCGCGTTTACCAGAACATCGTCCTTCGCGATCTCCTCGCCGAGCGCCATTGTAAGTGCCGCGACGCCGGCCTTCGCGACCGTATAGGCGGTGAGGCCTGCGCCAAGCCGTGGCTCCAACGCATGCCGCGCCGCGACATTGACAATGCGACCGCCAGCGCCGGCGCGTTCGAATGCGGCGACCGCCGCCCGGCTGCACAGATAAGCCGATATCAGATTGGCGTTGAGCTGACCCAGCAGCAGTGCCTTATCGCTCGTGGCGATTGGCGCGAACGCGAAGCCGCCCGCGATGTGAATTGAAGCCCAGAGCTGATCGAGGCCGCCGTAGAAGTCCATCACCGCCGCCTCGTCGGCGAGGTCGCGGAGAGCCACGAGCGACACCTTCTTGTTATCCGCATGCGGGAAGCGCTTCGCTTCACTCACACTGCGATAGGGCACGTGGCACACCGCGCCCGCTTGCAGCAGCACGCCGACAACAGCTGTTCCGAGCGCGCCGGTTCCGCCCGTCACCACCACATGCCGCTCCCGATAGTCCATGAGCTTTCTCCGTCTTCGCGCCGATCCGAGAGCTTCGGGACAAGTCTGTCGCGGCAACACGTACCACGCGTCACCAACCCGTATCGCCCCAGCACTGGAAACATCTGGGTAAGTCTTCGGGTAACTCGAAAAGTCCCACCGTGTTAAGGCTATGATTGCGGAAGGATTTACGGTCGAGATTCTATGCCTCTCCCGGGCACCAGATTTTCTTTATTTATCAAATTAATATCACTCTTTCATAGACTAATTCGAGGTCACATAGCACCTCGATTTGCGCGCGAACTATAGAGGATTCGGGGACCGAGCACGTACTCGAACTTCGTACGCATTCCGCTGATCGCCCAGCGAGATCGCTGCGCGCCCCTTCTAGTGCGGCAGCCTGCTCAAGTTTGCGCATGCATGTGGCACACGTCTCGACCTAAAGGTCCGAGAGGCACACTTACTTGTCCGCGCACTCCAGCCCCACCGCGGACTGAAGTTGGTGTCAGGTCGCTTGGGCGGAAATCAGTGAAAGAGCATCGGCCTCGCTGGCTACCACCGCAAAGCGGCGGTGTGCACGGGAGCATCCCAGAGCGCTGTCATCTGCTCGTCCAGCAGAGTCACAGTCACTGAACAGCCGGCCATGTCTAGCGAGGTTACGTAGCTGCCGACCAAGCTGCGAGTCACCTTGAGCCCGTGTTTCGCGACCTGACGTTCGGCGGCATCGTACATGAGATAAAGCTCCGAAGAGGGCGTACCACCAAACCCATTGACCAGCAGAAGCGCCTCGCCGCCTGGTTCGGCACGCAGGTCGAGCGTAATCGCCTGAACGAGTTCCTCCGCAATCGTATTTGCGGAACTTATCGGGACGCGTCGGCGGCCCGCTTCGCCGTGAATGCCGACACCCATCTCCATCTGGTTCTCGCCGAGCTCAAAGGTAGGCCTGCCGACAGCGGGAACGGTGCAACTCGTGAGCGCAACCCCCATTGAGCGAGTCATCTCATTCACGCGCTCTCCCAGGCGTGTCAAGGCATCGAGTCGGTCGCCGCGCTCTGCGGCGGCCCCTATGACCTTCTCTACCACCAGTGTGCCCGCAACGCCGCGACGCCCCGCGGAGTGCTCAGATCTCTCAACGGCGACATCATCGTCGGTGATGAGTGTGGCGCACTCCTTGGCGTACATTTCGGCCGCCAGCGAGAAATTCATGCGATCGCCCGCGTAGTTCTTCACGATGAAGAGCACGCCGCCGCCGCAGTCGATCACCTCAGCTGCGCCTAGCATCTGGTCAGGCGTCGGCGAGGTAAACGTGTTTCCCGGGCAGGCGGCATCCAGCATCCCGCTGCCGACGAACCCGCTGTGCAGAGGTTCGTGGCCGCTGCCGCCACCGGAAATCAGCGCCACCCTGCCGCCGGTCTTCGCTCGCCTGCGGCGTACGAACCGGAACTCCTGGTCGAGCACAACAATGTCATGGTGGGCCTTGGCGAAGCCCGTCAGACTCTCGGTCAGCATCGACTCCACACCATTCATGAATTTCTTCACGATGCCTCCTTCCAGCTTGCGCCCGTTTTTTGGTTTAGCGTCCTTGCAGGAGTCGTAGAACTCTGCGCAGCGTTTCGTGCAGGAGCGCGTCGAGCTCCTTGTTCTTCCTCTGATCACGCAAGTCCGGTACACGCAGTCGCAGCTCCCGCCAGTGCGTGCCGCCGCCACTCTTAGGCGCACGATGCGGATGGGCGCGCCGGTAGGCCGTCATGAAACTCTCTCTCTCCGCAGGGAGAAGGTGGCAGCTCTCAAAGATGCTCTCGAGGTGATTTGCGGGGATCGGTACGCTGTACTTCGCGTTAGTGATCTGCGAAATGAAGCTGCGATTCTTGCCCAACCGTTCGGCCAGACGCTGGCGGGTTCCAGCCGGCCGACGCTCCAGCACCTGCTGCAGGATGCGCTTGTAGTCAGCTACTGCGGTGTTATCCGCCATTGCGGGTGAGGCAGCGATCTTCATGCCGAGTGCCCCTCCTCGGAAGCTTCGCTCCGATAACGGGCGATGGCGGCTTTGACGCCCGCCAGCGCGGCCGGTGCGACTGACAGGCTGCGCAAGCCAATCCCCAACAAAGCGGGGACGCAACGCGGGTCACCTGCCATGTCGCCGCACAGGCTCACGGGAATCCCATGCGCATTGGCGTACTGGACGACTTCGCGCATGATACGCACCACCGCCGGCTGCAGCGGGTCTTGCAGGGCCGCCAGGGGCCGGGAATCCCTGCTGCAGGCCGTCAAGTACTGTATGAGGTCGTTAGACCCGATCGAGAAGAAATCGGCCTCGAACAAGTCGCAGGTGAGGGCGGCGGCGGGCACTTCGACCATCATACCCAACGCCGGTCGGGCGCAGTCCAGACCCTCTTTTGCCAGTGACTCAACCGTATCGTTGAGCATTTGCCGCACCTGATCCAACTCATCCGGCCAGGTGACCATCGGCACCATGATCTGCAGCGGCCGCAGCGCAGCGGCTCGTGCGAGGGCGCGCAGCTGCGTTCTCAGCACCTGTCGATGCAGCAGCGAGAGCCGCACCCCCCGCATGCCAAGGAAGGGGTTCAACTCCGCATCAACGGTGTAGCCGGCAATCGGCTTATCCGCGCCAGCGTCCAGCAGACGTACCGTAACGGACCGGCCCTCGGCCCAGCGGGCGATGCGGCAATACGCCTCGTACTGCTTCGCCTCGTCCATCAGGTCATGCTTGTCACGAAGAAGTAATTCGGTACGAACGAGGCCCACTCCATCACACCAGGCGGGATTCAGATTTCCGAGCTCGGCTCCGTCGGCCACATTGATCATGAGCTGCACACGTTCCCCGCTGGCGGTCACCGCGGGCAACGCCAGATGACTTTCCGCTACCAGGCGACCCGATCTTAGTGTCTGTTGACGCGCGGCGAAGTCAGCCGTGGTCTGTGCGTCAGGTGAGGTGATTACCATGCCGTTGTCGGCATCGAGCAGCGCTTCGCCGTGGGCTTGCAGGATGCCGGTGTCCAGACCGATCAGCATCGGCACGCCGCGGGCTCTAGCCAACATCGCAACGTGAGAGTTCGCGCTTCCCCCGGTGAGCGCGATGCCACCGCCTTCCCAGGACATCTCCAGGAAACGCGAGGGGGGCAGATCCGTGGCGAGGACGATAGACCCCGCGGGAACGGTAGTAATCGTGGCTCCAGTGAGTATGCGCGAGACGCGATCGCGCATATCGCGCAGGTCGGACGCGCGCGCACGGATGTACAGGTCATCGGCAGACTCGTACTGTCGGATCTGCAACTCAATCGCATCCAGCCAGGCTTGTTCCGGCGGCACTCGCGCCGCGATCGCGGTAAATGCCGGCTCGGTCACAACAGGATCCTGGAGCATGGCCACCTGAAAGGCTAACAGCGCCTTGGCGTCCGGATCGCACCCGCGCTGCATTACCGCGGTGAGCTCGGCGCACGCCGCATCGATGGCGGATCGCAGGCGCCTAGGATCATTTGGCCCGCTTGCCGGTGCTCGTATCCCGGTCCGTACCCCCTCCTGCAGGCGCACCAGCGGGCCGCGCGCAAGGCCCGGTGAAGCCGAAATCCCGCGAAGGTAGGCAGTTGCCTTGGGGCTAGACATCGATTCTCACTGATCTTTTGAACTCGTAAAGTCGCTCTGTACCAAGCGGACCAAGGCGCTTACCGCGTCGGTGGCATCGGTGCCTTCGGCTGCGAAGAACACCATTGTCTGTTGGGGCGCTTTCAGGGCCATCACCCGCGCGATGCTCTTGGCATCGGTCCACGGGCCATTGTCGGAAAGCCCAATCCACACCTTCGCGGAAAATTGCTTTGCCAACTGGGTGAGCATGATCGACGGACGCGCGTGGAATCCGTGTTCATGCGTCAGCATCGTGAACCCCGTGGCCCGTAGTGCGCGTTCGTCCTGACTCATATGCCCACTACATTCGCGGATACAATTCTTCTGCGGCGTGCCGCACCTTATCCAGGGGTGACCCGCCACTCGACTCAGTCGCCGCCATCACCGACCCCTCCACGATCGGCGCGTTACAGACCACGACCTTCGCACGCTTCTTCTCCGGCAGCCGCTCTATCGCCATTTCACTGTTAGTCTCCGCACCGCCCATGTCCACCATAATGACGACGCCGCGATCCGACCAGGCCGTTTGGAGCGCCTTCTCTATGGCATCGACGCTCGTTCCCAGACGACCATCGGGATCGCCTCCGCACCATGCCAACGGCACGTCTTTGCCAACCATCTGGCGCACCATATCCGCCGCGCCCTTCGCCACATCAGGCGAGTGCGAAACGATCACGATCCCGACATTTCTGTTCACGGTCTGTAGCCCCTAAATGTTTGCATCAGGCCTGGACTCGAGATGGCGACACACGGCACTCACAATCAGCTCAGAGGATCGCGCACCCGGGTCCATGTGGCCCTGGCTGCGCTCGCCGAGGAACGCAGCCCGGCCTTTGCGCGCCACCATCGGCACCGTTGCCAGCGCGGCGATGGTCGCCCGCCGCCGGATCTGCGGCAGCAGGTCTGCGCCGCGGACCGAGCGCAGCTCATCGAGCACCGGTACCCAGACGTCGAGCATCGTCTTTTGTCCCACATCCGATCGGCCCAACGCCATTAGAACGCGGATCGCATCTTCGCCCGCACGTACGAGGGTGTCCTGGCTGACAACACCTGCCTCGTCCATATGCTTGCCGACAGTGACAAAAAGCTTACCGTACAACGGCCCCGATGCCCCGCCGACAGAGCGGATCAGCGTGGTGCCCACCTCGCTCAGCGCCTTTCCCAAGGGCATGACACCGATGGTGTCCATCCTTGCCAGCACGGCCCTGAAGCCGCGCGTCAGGTTGACGCCGTGGTCGGCATCTCCGATCGCGCGGTCGAGATCCGTCAGTTGATCGGCGTGTGCGATCACGACGTTGGCGATCGCCTCTATCAGCTCCTTGGTTGTTTGGTCATTTGCGCCCATGACGGGATGCTCTTAGTGCAGCCGCTATGCCACGAGAAGTTGCCCGGCAGTATCGAAGCACAGCGGGCGACGCAGCGTCACCCGCGCTCTCGCGCCCGGATGCCAGCGCTCCCCGGGGGGCACGAGAGTCACGAGTTTCTGCTGACCCACCAGCAGATGCAGGAAGTTTTCGCTGCCCAGATGCTCCACCAGGACCACCTCGGCCGGACCGTCGAGCGCGGGCACGAGCTCGATGTGCTCGGTGCGCGCCCCAACTGTAGCGGTCCGCGGCGGCGCGCCTTCGACCGGTAGGGCGTCGATGGGAAGAAAGTTAATCGCCGGGATGCCCAGTCGTGCTGCTACGTAAATGTTCGCAGGCCGCTCGTAGACGTCCTGCGGCGTACCGACCTGGACGAGGCGCCCCTGCTCGAGGATCCCGATGCGGCTGGCCATAGTGAGCGCCTCGACCTGATCGTGCGTCACATAGAGCACGGTTGCACCCAAATCGGCCTGAATATGCTTCAGCTCGACGCGCAGTTCCGCACGCAGCTTCGCGTCGAGCGATGACAGCGGTTCGTCCATAAGGTAGATGGCTGGGCGTCGCACCAGGGCGCGACCGATAGCCACTCTCTGCATCTCCCCGCCCGAGAGTCGCGTTGCGGAGTTTGCCAGCTTGTGATCGATTCTGACGAGGCGAGCCACCTCCTCCACACGCCTCTTGATCTCGCTCTCGGGAATTCGCCGCGCCGGAGCCCGCAATGGAAACGCAAGATTATCGAACACTGTGAGATGCGGATACAGAGAGTACTGCTGGAACACGACCGATACGTTGCGTTGCGCCGGCGGGTCGTCGGTGACGTCGCGTGCATCGAATAAGATGTTTCCGGCATCCGGCCTTTCCAGCCCGGCTATGAGACGCAACAATGTCGTCTTCCCCGCACCAGTCGGCCCGAGCAGCACCAAGAATTCGCCGTTCGGTACGGTGAGACTGATGTCCCGATTCGCCTCGGCGTCGCCGAAGCGCTTAGTCACGCGATCCACGAGCACTTCAGCCACTGATAGACCCCTCAAACAATCGGCTCTTGAGCGCGCTTCCCGACACGGCATCGAACACCACGAGACGCTCCGAGTCGAAGCTGAGTCCGACGGCCTCCCCGACGCGCACGCGTTGGCGTGCCGAAATGCGCGCCTTCAACTGGCCATGTCTCGCGTTGATCGTTACGATCTGCATGGTGCCCATGTACTCGACGCTGAACACCTCACCGCGCATTTCGCCCAGGTCGCTGATCCTCACATGCTCCGGCCGCACGCCGAGCGCCAGCTCGCCTTCCACGACTCCCTGTCGCAGCGGGGGGACCCGGATCGCCTCGCCATTCAATTGGACGCTGCTTTGCCCTGGCGCCAGGCTGGACTTGAACCTCAGAAAACTCATGGGCGGGCTGCCGATGAACCCGGCGACGTGCATGTCGGCCGGCCGGTCATAAATATCTTGCGGGCTGCCGATCTGGACGACCACCCCGTGATTCATCACCGCGATGCGATCCGCCATCGCCATTGCCTCCGTCTGGTCGTGCGTCACGTAGACGGTCGTCGCCCGAATGCGATCATGCAAGGCGTGCAGCTCGACAGACATTAAATGACGGAACTCGGCGTCCAGCGCACCCAGCGGCTCGTCCATCATGCAAGCCTTGGCGCGCCGGACGAGTGCGCGGCCCAGCGCGACGCGTTGGCTGTCACCGCCGGAAAGACCAGATACGGAGCGCTCCAGCAGGTGCTCGATGCGCAGGAGCTTGGCAACCTCCTCGACCCGCCTCTTGCTCTCCGCACGCGGCACCCCCTGGCACTTGAGCGGGAACGCGATGTTCTCGCGCACCCTCATGTGCGGGTACAGCGCGAACAATTGGAACACGAAGCCGATATCTCGCTGCGAGGCTCGCTTGTAGGTCACATCCTCGCCGTCGAGCAGGATCTTGCCTTCGGTCGGCAACTCAAGACCGGCGATCATTCGCAAGGTGGTGGTCTTGCCGCAGCCCGAGGGGCCGAGCAGCACGAAGAATTCCCCGTCGCGTATGGTAAAGCTGGATTCGCGCACCGCCATGAAGTCGCCGAAGCGCTTCTGGATGCCTTGCAAGTCGATCTCGGCCACGCCCTACTCCGGGAAGTGACTCGTGACGACGAACGCCACGCTACCGGCCAAAATGACCAAGAACGAGTACGTGTAGAGCGCGAGCGCAAACGGCTGCACCAGCATGAGAATGCCTCCGATGATGACCATGGTCGAAGCCGTCTCCCAGGGACCGCGGCGGAAAATCCTCCGTTTGCCATTGCGTTCGCTGACACTGTTGACCGTGCCGATCGTGTCACTCATTTGCGCACCGCCCCAAAGGTGATGCCGCGCAGCAGCTGTTTGCGCAGCAGAATCGTGAAACACAGGATGGGCACCACGAACAGTGTCGTGGCCGCGGCGACCGCCGGCCAGTCCTGTCCGCCCTCGCCGATGATGAAGGGTATGAAGGGCGGCATAGTCTGCGCTGTGCCACTCGTGAGCAGCACGGCGAACGCATATTCATTCCAAGCGAAGATGAGACAGAACACGGCGGTAGCTGCGATGCCGGTCGCCGCCTGCGGCAGTACCGTCTTGATAAACGCCTGTATGCGCGTGTAGCCGTCGACCAGCGCGGCCTCTTCGTACTCCCGCGGAATTTCGTCAATGAACCCTTTCAGGAGCCAGACCGCCAGTGACACGTTCACGGCGGTGTACAACAGGATCATTCCCACGGCGGTATCGAGCAGTCCGAGCTGCCGGTACATGAGGTAGATGGGAATCGCAACGGCAATCGGAGGCATGAAGCGCGTCGATAGGATGAAGAACAGCAGGTCATCCTTGCCCGGCACTCTGAAGCGCGAGAACGCATAGGCCGCGAGCGTACCCAGAAACACCGAGAGAAAAGTGGAACCGAAGCCAATCACCACGGAATTGACCAGCCGACCCGGCGTCTTCGAAGCACCTGCGATGACCATGCCACGAGAGCGCGCCAGCAGGTCGCAGCGGCCGGTCGGGGGCGGCAGGTGCGCGATGTAGTCCGGATCCTGCCGCGAATGAAATGTAAACAGGTTGCAGTAACCTTCCACTGTCGGCTCCGAGAGGACCTTCGGCGGATAAGCCACCGAGTCGCTCGGCGTCTTGAAGCTGGTCAGAAATATCCACAGCAGCGGCGTTATGGTGATCAGCGCGTACAGCACCACGACCGTACCCGAGAGCGCCCGCGAGACGGCCGAGGCTTCCACGACACTGTGCGCTGTAGATTTGCCGATCATCGCTGCTTCACCCTGTTGAGGGCCTTGATGTAGATGTTGGCGGCCCCAAACACGGTGAGGAACAGAATGATCGCCAGCGCGGACGACCAGCCGGTCTGCCATTTCTCGAACGCGGCACGCTTGAGCGTAATGGACACCGTCTCGGTGAGCGAACCGGGGCCACCGTTCGTCAACAGGTTCACCATGTCAAACATCTTGAAATTCTCGATGCCGCGGAAGAGCACCGCAAGCATCAGGAACGGCATCACCATCGGCAGTGTCACGGAGCAGAATCGCCGCCAGGCAGAAGCGCGGTCGACTTCCGCAGCTTCGTAAATGTAATCCGGAATCGAGCGCAGTCCCGCCAGGCAAATCAGCATCACGTACGGGGTCCACATCCACACGTCGACGAGCACGATCGACCACGGCGCCAGCTTCACGTCGCCGATCATCTGGAAGGAGGCCGGATCGATGCCCGAGAAGAAGCTCACGACGTAGTTAAAGAGCCCGATCTGCGGTTGGAACAAGAACGTCCAGAAATTTCCAACCACCGCAGGGGAAAGCATCATCGGCAGAAGAATGATCGTCGTCCAGAAGCTGTGGCCGCGGAACTTCCGGTTTATCAGCAGCGCCAGCCCAAAACCCAGGACAACTTCAGAGACGATGGACCAGAAGACGAAGTGCGCCGTTGTCTGCATCGCCTCCCAAAGGTCCGAGTCCGTGAGAATGTCGCGATAGTTGCCGATGCCGACGGATTTGTACTTCATCCAGCCCATGTTCGCTTTGTAATTGGTCAGCGACATGTGGACGGTCCAGATCAACGGGAAGATGTTGATCGCCAGCAGCAGCAGGATCGTTGGGCTGATGAACAGCCAGGCGATCGCGCGATCGGACATGCCGCCCGATCTGGTCATCGGACCAGACCGGGCGGAGGACGGAACAGAGGCATCGGTCACTTGAGCCATCGGGAGCACTCATCGAGGAGCGCAGTTCGGTCAACGCCCGCCGCAGCCTCTGCACGGGTCGCATTGCCTGGCAGCTTATCTCTTACAGCTTGCCCGCATCCTTGAAATCCTTGGTCCAGTCCTTGACGAGACCGTTGAGCGCGTCCTGCGCGGTGCCCTTGTCGGCGACCACGAAGTCATGAACGCGCTTCTGCATGTCGAGCAGCAGGGTCGCGTAGATGGGCTCGGCCCAGAAGTCCTTCACCATGTTCATCGAGACGAGGAAGTCGCCGGCAAACGGTGCGCTCGCAGGGAAGCTCGGGTCGCTCAACACGGCCTTCAGGCAGGAGTAGCCGCCGAGGGACCACCACTTCTTCTGCACGGTCGGCTGTGCGAACCACTTCATATACTGCAAAGCCCCAGCGCGGTTGTCCGAGTAGGCCACGACCGAAAGGCCCTGACCACCGAGCTGGGTGTAGTGCCCGTTGGGCCCGGACGGGTTGACGAAGAATCCGATCTTGTCGGCTCCCATCGCCTTGTACAAGCCTGGAAAGAACGCGAACCAGTTCATCTGCATCGCAACCTGACCCGACTTGAACGCGTCCAGACCCTCGGACATGTAAGCGTTGGTCATGCCGGGGGCGGTGCAGCACTTGAAGATCTCCTTATAGAGCTCCAATCCCTTGACTGCGCCAGGAGAGTTCACAAATCCGTTCATCTCATACGGCTTCTTCGGGTTGTCGTAATCGAAGCCGTAGTCATACATGACGTTGGTCACACCCATGGTGATACCTTCGGATCCGCGCTCCGTGAAGATGTAGGCACCATAGACCTTCTTGCCATCGATGACTCGGTTCTGGAAAAACTTCGCAACCTGCATGAACTCGTCCCAGGTCTTCGGCGGCGCGAGCTCGTGACCGTACTTGGTCTTGAACTCCTGGCGCAGCTCGGGCTTGGCGAACCAGTCCTTGCGATAAGTCCAGCCCACCGCATCACCCATCGCCGGCAGCGCCCAGTAGTTGGGCGAGTGCTTCGGCCACTCGGAGTAACCGAGCACCGTCGGCTGAGCGAAGTCGCTCATCTTGATCCCGTTCTTGTCGAAAAAGTCGTTCAGTTTGACGTAGTGGCCATTCTCGGCCGAGCCACCGATCCACTGACTGTCGCCTACGATCAGGTCACACAGCTTGCTGTGGGAATTCAGCTCGTTGAGGAAGCGATCGGCATAGCTCGTCCAGGGGACGAATTCGAACTTCATCTCGATTCCGGACTGCTTGGTAAAGTCCTTCGACAACTCGACCAAGGCGTTTGCCGGGTCCCAGGCGGCCCAGCACAATGTAAGCGTTTTGGCCTGCGCGGCTGTGCCGGCCAGGCCCAAGGCGGTCCACAGCACCGCGGCAAAGAGCGCTCGACGTGGGGTCTTCATAGGAGTATTCCCTGCGTTGGTTTCTACACTACAACACGGCTGCAGGTCGAACGCAGGGGCGTACGAGATTGTACGCCCGCAGCGTACGTGCGAGCCTCAGAAATCGAACCAGGCGCCGACCGAGAACAAGGTGTACTTGTTATCCGTGACCCCCGCGGTCTTACCCTGAAAGTAGTCGTACTCGACCACCAAGGTCAGCTGCTTGGTGAGTTTTTGATGCCAGTAGGCCATGTCCAGGGTCGTCTTGACGTCGTTGAAGCCCGCGGTCACATCCGCGTCCTGCTTGCCCTGGCCCGCGCTGACACCGACCAGGGTATTGCCAAGTGAGTAGTCCGCCTCGACGTACCACTGCTTGGCGGTCGCGGCCGTACAGGAGGTAGCAGTGGCCGTGGTGGGCGTGATGACCGTCGCGCCGGTCGCCGATGTCGCATAGCAGCTCACTGCGCCATTGCCAGCCCCATAGCCGAAGCCACCTACGAAGCCACCGCCCCCCCAGACTGAGGAATTGCCGCCGCCATAGCCCTTGGTGCTCGTATATGCGCCCGTCAGCCCGAAGCCGGCGACGTCCACGTGGACCCCGCCGTCGACTCCAGAGATCTTGGACGACGGACCGCTCGCCAGGGAATCAAGACCCTGATACACGCCACCGACCCACAGCTTGTATGCGCCGCCTTCGAACTTGCTCGCGTACGTCCCCTCCGCTTCGAAACGGGGCGTCTTCACATTGAATTGAGCCCCGACATTGGTGGGATCAAACAGACCGACGCGCCCCGAAAAGCCATTCAGGTCCGGTGTGTCGTACTCGATCTTCGAGTTGAACGCCGTCCAGTGATAACCCGTTCCGATGCGCCCGCAGGTTCCACCGTTCCAATTGTCGGGTGTGCCGCACAGCTCTCCCGTGCCGATACCGCTGCCGACGTCATTGAGGATCGCTTGGCTGTCGAAAATTCCCCAACCCCGGCCGATCGCTATGGTTCCGAAGGCGCCGCTGATGTCGGCCTCCAGTACCCGGACGTCGACATCCAGGTTCCGGTTGCCGTTGGTGGACCCAAATCCATCATTGTTGGCACCGGTGATGTTCGTGGCGTACTGGAAATTGCCCGTGACCGTGATGCCGTTGAACTCAGGCGCCTTGACGTGCGCATTGAACTTGCTCGGATTCCATCCAGAAGTGACGCGCGTATCCTTCACATCTGAGGGTGCGCCACCGAGGGTGCTGGCATTCGCGGCAATCAGATGGGCGCTGATGTTGCCGTCGAAGCTCGCGCTCCAACCGTTTGAGGCCGTCACCTCGACCGCTTGAGCCAGGGTGGGTAGCAGCCCGAGGGCCGCCGTGGTCGCGATCGCTGTCCATATTGCCCTGCAGTAAGTCTGAATCATGGCTGCCCTCTCCCACTGTCATTGATTTTCAACGTGATGGCGGTTGCGCGCCGCCTTGTGTCGGCGACGTCACACTCGTGCGAGAACTCGAAGCTTAAGCGCTCGGGCTGCTTTCCCGATCTTGCGCAAGCGGAGCGGCGCGTGTGCTGCAGATGCCTGATGCGCATCAACCGGCAACCGCCCTCACGCCTGGCGAGACCAATGTCGATGTGAGCCCCCTCGTCCTCTCACTTCTCTCCGCAAGAGGAGTCGCCCCGAATCTCGCGGTGTTCAGTCATGCTGTTTAGCAAGCGAAGTAAGTAAACAAGTACTGCGCATTTACTAAAATGTCAAGCTCTCTGTATTGGCACACGGATTCGCGCCGCCTATACTGGGTGTCCGGTCGCCGCGCAGGCCGTCGATCCTTCGATTACTTTGGACGGGCTCGAGGTGCCGCCGGCGCCCACCGCCTCGGCTTTTATCGTGATAGTTACTAAACATTTGAGTCTGCACAGCTGACGACACTGCCCGACGGATGTCCCCACGCCCCACACGATGGTTGACCACCGCCTGAGACCTGCCCCATGAACGGCGAACTGATCGTTGACTGTTGCGATGCTGTGTACGCGGCGCTCATGGAGCACACTGACGAGATCGCTGAGCTCGACCAGCAGATCGGTGATGGTGATCACATCTACAACCTGCTGCGGGGGTTGGAGGCGCTGCGCGCGATGCGGGCGCAGCTTGCTGCGGCAGAGCTGGGTCAGGCGCTGCAGCTTGCCGCGAGCAAGCTGCTGGCGACTGTCGGCGGATCGTCCGGTCCGCTGTGGGCTTCGCTGCTGATGGGCATGTCGCGGTCCGCGCCACGGGAGTGCACCGCTGCCGCGGTTGCCACGATGTACGCGGCAGGCGTCGAAGCCATGCAGCAACGTGGCAAGACGGGCCGGGGCAGCAAGACCATGATGGACGTGTTGATTCCCGTGGCTGAACGCTTCCGTGAGCTGCTCGAGGCGCAATCCACCATCGAGGAGATCCTGCGCGAGCTGCCGAAAGAGGCCGAGCGGGGCATGCTGTCGACACGCGAGATGCTCGCCCTGAAGGGCCGTGCCTCGTTCCTCGGAGAACGATCTCGGGGGCATATTGACCCCGGTGCTCGATCGAGTCAGGTCATCATCGCGGCGCTGTGCGCGCGACTCGCCAAAGTCGCGTGAGTGAACGGAGCGAGGCCATGAAGAAGTTTCTTAATGCCGTTGAGGATTACTTGAGCGAGAGCCTCGCGGGCTTCGAGGCAGCGCACGGGGATTTGGTGGTGCTGCACACGGATCCGTTGTTCGTTCGGCGCCGCAATCTCCATTCCGGCAAAGTGGCGGTGATCTCCGGGGGAGGCTCCGGCCATGAGCCGCTGCATGCCGGGTTCATCGGTTACGGCATGCTGGATGCGGCTTGCCCGGGTCAAGTGTTCACCTCTCCCACGCCGGATCAGATGATCGCTGCCGCCGAGGCGGTGGAAACCGGCGCTGGGGTGCTGTTCGTCGTCAAGAACTACTCCGGCGATATCATGAATTTCGAGATGGCCGCCGAGATCAGTGGCCGCAGCAACGCGATGGTGCTCGTCAATGACGATGTGGCGGTAGATGACTCGAGTTTCACCACCGGCCGTCGCGGGGTCGCCGGCACGGTCATCGTGGAGAAGGTGGTCGGCAGTCTCGCCGAATCGGGCGGCGACCTGGAGGCCTGCAAGGCCTTCGGGGACCGCGTGACGAAGCGAACGGCGTCGATGGGCGTTGCGCTCACCAGTTGCACCGTGCCGCAGGCCCGCCGACCCACGCTCACCCTGGGCGAGGACGAAATGGAGGTGGGCGTCGGCATCCACGGCGAAGCGGGCCGGCGTCGCAGCACAATGATGCCCGCGGACTCGATCGCCGCGGAGCTGCTGGACGCGATCCTGACGGACCTGGCCCCCGCCCAGGGCTCCAAGGTGCTGTTGCTGGTGAACGGGCTGGGCGGGACCCCACTGGGCGAGCTGTACGTCTTGTGTAACGCGGCGCACCGCCGCTTGCGCGCAAACGGTCTGCAGGTTCAGCGTACTATCGTTGGGAACTTCACGACCTCATTGGAAATGGCCGGCGCCTCGCTTACCGTTTGTCTGCTGGATGAGGAGATCCTGATGCACTGGGACAGCCCCGTAAACACGCCGGCGTTACGTTGGCGCCTGTGAAGATGGCCGGTACTCCTCCGCGTTGGCTATGAAGCTCGCGGCGCTAAATTTTCCGCGCACCGATCCGACGCCCATCTTCGATGCGTTCCGCGGTAATTACTCCACAGACTTACTTACCGCGGCCGTCACGTACTTCAGGGTTTTCGAACGTCTCAAAGAACGCACGGCCTCGTTCGAGGCACTACGTACTCAATGCGGCCTGGCCGAGCGCGGCGCTGTCGTGCTGTTTACAGCATTACGCGCGTTGAATCTGCTGAGCCGCAATGCCAATGGCGAGTTGGAGCTCACCGAGCAAGCACGCGAGCATCTGATCCCGGGTGCACCCTTTGACGTCAGTGGCTACATCGGCCTGGCGGCAGAGAGCGCCGGCGTAAAAGACATGATCGAACGGCTGCGCACAAACACGCCGGCCGGTGCGCAAGACAAGACAAAGGGTGCCGCCTTCATTTTTCGCGAGGGTATCGAATCGGCGATGGAGACCGAGGTCAGCGCGAGGCATCTGACCATGATGCTCGCAGGTCGCGCAAGGAATTGCGCCCCGGCGCTCGCGCACGGCGTACCCCTTGGCGAGGCGCGACAACTGCTCGACGTCGGCGGCGGTACCGGCATCTACAGCATCGCCTGTCTGCAGAAGAACCCGCAGCTTCGCGCGGTGGTGTGGGACCGGCCGGAGGTCTTGAAGATCGCAGCCGAGATGGCGCGCGACTACGGCGTCAGCGATCGGCTTGAGTGCTGCGCGGGGGATATGTTCATCGACGCGTTTCCTGCCGGTTGCGACGTCATCCTGCTTTCCAACGTTCTGCACGACTGGGACGTGCCGCAGTGTCGGGCACTGCTAAAGCGTTGCGCCGCTGCGCTGCCCTGCGGCGGCCGCGTCCTCATCCACGACGTGTTCTTGAATGATGACATGGACGGCCCGTTGCCGGTGGCCTTGTATTCCGGGGCTCTGTTCTATCTCACCGAGGGCCGCGCCTACAGCGCCGCCGAGTACCGCGCCTGGTTGAGCGAAGTGGGCTTGGTGCCAGGCAAGATCGTGCCGACACGGGTCCACTGCGGGGTGCTGCCCGCGGCCAAGTGAGCGCGGGCTGGCAGATATTCTCGATGACTCAGCCCCCCGGCCGCCCGAACCGAGAGGCACACTGTGTTGAGACAAATCTAACTTCAGAGGTCCGACGTGCGATACACCCCAGCAGCGAGTGCCAGCGGCCGCTTACTTGCCCCAATGTTGTGTCTGTGCCTGGGATTTGTTCAAGTCGCGACAGCGAGCTCAAACAAGACTACGGAAATATGGAAAAGCGTAGATGAATTCGTAGTGCTCGCGCCCCAGGATGCGCTTACAGGCAACCCCGTGCCCCGCAACGACCAACCCGTCGTCATCGAGCCGGCCAATCTGGTCGCCGCGTTAGCTAAGCTGCGGGTTCAGGAAGGTAGCGCAACAGAAGCCGTGCCTCTCTTTGGAAACGACGCGGCCCGAAGATTGGCGGCTCCGCTCAGCACTGCGCTCAGCCGTGCCGCGGCGGATCAAGATATTCTGTTCGCCATCGAAATGTTGCAGAAGGCTGCCATTTTTGGCTCCAAACCGGTATCGGTGTCCGGACGGGCGTTCTACCAGAACGAGCGCCTGCACCTGATCATCGGCGAGCTCCATGTCAGCACGGTGCCCCCGGAATACAAAAACTACCCCATCGGCTATCCCAAACCCGACCGGCGTCTGCACCCGCACCAGACGGGCGAGCGCTCAAGGGAGGCGCACTACGACCCCGCTGCTCACTTCGAGACCGGCGATGACGTGACCCTGTTCGTGCAGGACGGCAAGCCGCGCGACGATTGGCTGGTACTGAATGTCAGCGCACTCGCGTCCCCTGACCAGAGGGCTGCGGTGACCGCCACGAGCGCCCCTAGTGTCACACCGCAAAACCCGCTTCCCGCGAGTGCCGGCGCGGCAAAACCCTCCACCAGCGTCCCACCCTCGATCGAGGAGCGTTTACGGCGCCTCAAGCACCTGCGCGAGCAAGATTTGATTACCGAGGAGGAATACAACCGCAAACGCAGTGAGATTCTTGACAAACTTTGATAGCTACTGCCCGGGTACCCGCAGCTCGCCACGGAGTCCCGTCAGATCGGCCGGTCCGCAATCCTACCCTCCCAGATCGAGCAGCCGCTTCCCATTGGAGGGTAACTCAGCCCGTACGCTACCTTATTCGCTCCGCGAACCGCCTGAGCGCGGGTGATCACTGCTGTTACGCGAAATCGCGCGCTGAGGGGCAGCTTTCTCCCGCATGCAGCCCCAACTCACCTCGCCCGCTCATGCGAGCCCAACCGATGCCATGCGGTCTCACCCCAGCGCGCGATCGGGATGGGTAACTTTCTTGGTAACTCAAAAAGTCCCACCCCGCTAAGACTTTGAATGGGGAGAGATTTACGGCCGAGGTTCGAGTCTCCCGTGCACCATATTAAATTCTCTTCTTATATTTTAGTCCCAAGTCACGGCTCCTACTGCGCTCCGCGAATCGTTGCTCGTAGTCTGGCGTCCCCTCCCGACTCTCCAGGTGGCGCCATGTTACTCACCTCTCGGATGGTGCGTGCCGCAAGACCTCGCGAGCGCCGTTACGTTCTCACAGACGAACACGGCATGAGTCTTGATGTGATGCCACGGGGTTCGAAATGGTGGCGGTTCCGTTATGGCTTCCAGCATTCCGAAAGGATGATATCCCTCGGTGTCTACCCAGGCGGCAATCTGGCCACTGCCCGTGTGTTGCACGCCGATGCCCGCGGGCTCCTCGCACGGGACATCGATCCCAGTGCCGATCGCAAAGAAAGGCGTGCGGGGAGCGCGCATACGTTCGAAGTCGTCGCACGCCAGTGGCTTAAACTCCTTCAGCCGCGCGTCGCGAAAGGTCAACTGGCGGCCGACACGCTCAAAGATGCAACTCGGATCCTGGAGCGCGACGTCTTCCCCTTTCAGCTCTTCAGTGCGATATGCACGCCGTCGGCTGATAAATTGAATTTCAGCCCTACCTCGGTCAAGACGAGCTTGATGACCACGCCGTGCTCATTTTTGAGGTAGACAGCAGTGCCCCCTCCAGCCACGGTGATACCAGCACTCGCGGCGACATAGTTCCCGGTGAAGTCGGAAAGGTCCCTCAGGTGATAGACACTCCCCGCGGCCGTGTAATTGGTCGCGCCCACATCGACGATGGAGACTCCCTTGATCGAGAACTGATGCAACCCGTCGCGGTACTTGAGCTCACCGTGACCCCAGGTATAGCCGATGCCGGCCGCTACGCTGCCGCCCTTCAGGGTCACGGCGCCGTCGGGTGTAGCATTGTCTGCGGCCGGGGCGGACGAATCAGCCTCGTGCCCATACGCAGCGGCGCCGAGCAGAGTGCACGCCGCCAAAGAAATGATGATGTTGCGCATCGAATAACGCCTCCACGAGAAAATTTGATCGTCACCCGCAAACGGCTAAATAGTGCCGCGCGTCTGCGAAGATGAGAGTGAAGCAAACGCACATTCTTTGTCTTCTCCCGAAAGGGTCACCGCACCACCCCCCGCCCGGAGATCGCACACACGCGCCGAGCCTGGCTGCGTGCAGACATTCGAAGCTGTCGCGATGAGCTACTTCGTTCCAGCGTCTGCGCAACAACAACCACCGGTACACCGGGGAGGGCATTAGTAGGGTGCCCACAGGTGCCCCGTAGGGTTAGGGGCACGCCGGTCAAACGAACGCGGCCTCACGGACCGTCCTCGCCTCTTGCTCCCCCACGACGGTCATGACCGGCAAATGTCACTCAGCTGATTGTCGGCGCGGTAGATCTCGCGGGCGGTCGTGCTCCTCCGCGGTGAGGCCTGCAATGATCGCGTCACGTTGGGCTGAACTCGGTGGCGTGAGGCCGAATTCCGTCATTATCCTGTAGGTGCCACAGATTATCGCAGTTGTTGATTTAGAAATTCGCTTGTTCGGCCGTTGGCAAGCGCTGCCGCTGCGGCGTTGTAGTGTGCCCCATTATGCCGAGAGAAGGCGTGCCGCTGACCCGGATAGGTGTAGATTGTCGCGCTGGATTTGCCGGCCAGTGCCGCCTTGATCTCGGCTTGTGCAGGCTTGGAAATAAACTCATCCTCCTCGGCCAGATGCATCAGCAGAGGCGGATGGAGGCCGTTCACCTCGCCCAGATACTTCTCAGTGTCCCCACCGTGAAAGACGACCGCAGCATCGACGCCGTAGCGCACGGCCGTCAAGAAGACGGCCCGGTAGCTCGGGGCGGTCCGCTTCGCTAGTCCTGGTTTGCTGCGACGTTTCACTCTCGTGAAACACGGTATCAACTATCAACTGAGCGCCGATTGTTTCCGTCGCCTGTGCCTTTTACACTGGACTCGTCAGTGAAATTCACGGCCGCACAGTCCAGTTCGAAGCGCCGGAGACAGACTGCTCAATCGGACGAACGGTCGGCGTGGAGTATCGCCCAACGTCTCGCCGGACCCCTTGGCACGTGGGACTCTCTCGTCGGCGGGCCCTGGAGGCCCACCGACGTTTTCGCCCTTCTCGCGAGTCGCACTTTGCAGGCAGCCTGCCCTCGCCCCCGACCGTGACTGGCCAGCCAGCCGGCGACTTTACGATCATGCGTCCCGACCACTAAGAAACCCGACCATTTCCATGACACCAAGGTTTCTGATGCTTCTATGCGCGCTGCTTGTCACGGCGGTCGGAGACTTAGCGCATGCCGCACTGCGGGATCCCGCGGCGATTCAGGTGCAGACCCTCACCAGTGCGCTGCTCAAGTCCATGCAAGCGGGCCGAGCTGAATCCATGGCGGAGCGGTACCGAAACCTTGAGCCGGTGATCCAGCAAGTTTTCGCCTTGCCGCTCGTGACGCGGCTCGCCGTAGGCCCGGATTGGGCAAACCTCTCGCCGGAACAGCAGAAGGCAGTGATCGTGGCTTTCACCCGCTTCACGATCGCCAATTATGCTTACAACTTTCGCGATTTTGACGGGCAGAAATTTGAAATCGACGACAACGTCCTAACACGAGGTACAGACAAAATCGTCCGCACGCGACTGATTCCCGCTCATGACACGCCCGTGAACTTGCTTTATCGGATGCACGAGGTGAACGGAACCTGGAAGATTGTCGACGTCTATTCCGACGGGATCAGTGAACTCACCTTGCGCCGGTCGGACTTCGCCGCAGCGCTCGCCGCTGGAGGGGCTCCCGTCCTGATAGCCCATCTGAACCAGTCCAGCGACCGTCTCATGAAGTAGTTTCGGCGGTCTCGTTCTTCACGCTCGCCGGGCCCATCAGCGCCGGTTGGAAGAGCAGTGCCGAGGCGAGCGTCCAGACCAGAGAGATCATCAGCAGCTTGCCCATGCTGGCTGTTCCAGGATGGCTCGAGGCCCAGAGGCAGCCGAAGCCGGTCGCGGTCGCGAGCGCGCTGAAAAATACCCCCCGAGCCAGGCTCGATGTCAGAAGATGCGAGCCGCCCGAGCGCCAAGACATGACGAAGTAGATATGGAACGCCACCCCAATCCCAAAGAGCAGCGGCAGGGCGATGATGTTGGCAAAATTCAGCGGCTGCCCGATCAGTACGCAACTGCCCAGGGTCAAAAATCCGGTCAATACGATCGGCGCCATGGTGATCGCCACGTCGCGTACTCGCCGCAGCGCGATCAGGAGCAGGCCGCAAATGGCAACGAATGAGAGCACGCCCGCTTCGACGAAAGCACCGACCACGGCTTCACCGTACGCCTGAAGGTAGATCGCCGTACCCGTAGCGTCCGGCGCAATTTTCACTCCAGCGGCGACGAACCGGCGGAGCACCACATCATCGTTGGAGTCGCCCTTCGGTAAGACCGAGACCCGTGCCCGTCCGTCAGCGGTCTGCCAATGGCGTAGAATCTCGGGCGGAAGCGTTTCGATGCTGACGGGCGCGGGCTGCAATAGATTACGAATCTGCTCGAGAGTCGTCACAAAACCAGGGAGCAGCATCTCCTCGGCATGGGCTCGCGCTGATTTGCTGCCCCGGGCGAGCGCGTCGAACTCATCGGCAAGTCTGCGGGTGTCCGCCCGCAAAGATGAATCTTCAATTGAGGCTTGACGCAGCTTCGCGGCTGCCTGGTTCAGACTGTCGACGAGCTCCGCATCGGTGGGTGGCGTCGCAACCTCGAGCGGATTCAGTGTGAGGTCCACAAGGTTAGCCGCATCGGCGATCAGGGCGATCTTTTCCCGTTGCCCGGTAGGAATGAAACTAGAAAGAGTGTGTGCGCCGTAAACGTGCGGGTCGGTCCTGAAAATCGCGGCCAGCGAGTCCGCCGCGGCGAGGTTGGATCGGATGACCTCGAGCGTGTTGGGCGATCGGTCCGGATCGCGCATCAGATCAACCAGAGTCGCAACCGATTCGACCGCTGAGCTGCGCAGGCGGATGGGATTGAAATCAAAGTGCAACCGCGGCAGCAGCGCGGCGGAGATCAATGCCGCCAGCGCGCCTAGGCCAACCACCAGGCGGCGGTGGCCCAGCACATAGCTGTCGATCCGTGTCAACCGCGCCCCCGGGCGAAGAGGCGTGCCAGGGGGTCGACCAAGCGCGATCAGAGCGGGCAACAGCGTGAGGTTCAGCGCCAGCGCAGCGAGCAGGCCCAGCCCGGCTATCACCCCGAGTTGCGACACTCCGTAGTACGCTGTGGGTGTAAAGGCGAGAAAGCCCGCGCCGATCGCTGCGGCCGCCAAGGTCAGCGACTTGCCCAGGGTGCTTACCGTCGCGGTGAGAGCCTTGGCCACGTCCCCTCCGGCTCCGCGTTCTGCCCGGTAGCGCACGCTGAACTGGATACCGAGATCCATTCCCATCCCGACAAACAGAGGGATGAAGGCGACCGAGATGACGTTGAACCGCTGAAACAGAGCGAGACCGAGCGCAGTAGCCATCAGCAGACCCACCAGGGTCGTCGCCAGTATGGATGCGATCAGCCAGGGCGACCTGACCGCAAACCAAAGCATCAGAATGACTGCCCCGCTGGCCAGGCAAGCAATCAAACCCGCGCGTTGCGCCAAGGTTGCGAATTCCTCGTCCTGTAACGGCACGGGACCTGTGAGGCGAACGCGCACGCCATGGGCGGTGTCGAGCTGAAGCCGCTTCGCCGTGGCGCGGATCGCATCGATCGGCAATTTGCCCGCCTGCAGTTGGCCAAAGTCGAGCACTGCACCGACCAGAACGATGTGCCGCAGCTCGAGTGTGTCGGGGTCGTGCCGGGTGATGAGGCTCCGCCAGGAAAAGAAGGACGACTTGCCGACCGCCACGCCCTCGAGCGCGTCGGTCAGGGTCCGCATGGGAGTGCGAAGTTCCTCTGGTGAGGCTTGGCCGTTGCTCACGCCTTGAACTGCGAGCGATAGCGTCTTCGCGAGACCGCGTAATGATGGATCGGACGCCATGGATCCGAGGAACGGCTGGGCCTTGAGGAGTTGAGCGATGAACGTCTTCACGTCCTCGGCGGAGGCGAAGAGCAATTTGTTGCGTGCCCAAAAGGATCCGCTGTCCGGTCGCTGGATTGAGTGGAACAATCTCGTCTGAGCGCTGAGACTTGCGCCGAGGCTGGCGGCCGCCGCTTCGCTCAATTCCGGTGTTTGGCCGTCGACTACCACGACGATATTCGACTCGTCCTGTGAGAATGCTGCGTTGAACGCGGCCTGTCGCAGTCGCCAGGGAAGCTTGGGCGATAACAGCGCGTAGGTTTCGGTAGTCATGGCAAAGTGGCCTGTGACGTAGTGAGTTATCGCTACGCAAAGGAGGATCACCGCCGTCACGACGAGCCAGGCACGCGCGACGCACAGACCCACCAGGCGGACGATCAGCGAAGGCTTGAGACTCACCGGCGCCGACACGTCGCTCACTCGCCCATGGGCCGGCTGGGATGCCGAGACGCTCACGCAACTAATCTAGTGGTGAGTGTCTCGGCAGTGCAAAGTTGGTGTCGCCGACGGCGGCTATCCCCAGCGTCCCGACTCCGAGCACCAGATCCCGGGCGCGGCGCGCGAACGACGCAGCGATCGCTGCAGCGGGAGGGATCCCGAACACCGCGGCGGCTAGCATGCAGCTCGCCTCTTGTACCCCGGCGGCCGCGGGCACCATAAATCCGAAGATACGTAGCATCACGACAGTACCGTCAATAGCGAGCGCCTGGGATAAAGTCAGATCTACGCCAAGCAACCGGAAGGTGACCCACGCTTCCCCGGCACCCAAACACGAGCAGCAGAGCTGAAGCGCGAAGCCCAACCCCAGGCGTCCGCGCTGCCTCAGGATGCGACCGAAGCACGCCTGAACGTCGCGACCGGTGAGGTCGTCATTGAGGCCCAGCACGCCCGGCCAACGGACACTGACGGCCCGTGTCACCGCGTGCAGCCAAGCGCCCAGGGACCGGCGCGCGAACAGGAGAATGGCCACAAACACCCCGGTCGCGGCCAAAGCCAGGGATAACAGACGCGTGAGGCGGGGCTGCGGCGCCAGTGCGAGCAGCGCTAATAGTGCCGCACACGCGTACGGCAGCTTCGCAGTGAGCTCTATAATGCCATCGACGCTCGCGGAGACCGCCCCGACCATTGCCCGGCCCCGACCGAGGGCGCGCACACCGAAGGCGATACCGCCGAACTGCAGGAAAGGCAAGATGTCACCCGCGGCGTCGCGAACGAATCGCGCCCACACGAATCTCCATTGCGAAGCCGGGGGATCGTCGCCAGAGGCGAGCCACCAGGCTAATCCCATCAGGACGACGATCGGGAGATGGAGGAGCACCAACACCGCGAGGCCGCTGATGCGCACGCTCGCGACGGCTTGGGCGACCGCGCCGGCACCTGCATAGACGACGGCTGCGGCCGCGGCGGCGACGCCGAGGATGAGCGCGATGGCCGTGCCGCGCCACATGTCAGGCCAGGGCGCCCGTCCCTGCCCTTCTTCCAAACTGCTCGATCTCGATACCGAAGGTATCGGTGTAGCGCGCAAACCGCTCGCGCAGAACATGTGGGTCGAGGCCGAATTCAGCCAGCTTGTAATCCCGCCCCGGTCGGTTGTCATGACCCGTCGTGCGCAGCCAGCTGCGCATGCGCCCCTCGGCTTCCTCGGTGAGCGTGAGACCGCAATGCCGATAGACCGCTCTGACCGCATCGAGTGGGCTAGAAGCAATCTGTCGATAGTAAAGGTGCAAGACCGAGTCGTCACCCGATGACAGCGCGCTCATTCGCTCCGCGCCGTTCAGCCAGGATGCGCTGACTTCGCGACCTATCTCGACCCGATCAATGCTGCGTGTGAAGGGCCGCCGCAACACCTCCGTCAATTTCACGACCGAGGCGAGGACGCGAACGGGATCGCGATGGACGAACACCAGGTGCGCATCCGGATAGACTTTCCTGACGTCGTCGAGGGCAAACAGATGATCCGGCGCCTTCAGGATCCACCTTCGCCCCGGGAGCTGGGCGTCGAGATGCTGGAGAAAGCGGCGATGGAACCGATAAGCATTGAGAAAGCCGTTGCGCTCCAGCCAGCTGTTGTAGGAAGGAACTCGGTACGTGGCGTCGAAGCGCAGGCTCTGGAACACGTGTGCGGTGATGTCCGTGCACTCCTCGGGCGCATCGACCCCGACAGGATGGAGGGCGTTGAGCTCGGGGGCGATCAGACGGAACAGAGCGAGCTGCAGACTGACCCACTTCTTGCGCAGCATGGTTCCGAAACGGCCGGCCCGCGACGGATACGGGTACACCAGCTGAAACAGCCGCGGTGCAATGGTGCTCGGGTCCTGCAGAATCAGCCGGTGAAGTAACGTCGTTCCGCTGCGCGGCATTCCGGTGATGAACACGGGGGCCCGGATTGGTCGCGATAGCACAGAAGGACAGGCCGCCTCGATCTCATCGAAGTGCAGCAAGCTCCTCAAGCAACGCAGAACGTCGATTCTCAACGCACGGATACCGAACACGCTCAAATCCGCCTCCTCGTTGCAGGCTTCGAGCAAATGCGCGAGCGGGTGCACAAACGAACGCTCGGCAAAGTCGCGCCGCTTTCCGCGGCTCAAGGCGGACTCTAGTAGCTCATCAGCACTCAGCGGGCGTCGCCGGGTGTCTCGGACGAGCCTCGTGCGCACGCCCGCGTACTCGTTCTGCCTGTCTCGCATCTCCTCGTACCTCGAGTGTTTTCGGAAAGGCCCTACTCCCGAAGTCGACGACCACGGCACAACTGGACTGCGGCGGGGCCTACGTCGTGTGCCGGGTGCAGCGCACGGCCAGCAAGGGTCCAGCGCTCGATCGTCACGAGAGGATCTGGCTTGGGCTATCCTCCAGACACGTACGGTATTGACCGTAAGTACCTCGAACAATCGCTACCTGATTAACGCAGTATTTCCTGCGAGTACATGGAAGCGCTCGCGCGGCGGTCTACGACACCTAATCGCCAACTGCGCAACTTTCGAGCCAAGTTCGATCGCATCCTCAAGTGCTACGGCTCGACTGGCGCCCGTCGATTTATCTTGAAGTCCATGCTAGCGCGGTCGGCGAACAGCCGGATCTCTCCAAGGGAGCACCGGCAAATGCCTCGCCCGGGCGGCCTTCCGCGGCTTTTTGGCGGAACGCATTTCGCTGACGCCAGAGCCCCAGCCGCTCGCCCTCGCCGTTCACCCGTGAGCGCCCGCTCGAGCGCCCACTGCGCTGATCGGCCTGCAGGCCGCATCGGATCAACACCAACGGTGTCCGCGCATGCAGCACAGCGTTTACCGGGATGAAACGCTCTATGAATCAGACGCACGTTGTTCCAACCGCAACCGGCAAATACAGTGAGTGCGAGATCTCAAAACGATCCTTTGCGGTGTATCGAGCTGTTTGCAAACGCGCGAAGATCCGTCACAAAGGAAGTCAAGGTGCAGCGGTGCGCTTCGGCACAGACACCGTTGGAGGATGGAATGGACTTACGACTTGCCCAAATTCTCTTGCCCCTCTTGATCGCGCCCGCGTTCGCGGATATGACGCCTGCCACGTCGGATGCCCAAAAACAGCCGCGCACTCTTGGTCAAAAGGCCGTGCTGCATATCTACTATTACGCCCCGAAAACGCTGGAAATCACCTACGTGGATTCCTACCTCTTCAAGGACGAAGACGCCTGCAAGAATGCAATGGGTGCAGCTCTGCAGATTGCTATGCCACACGCTGCGGATGGCGATCTGGTGAACGTCAAGTGCGTCGGTCTAAGTCCTCCCGAGGCGATCACCAAGCCTGAACGGAAACGCGAGTCCGCCGAGAGCACTGAGCTTTAGGATCCAGGCGCCGCAGGCTACCTAACTGGCTTAATGAACAGTTTGGCAAACCAACTGCCTGGAGCTTCGTCAGGGTGCCGCGTTCGGGTCAACCTCTCGCTGTTCTGTTGTGCGCGTGGTGCACTCCGCCGTGGATCTCTACTGGCAGCTAAGAGAACCACAACGGCAGGCATGCACAGCATCCGGTGGTCGCGACTTAAGCCGCCGAGGTTGTGGGCATGCTCAAAACACCGAGGAGACGTAAAGGTGACAAGCCTTTTCGGGTCCGGGTTCGCTGGTGCTCGACAGGCTGATCGCCCGCTGCCGCAGCCGTGGACTGAGAGGGCCGACCGCGGTCGTGTTGCAGGAGAATACGCGCATGCTTCGCCTTGCAGAAAGGTACGGATTTCGCAGGGAGCCCGCTGAGCTCGGGGTTACACCCCTGGTTCTTGAACTGGACTCGCTCGCAGCCTAGTGACCGTACATACTTAACGCCTGAGTGCCCGGCGAATCGCCCGGCGATCATGGGAACATTGGACCAAAGGAGAGCTGTATGGACAGCATCAAGGCACTATTCACGGCGGTCGGCTCGGTGACCGGCGGGCGCAATGGTCACGGGGAAGCCGAGGACCATTCCGTTTCGGTCAATCTATCGGTGCCCAAGGCCATGGGCGGTCCCGGTCGACCCAACACGACCACACCCGAACATCTGTTCGCGGTCGGCTATGCCGCCTGCTTCGGTGGCGCACTCGATTTTGTTGCCGTCCAGAAGAAGAAGAACGCCAAGGGCGCAACCGTCACCTGCAGCGTGTCGATCGGGCCGCGCGACGCGGGCGGATTCGGCATCGCAGTGAAGCTGCACGTCAAGGACGCGACGCTCCCGCAGGCGGAGCTCGAGGCTCTCGCCCGCGAGGCGCACGAGAAAATCTGTCCCTACTCGCACGCTACGCGGAACAATGTTCCGGTCGAACTCTCTGTCGAGGGCGGGTAGTCGGCAATCATTGCCGTCTAGTGCGGCGATAGTGCGCTGATGCGCCGATCGCGGACATCTGCGTCGCGCGGACGGATGGAGCCAAGTTGACGAACGAAGCGGGCCTGACCTGACCTGGCGATTTTCGGACTCTGGGAAGATGGCTCGGGCGGCGACGGACGCGTTTGAACTGCAGCGGAGGATCTACACTCGTTACCCCCTGCACGCATCAAAAAGCTGCATTTAAAGCAGTCATCCGCACGTGGGTAATTTTAGTGGTAATTCAGACGCCCAGGTTTCGCAACTCATTGAATCTGTTTCTCCCGGGAATTCTGGGGCACGACAGGCCGGGGGGTCCGGGCCAACAAGAGACATCGGCAGGTATCGTTCATTCTTCCACTAACCGGACATTGAGCGGCGCGTCAGGATTTCACCCTCGATTCTCGTTTCTTGGCCTCCCGCATGCTCCGCCGGCTCCCGTGGCGGTCCTGCTCGCTGCAGCGCAACGAACAAGATCACAGCCAAGTGAACGACACCAACAGGAAAGCGCACGTAGCGGCTGCAGTCTGACCGACACGCTCTGACCCGAGCGTCACCGTTTTGCTGGTGCACGTGTGCCACGAACTCGTTGACCAGTGTTCCGAAATTGAGCCCTTTGTTGAGCTCGCGGATCTTGCTCGCTTCTGCCAAAATCTGGTTCGCATTCGTGCGTTTAGATGACCTGTAGAAAAGCAGAACATGAACTTCACCAACTTCGATCAACGCCAATACCCAACGGTTACGCCAAAGGTTGGCTATGCCGAGTGGGCGAACACCTATGAAGCGTCCGTGCCCAGTTTGTTGGACATAGGAATCCTCGAGCGAATCCAGTCGATACGGTGGTCGGAGACGCGGCAGTGTCTCGATCTCGCGTGCGGTACCGGAAGAACCGGAAGTTGGCTCGCTGCGAAGGGTGTGTCGCAGATCGATGGGGTGGATCTCACCCCGGAAATGCTTACCCAGGCTGGGATTAGGAAGGTCTATCGTCGCTTGCACGAGGTCTCAGTCGAAAATACGGGACTTCAGGGTGCCACGTACGATCTCCTCATCATGAGTCTGGCAGACGAACATCTCGCTCGGCTGGAACCAACCTATCTTGAAGCGTCGAGACTAAGTTCCGACAACGCGAAATTTGTTGTTGTCGGCATGCATCCGTTCATGTTCTTAACAGGGATGCCGACTCACTTCAATGATCAGCAGGGGCGGCCCAAAGCTATCGAGACGCATATTCACCTGTTCAGTGATCATTTTGCTGCTGCAACTACGGCTGGGTGGCGTCTTCGTGAGGCGGTAGAAGGACTAATCGACGATCGATGGCTTGAGGTTAAATCCAAGTGGAAGCCCCTTCGCGGATTTCCTGTCAACTATGGATACGTCTGGGCGCGTGAGCTTTGAAGCTCCTCTGCAGCAGGTTCGATAGCTACTCCGGGGACCGGCGGCAACGTTACTCGCGTAGCGGCACCGGCGTCCTCGCGCGGCTCGGCGGAGAGTTTCTTAGGCCTTAGCGCGTTGCCCGGTATAGTCGGTTTGCGATTTTTCGCAGGTCCGGAACCAGCTCGCGCGAGTCGATGATCTCGAAGTCCTTCCCGATCAGCACGACCTGCGCCGCAAGGACCTCGATGGAGTCTGCGCCGGTGCTCAGAGTGCAACTCGCATCGTCCAGCGCTTCTAACACTCCGCACCAGCTTGGAATCCTTTTGACGAGCTCTGCCGCGGATCCCTCGAGTCTGATTCGCATGCGATAGCGGTAGGGCACCTGTGTCATCGAGCGCGCCACGAACTCGGCGACATCCCCCGGAAACTCGCGCGGCGCGAAATGCGGGCCAGTGGACACCAGACGCTGGATGCGATCCATGCGGAAGGTCCGCCAGTCCGCGCGCTGCGCGTCCCAAGCGACGAGGTACCAAAGATGCCCGGTGTGAGCCAGGCGCAGCGGTTCGACCGTGCGCGCTGTGGCATTGCCGCCGCGGTCCCGGTAATTAAGCCTCAACTTGAGGTGATCACGGCACGCCGTTGCGATCCGAGTGAGCACCTCAATGGACGGCACCGCCTGCGAGGTGGCCAGGGAGACCGTGATCGAGTGCAAGGCGCTGGCCCGCTTGCGTAAGCGAGCGGGAAGCAGCTGATCGAGCTTCGCGAGGAGCCCGACGGCCGTTTCCTCCATCTTTCCGACGCTGCCGGCGGCGGCGCGCACCGCGACCGCGACAGCCACCGCCTCATCGTCATCGAGCAGCACCGGCGGGAGCGAGGAGCCGGGCTTCAGCTGGTAACCGCCCCCCAGGCCTGGCGACGCTTCGATGGCATAGCCCAGCTCGCGCAAGCGGTCGATATCGCGCCGAATCGTGCGCGCGTCGACCCCAACGCGCTCGCTCAACTCACTGCCCGACCAATGCCGACGCGACTGAAGCACCGACAATAAGCGCAGCAGGCGCGCGGAAGTCTTGAGCATAGCGTCAAGTATAAGCCGGTTGCGGACAGATCCTGTCCTCAATGCCCTTTAGCATCGCAGGAGTCGATCGGTTCAGGAGAGCGCGTCATGAGCTTGCACAACTATCTCGAACTGATGCCAAGCGTCGCGACGCGGGCCGTTACGGTGAGGGTCAGTCGTCAGTTCACCGGAACGATCGAGTGCGTCTTTGACGCGTGGCTCGATCCGGTGACCGCGGGCTCGTTTCTCTTCGCCACCGACGCCGGCGAAGTTGTGCGAGCGGAGATCGATGCACGCATCGGGGGACGGTTCAGCTTCGTGCGCCGCGAGAACGGCACTGAGGTCCGGCGGGCCGGGGAGTATATCTCGATCGATCGGCCTCACCTGCTCGCGTTCAGCCTCAGCGACAACACACGTAAGCCAACGGATGATCGGGTGATCATCGAGCTGGCATCGGTCGGCCTGGGGTCGCTCCTAGTCCTAACTCACGAAATGGGCCTTGAGAGATACGCGGAGCGACGCCGGGTCGAGTCCGAGTGGAGAGGCAGGCTTGGCATGCTGGCCTTCATCTGCCCAATCCCGCGCGGCGCGCACTTTTCCCTCGCTCAACGGCGGTCAGTGACTCTTGTCTAAGGGCTCGGATCTGGCGAGAGCCCGATCCGTCCGGTGGAACGTGGGATCGGGCCGCGGGCGGCCCATGAATGTCAAGCGGTTAGCCGGAATAACGTGCGGGAGTCCTTGCAGCCCCTCTTTGGTGTTCCCATCCCATCCCACGCTGCACTCGCCGGATTTGCACGGCAGCATTCCTCGCCTCTGATTGAGCTCACGCGCCGATGAGTTTCACTCGGGTGGCCGGTTCTACTCATGAGACCCGGATTTGCAACCACCTGGTGCCAGAGGAGGAATGCCGTGAAGCCCCACGCAAACAGACTGCTCGCGGCGGGTCGCACGTTCGGCCCGTATCTTGCGATCGAGCTGGTGATGCCCGGTGGGTCACTCCTTGCCCTGCTGCTGTGGCTCTACCGGATGTCCTCCGCCCGGGCCTCGAAGTCACAGGCGTGAGCCGCGGACCGATGAGTTTCAACCGCCATCCCGGTTCTACACATATGGCCGGCATCTGTAACCACCACGGCACGAGAGGAGAAAGCATGAACATCGCGAACAAGACAGTCTTGATCACGGGCGCCAACCGCGGCATCGGCCGGGCGCTGGTTAGTGAGGCCCTGGTACGCGGAGCCGAGCGGGTATATGCCGGGGTGCGCGGTGGCCTCGAGATCGCCGACCCGCGGGTGACGCCGGTAACACTTGATGTGACCAATGCCGCCCAGATCGCGCGGGCGGCGCAGGAGATCGAGTCGCTCGATGTCCTCATCAACAATGCGGGCATCGCTCTTTACGACGATCTCAGCAACCCCGCGATCACCGAGCAGCACTTGGCGGTCAATCTGTACGGGCCGCTGAATGTGACGCGGGCTTTCCTGCCGCTTCTGGGACGCTCGCAAGGAGCCGTCGTTAACAACCTGTCGGTGGTGGCGCTCGCGCCCGTCCCGGTCATCCCCGGCTATTCCATTTCCAAAGCGGCCGCGCTCAACATGACGCAGGCGCTGCGCGCGCTGCTGGCGGGCAAAAGCGTGTCGGTGCACGCGGTTTTCTTAGGTCCCATTGACACCGATATGAACCGTGGCTTCGACATCCCGAAGGCACCGACCGAGGTCGCCGCGCGGGGCATCTTCGATGGGCTTGAGCGGGGCGAGGAGGATATCTTCCCCGATCCGATGTCGCAGTCCATCGCGCAAGGTTGGCGGGCGGGCGCCGCGAAGGCGCTGGAGCGTCAGTTCGCGGCGTTCGTGCCACAGAGCGCTGCGGCGGCCTGACGCGGTCCGATGAGTTTCCGCCATCGTACCGGTTTTACGGGTGAGGCTGGCATCCAGACTCAAGGAAAGCAGTCGATGAAGACCGAAAGCTACACGATCTCTTACACGGTGGATCAGTCCCCGCAAGAGGTCTTCGACGCCATCAACAACGTTCGTGGGTGGTGGTCAGGAGAAATTGACGGTGGCACCGACAAACTCGGTGTCGAGTTTACGTATCGATACCAGGACCTGCACCGCACCACCCAGAAGATCACCGAGCTGGTGCCGGGCAAGAAAGTCGTCTGGCACATCGTGGACAGCCACATCAAGTTCGTTCAGGACAAGGCCGAATGGAACGGCACTGATGTCGTCTTCGAGATCGCGAAGAAGGGCGCGAAGACTGAACTGCGCTTCACCCACGTCGGCCTGGTGCCGGCCATCGAATGCTTTGGAAAATGCGCTGGCGCCTGGGGCTTTTATATCAACGAGAGCCTGCGCAACCTGATCACAACCGGAAAGGGCTACCCTAACGAGAAGGGATGAAGGGACCGATGAGTTTCAGATGCCCCGGCGGTTCTATCCATGAGGGCGGTGCAATTGAGCCGCCTCCAGGAGGACACAATGCTTCCATTCATCGGTAAGAACGTAGTGGTGATCGGCGGGAGCCGTGGCGTCGGGCGGCGCGTGGTGGAAGCCGCGATCGGCGACGGCGCCCGCGTGCTCGCGGTCGCGCGGCAGGAGGAGCACCTCAGGCAGCTCGCCCGGGAGGTCCAGGGCGTCGAGGTCCTAGCGCTCGATGCCACCGAGGAAAGCGCTCCATCCCGCGTGTTCGACGTGCTCCGCCCTGACGTCCTCGTGGTGACGGCGGGCGCTTTTCCGCCCGCCGCGCCGCTGCACGAGCAGAGCTGGCGTGAGTTCTCGGTCAACTGGGAAGTTGACGTGAAGGTCGCCTTTCATTTCTCGAAGGCTGCGCTCACCCTGCCCCTGCCCGCAGGCTCTACCGTCATTCTGATCTCGAGCGGTGCAGCGCTCGCAGGTTCACCCATTTCCGGAGGGTACGCCGGCGCCAAGCGCACGCAGATATTCATCGCGAACTACGCCCAGAAGGAATCGGATCGCCTGAAGCTGGACATCAGGTTCATGGCACTCGCACCGCGAATGATGCCGGACAGTGAGCTCGGCAAGCACGCAGTGGCTGGGTACGCGCGTTATCTCGGCGTCTCAGAGGCGGATTTCATTCGAAGCATGGATTCGCCTCCCAGCTCAGCCGATGTTGCGGCCGGGGCCCTGGAGCTCGTCACGCACCCTGATCGATCGAAGGGTAAAGTGTTCGTGGTCTCCGGGAAGGGCCTCGAAGCGGTGCCCTGACAGGTACTTGGCCCATGGCAGCGCCGAAACGCTCGCGTCAGAAGTCAGCCTCAGAGCGTTCAAACCAGGCGTTTGAACGGCTGGCTGAGCCGTTGCGGCGGGAAATCAAGGTGCATTGTTATCGCATGCTGGGCTCCTTGCATGAAGCCGAGGACCTCGTGCAGGAAACCTACTTGCGCGCCTGGCGCAGCTTCGACAGCTTCGAGGTTGGCTCGTTTCGCGCGTGGCTCTATCGGATTGCGACTAATGCGTGTCTCAACGCGCTCGC